>Ga0208901_1000162_pt1 | contig 44091 bp, 34 predicted proteins | sample AntAceMetag02UKF_FD_184764 | JGI IMG/M metagenome (GOLD analysis project Ga0208901, IMG submission 184764) | Saline lake microbial communities from Ace Lake, Antarctica - Antarctic Ace Lake Metagenome 02UKF (SPAdes) (version 2) | ecosystem: Environmental > Aquatic > Non-marine Saline and...
GATTATATGTGATATAAACTTAGGAATCCTATATGGTGATGGTTAGATGTGTTAGAAAAAATAATTAGGAATTGAAGGTTTTTGCAAAATAGATACCAAAGATATTGGCTTAAGCATCAAGAAAATTCATTATTTAGTCCGATTTAGGTGCAGAAGGTTAGATATCTTTTCACTTGATTTTATTCTAAATATAATTATCATACCCATACAATATTTATTATAAATATTAACTAACTTATGAATTTATTTACATCTAGAAGAAGAGAAATCAGAAGAAGCAGACTATATCTGCTAGGTTTTTCTAGATAGCAAAATATGATATTAAACTACTTCATATATAACTCTCTGGGGAAACCTAGAGAGTTTTTTTAAAACATTATTTATGTAATGTTGTACAAGTAAAATTATAATTCTTTTACTAAATTAGTTTTCTATCAATGTCTCAGGTTATTCTTATAAAGGTTAGTTGAAATCAATTAAATAAAACTTCATCTTCTATTTTATCCTATATAAAGGAACTCATATGAAAAAATATGAAAATTATATTGGTATTTGGGTGAGGTAAACAGATAGATAAATATCGGAAATCTTATTCATGAAAAGAAAGACAAAAAATTGACGGAATATGAGTTACTGATAAGGAGATTATAAAACATGGAGTGATGCCAGCTTATAAAGAACTTATAGATATTCTGGAAAACTACTTTTCCAATACTATATACCATATAGTAAGCCCAGAGAATATAAATTGTACATATAAAGAATGATTTGGAGAGGTGGGAACGTTAGAAACAGTAGATAATATAGACTTGAGTAAATCCTTGAATATATTATGATTTGTATGAGTTTGCTGATGAAATCATGTTAATATAAATGCTGATGAGATAGCATCTTCTATTATCAAAAGACATAAAGAGCTTATGAAGCAAGTAATATTTGTTTCGAATACTCCATGAGTATTGGATAAAAAAGGAAATATATTGCCTACTATATCAAGTTCTATGATACCACAATTGTTATGAAATTATAATGATAATGTCTTGATAAAAGATGGTATGGTGAAAAAACTTGAAGAAATATCAATATTATTGCAATTTGTAAACAAAGTGGTGTTGTTAGATAATATATATAATTTAAATGAAACAAATAAAGGAACCACATTTTATAAATAAATAATATACAATGAATTTATTTACATCTAGAAGAAGAGAAATCAGAAGAAGCAGAGCATATCTGCAGGTTTTTCTATATGAGTAAAATAAGATAATTTGGAATTTACAAATATCAACTCTCTAGGGAAACCTAGGGAGTTTTTCTTTATATGTTAATCTTTAGAGATACTTAATGTAAAATTGAAAATGTATACTCCAGATAAATCTGGAAATGTAAAATTGAGATATTTTTACTAGACCTCGTAGAACTAAGATGCTTACATTTTACATTGAATACTGAAGAACCTAACTTAATTCTATATTTAATTTATTTACAAATAATCATAGAAATGAAAAAATATATCATATATGTATGTTGGAAAATACTCAGACCTAATTTTTCTTACTTTTTTCAATATTTTTCTTTTATTATTTATTTATAAAAGAAAATACAATTTATACTTTATAATTAATTACAATAACAATGGAAAAAACAACTACTTACAAGAAAGTCGCTTCACATGAAGCTATCAAAGGAGAATTCGATAAATGTCTTTTACTTTATTCAGGAGGTTTGGATACGTCAGTTATGTTAAAATGGATACAAGAGGAATATAACTGTGATGTGATAGCTCTTACTATAGATATAGGACAAACAGCAGATGATCTAGAGGCTATCAAAGAAAAAGGGCTAAAATTATGAGCAAAGGATGTAATAGTATATGATGCTAAAGAAGAATTTGCTGATAAATTATTGTCTCAAGCAATCAAAGCAAATGCAGATTATCAATGATGATATGCTCTTAGTACTCCTTTGTGAAGGATTGTTATATCAGAAATCGCAGTAGAAATTGCTAAACAATATGATTGTCAGGTTGTAGCACATGGATGTACAGGGAAATGAAATGATCAGGTTCGTTTTGAAGGTTATATTACTACATTAAATCCAGATCTAAAGACTATAGCTCCTGTAAGGGAATGGGGAATGTGAAGGGATGAAGAACTAGAATATGCTGAAAAACATAATATCCCAGTAAAACAGAAAAAAGATTCTTCTTATTCATACGATGAAAATATGTGGGGGAATACTGGCGAATGATGAGAGATAGAAAATCCTGAACTTATACCACCTTTGGACAATATATTACAATGGTGTAAAACTTTGGATAAGGCAGAAGATAAAGAAGAAACAATCAAAATCTTTTTTGAAGAATGAGTACCTGTTGCCTTGAATGGGCTAGGTAAGAAGCTGTATGATATTATCATGGAATTGAACCAAATCTGAGCTAAACATGGAGTTGGAGTTTTTCATCTTGTAGAAGATAGGTTTGTAGGATTGAAGGTAAGGGGAGTTTATGAGAATCCAGCTGCTACTATATTGGTAAAGGCTCATAAAAACTTGGAACAGCTTGTTTCTACAAGGGAAGAAAACGAGCTAAAGTGATTTTTGGATACAAAGTGGGCTTATCTTACTTATGCTGCGAAATGGTTTGATCCTGTGCTAAAAAATATTAATAGTTTTATAAATACTCAGAACAAAAAAGTTACATGAGAGGTGACTATAAAACTATATAAATGAAATGTGACAGTTGTGGCTCTTAAGTCAGACAACTCTCTATTTGATCATAATCTTGCTACTTTCGACAAAAATGCTGATTTCAATCAAAATTCTTCTGCAGGATTTATAGAAATATATAATCTAGCTCAAAAAACAGCTTATAATATATCAAAATAAATTATTTTACCAAAATTAATATCATATTATTATGAAACACTTTTTAACATTAAGCGATTTTTCTAAAGAAGAAATTCAAGAAATGCTAGACTTAGCTTTTACTATAAAACTAGCTTTTAAAGCAGGAAAATCTAAAAAATATATGGAAAATCAGACTTTATGAATGATTTTTGAAAAGTCATCAACAAGAACTAGAGTAAGTTTTGAAGCATGAATATATCAATTAGGTGGTACTGGTTTATTTCTTTCTTCAAACGATATACAGCTTGGAAGATGAGAACCATTAAAAGATACCTCTAGAGTATTGTCATGAATGTTGGATATGATAATGATTAGAACTTTTGAGCAAAAAAGAATCGAAGAATTTGCAAAATATTCTACAATTCCTGTGATAAATGGATTGACAGATGAGTATCATCCTGTACAAGTCATGGCAGATTATATGACTATTGTAGAGGCTGGACTAGAAAAGAATTTGATAGTTGCTTATGTATGAGATGGGAATAATATGGCTCATTCTTGGTTAATGTTAGCTTCTAAGTTATGATTTGATTTAAGAATATCAACACCAAAATGATATGAAGTAAATGAAGCTATACTGAAAAAAGTTAATAAGTTTTCTAAACTTAGTTGAGCAAAAATTACTATACTAAATAATCCAAAAGAAGCAGTAAAATGAGCTACTGTAGTAACTACAGATACTTGGGTATCAATGTGACAAGAAGCAGAAAAGGAGAAAAGACTAAAAGATTTTGAATGATATATTGTTGATCAGAAATTGATGAATTTAGCAAATAAAAAGGCAATATTTCTTCATTGTCTTCCTGCATATAGAGGATATGAAGTTAGTGAAGAAGTTATTGAAGGTAGTCAAAGTGTAGTTTTCCAAGAAGCAGAAAATAGATTACATATACAAAAATGAATTATGGTATGGTTAAGTATGTTAGACTCTAAATAAATATTTATTATTATATTAAACAATAGAAAGATGTGAAAAATATGGCAAAAAGATAGTTCAAGTTTAAATGAATTAGTAGAAGATTATACAGTAGGTATAGATTATCTACTTGATATGGAATTGATACCATATGATGTTAAAGCTTCCAAAGCTCATGCGAAAATGTTGCATAAATTATGACTTTTGAAGAAAAATGAATTAACTCAACTATGAGAAGGTTTAGATGAAATCATGAAGTTATGGAAAAAATGAAAATTTACTATAGATAAATCTCAAGAAGATGGGCATACTGCTATAGAATCTTTCTTGACTGAAAACTATGGGGAAGTATGAAAGAAAATACATACTTGAAGGAGTAGGAATGACCAAATATTAGTAACTATGAGGCTATATACTTTGGAACAATTGGAAGAAATCAAAAAGTTTATAAACTATTTGATTAGTAGTTTAAATAAAAAAATGGAAGAAGTTGGAGATATGAAAATGCCTTGATATACACATATGCAAAGGGCTATGCCTTCTACTGTTTCTATGTGGTTAGGAAGTTTCAAAGAATCTTTGGAAGATAATCTAATTTTACTGGAAGCAGCTAAACTTATAAATAATCAAAATCCATTAGGTTCTGTAGTGTGATATGGAGAAAATTCATTTTGATTGGATAGGGATTTTACTACTCATCTTATGGGATTTAGGAAGACTCAAGAAAATCCAATGTATTGTGCTTATAGTAGGGGGAAATTTGAAAATATTGTATTGAAAGTTTTAGGAGAAGTGATGTTGGATTTAGGGAAATTAGCTAATGATTTAATGGTGTTTACTACCAAAGAGTTTTGATTTTTTGATCTACCTAATGAATTCAAAACTGGATCTAGTGCTATGCCTCAAAAGAAAAATTGGGACATTATGGAGATACTTAGGGGAAATGTAGGGGTATATTTATGATATCAATATCAATTACAAGAAATTATAAAGAATCTACCTTCATGATACAATAGGGATTTTCAACTTACCAAAGAGCCTTATTTGAAAGCTATGAAATTATTGAAAGATACAATAAATATATCTGATTTAGCTATACAGAATTTGACTGCTAATAAAGATATGCTAGACGCAGCTTGTACAGATGAGATATATGCTACAGACAAAGCTTATAAATTAGTCAAAGAAGGTAAAAGCTTTAGGGATGCTTACATGGAAGTAGGTAAGGAATATTTATAAAATAAGTAATTTTTAAAAATGTTATGAGAAAATGATTATTTGAAACAATATGAGAATAAAACTATACTTATCAAAGTAAGTGGTAGTCAGATAGTAGGAGAAAAATCTCAAAAGTTGATATGGGATATAAAAGAATTACTTTTTGCTAATATCAATATAATATTAGTATTTGGAGGAGGACAACAGATAGACCAAGAATGGAAAAAACATTCTAGCGAAGAGAGAAAAAAAATAAATGGAGTTGGTGTTACAAGTCTAGAAGTTTTAGAGTATGGAGTAGATCCTGCTTATTCTGATATAATAAACCAATTAAAATCTATTTTCAAAGACTATTTATACAATATTATTTCATCTGAAAATGTAGTTTGTGAAACTAATACCCAGCTAGGATTAGTTGGTAAAGTCTCTCAAATAAAGTGAATAGATAGTTCTAAACAATTGAATATTGTTTGATTTATGGGAGAAGATACATGACAAAAACTTAATGTAAATGCTGATGAAATTGCTCAAAAGATAATTTTTCAGCAAGGAAAAGATTTAAGTAATGTTGTCTTTGTATCTTCTCTTTCAGGACTTTTGGATAAAAAATGAGAGCATGTTCCTTTGGTAGTAAATACTAGGATACAAGATATATTGGACAATAAAGATGAAGATATAGAAGCTAAAGATGGTATGATAAAAAAACTGAAAGAGACTTCTATTATATTGGAACATACCAACAAGGTAGTATTTTTAGATTCTAATTCTTTGTTAGATGAAATAACTACCTGGGAATGAAAAGGAACTTTGTTTTTGAATATAGATGATGTGAAGTTAGACACTATAAAGGATTCTTATAAGAATTTTATTAAAAATATATATTTAGATTATACATCTAATCAAGAAATCTGAAATAACTATACTTTAGAAGAAATTATTGATAATCATTATGTATTACAAGTAAATGATTCTATTTTGTGAGGTGTAAGTATTATACAAACTGACAATAAAGTAGATATTGAATTTGTATGGAGTTCACAAAATAAATGAAAATTTGTAGATAAGATATATAAATTAGCAAATATAGAAAAAAATAAAATCTTAAATAATCAGTTTAAAACAGGGTTTTCTCAAAAATGCTAATTTTTTCCTAACTTTTTCAATATTTTTCTTAGATTTTTTATTTACAATACAGATACAAACTTATTTAGTTTTTAATCAATCATAGAAATGGAGAGATTATTATTACAAAATCGTGTATCTGTAGAAAATAGCCAAGAGGCTATATCAAATTCTAGAGATGATATTATTCAAGTTTTAGAATCTGTATCTTTGGATTCTAGTCTAGGATTTGAAAATCAACTTTTATCTTTGAAGTATCTAGTTATTAGTTATGTATGGGAAAATAAAACTAGAGAAAAAATAATCAAAGAAAATAAGTTGATGATAGAAGTAGAGCAGTTAGGAGAAACTCTTATGAATGCTGATATGGATTCAGATGAGAAAATATGACTTATGAAGAAAGTTATAAATATAGTCTCTGTTAGCGAAGATGCAAAAAATGTTGCCTTTCGTTACAGAATATGGATATTAGGAGGTTTGGATAAGTAGATATCTTACGAAAATTTTTATTTATCACGAGAGTGAAATTATTAATTATATGCAAATGTCTTTAACTTTGTCAGATTGTTATAGTGAAAACCATACTTTATTACCAAAATATCCAGAGCCTTGAAAAGACTCTCAACATGGACATAAGTTTGATTTTTTTGCTGGTGATTATTCCGCGAATGTAATACATACTGAAGCAGCTCGTATATTACCTGTTATATGAGATAATCTAAGTGTTTTGATAGAGGAATGAGCTATTGTGCCAGCTATGTTACAATATTATAAAGATACATATCCTGAAACTTTCATTGCTGATAATATTATAAGATATACTTGAAGGAGTTATTATGATATAATAAAAGAGATAAAGGATGAAACTTTAGTAGTTTTACATCCTTATGAGAAAATAGATGAAAGTAAATATTATGTAGATCCAGATCTTTTATTCTTTTTGAATGATAAATCTAATCTAAAAGTTCTTTCTCCTAATATACCTAAAGCAGAACTAATGAATCTTAATTGTATAGAAAAATTGGATTTTTTCCCTTTTGTATTAAAAGCTCATTCTGGAGCAAGTGGAGATGGTGTTCGCATTGTGAATAATAAGGATGAATTGAATAATGCTTTATCTTTTTTTCAAACAGAAGATAGTCTGTTGGTAGAAGAATTTATAGATATAAAAGATAATAAGAATATACAGGTTGTTATACATGAAAATGGTAACTACGATATTATAGGTGTTTCAAACCAATATACTACCAAAGAAGGTGAATATGATGGTAATATTATATATAAAGATAGTTCTGTAAATTCTGAAATTAAAGCAATATTAGATGAAATATGTAAGAATGCATTTAAACTTTGATTTCATGGAATCGCAGGTTTTGATATAATAAAAGATTCAAATAATAAATATATTTTTATGGATCCAAACTTTAGGTTAAATGGTTCTACTTCTACTCTTATGCTTAGGGATAAAATATTTGCTGAAAGAGATAGTCAAGTTTTGTTATTTGGAAGTTTTAAATCAAATCATTCAGATATAAAAACAATGATTCAAGAAAATCAAAAGCTTTGAGATAAATCACTTTATATATTGTCTTCTTATCAAGAAGAAATTGCTTGAATTATATGATGATATGCGGTTATGTCTTCTAAAAAAGAAACTAGTGTAGAGGAAGATAAAAAACTACTTGAAAGACAGTGATTTAAATTTTAGTTTTATTTGTTTAAATTTATTAGAAAATAATGAAAAAATATAAAGACTATTCTAATACTTGGGTAATAGATAGCGGAAATCCTTGACCTACATTGGCAATATTTGGCTGAATACATGGAAATGAAACTGCAGGAATCAAAGCTATAGATAAACTTATTATTCAGATTGAGAATAGAGAATTTCAAATTTATAATTGAAAATTAATATTAGCTTATGGAAATGAGCTTGCTATAAAATTATCTAAAAGAGATTCCAATTATAATATGAATAGGTTATTTCAAAGTAAATATTTGAATTCTAGTTCAGATGAATATGAAATTAAAAGAGTAAAACAATTAGTTGATATTTTAAAAAATAGTGATTATTTGTTGGATGTACATTCAGTTAGTAGTAAGTCAGAACCTTTTCTGTTTTCAGAAAATATAGATAAAGAATTAGAAATAGCAAATCATTTATGATTGGAAAGGGTAGTTTGTTGATGGTGAGAAATAAATGAAAATACAGTTATAATGTGAGATTCAGATTCTTATATGCACTCATTAGGAAAGACAGCTTTTACTATAGAATGCGGTAATCATAATGATGCTTGAGCAGAAGCTATAGCCTATAATACAATATTAAATTATTTAGCTTCTTTATCTATGATAGATTTAGATATTCAGAAAAAAGAACCAAAATTTATCAAAATAAAAAAAATAGCTATAACCCAGTTTTGAAATTTTAGGTTTTCAGAATGAATATCTAATTTTAAATATATAAAAAAGGGAGATCATATATGATATGATGATAAAAAAGAAATAATAGCAGATAATAATTTCATTATTCTGCTTCCAAATTATGAGTCTACAAAGGCTTGAGAAGAGGTTTTTTATTATGGTTCAGATTTATAATATAAATTTTCTTACTTTTTTCAATATTTTTCATTAAATTAATGATTAAGAACAGAGTAGTTATACTTATTATTTTATATAATTAATTTGTACGAAATCATGAAAGAGAGAAGAGGCTGTATAAGACTAGATGAAGAAAAATTATTTTGACAAAATGTTGATGTATTGTTAGTAGATACTATAAATTATCTTAAAAAATTAATTTCTTTCAAGAGTTACTCAGAAGAAGAGAAAGATATTGTAGATTATATAGAAAAAACAGTATGAACTTTGATTTCTCTCTATGGAAATGATACAGTAAAAACTGAAAGGATAGGGAATTCTTATTTGGTAGAATTTAATTTCAATAAAGAGGAGACATTAATGTTAGTAGGGCATGTAGATATAGTACACGAAAATAGTAAGAAAAAATGGTCTTCAGATCCTTTTGAATTAAATATAATATCTTGAGATGGAGAAACGGCTTATGAAAAAAATTTAAATGGGAAATTAGTATGAAGATGAACTGTTGATATGAAATGATTTGATTCATTGATGCTGACTATGATAAAAAAACTTCTTATGGAAGAAAGTAAATATAATATTAAATTCTTATTTTACGATAAAGAAGAAGTATGAAATTCTGGAGTAGAAGAAATGTATAAAAGTGGTAAACTTCAGGAAATTGTGGAAGATGTAGATTTTACTATAGTATGAGAACCTACAGATACCAAAGTAGATAATGAGGTTTATACTTTCCTTTGATGAACTATAAAAATAAATGGAAAGGGATGACATTCTAGTCAAATTAATATAGGAGATACAGTTTACTCCGAACTTAATTCTTTGATACATAGAGTAAGTGATATACAAGATAGATATAAGAATGAATTAGTATTAAATCTTACAAAAATAGAAGCAGACAATGGAAGTAACAATACTATACCATCTGAATTAGAAATATGATTGAATATTAGATGTTCTACAAGTGTTTCAACTGAAAAACTTAGACAAGAAATATTAGAAGAAATATTAGATAATTTAGATTTTGAAGAAACAGTATTTGATGAAGGCGGTGGTTGTAAAACATCTATTATATCAAAATATTTATGAGATATTCCTACTAATTCAGCTAAATATTGGTCGGATATAGCTATTTTGAATAAAATTACTCCTGCAGTGAATTGGTGACCTGGAAGTATAACACAAGCTCATAACTATAATGAAACTTTGTTAGTAAAGGATCTTAGAAATTATATTTCTAGTTTAGATGAATTATTATTTTAACTATTATATATTCTATAAAGAAAGCATGGAGAAATAGTTACTGTAGATGAAAATGAAATAAAGAAATGATATGAAACATTTTTACAAGAGTGATTATTAGTAGAGCATACATCAGCCGTGGTTTACTCTGCATACCAAAAAATGATAGAAAAATTTGAAAATAAAAGAATTGTTGCAATTATTACTTGAAATTGACAGAAATTACTATAAGATATTTTATCTAGTTTAACTTTATAAAAAATGACATTAGAAATGAATGAAACCAAACTTAGTTTGAAAGACCAGAGTAGTTATACTTATTATTTTATATAATTAATTTGTACGAAATCATGAAAGAGAGAAGAGGCTGTATAAGACTAGATGAAGAAAAATTATTTTGACAAAATGTTGATGTATTGTTAGTAGATACTATAAATTATCTTAAAAAATTAATTTCTTTCAAGAGTTACTCAGAAGAAGAGAAAGATATTGTAGATTATATAGAAAAAACAGTATGAACTTTGATTTCTCTCTATGGAAATGATACAGTAAAAACTGAAAGGATAGGGAATTCTTATTTGGTAGAATTTAATTTCAATAAAGAGGAGACATTAATGTTAGTAGGGCATGTAGATATAGTACACGAAAATAGTAAGAAAAAATGGTCTTCAGATCCTTTTGAATTAAATATAATATCTTGAGATGGAGAAACGGCTTATGAAAAAAATTTAAATGGGAAATTAGTATGAAGATGAACTGTTGATATGAAATGATTTGATTCATTGATGCTGACTATGATAAAAAAACTTCTTATGGAAGAAAGTAAATATAATATTAAATTCTTATTTTACGATAAAGAAGAAGTATGAAATTCTGGAGTAGAAGAAATGTATAAAAGTGGTAAACTTCAGGAAATTGTGGAAGATGTAGATTTTACTATAGTATGAGAACCTACAGATACCAAAGTAGATAATGAGGTTTATACTTTCCTTTGATGAACTATAAAAATAAATGGAAAGGGATGACATTCTAGTCAAATTAATATAGGAGATACAGTTTACTCCGAACTTAATTCTTTGATACATAGAGTAAGTGATATACAAGATAGATATAAGAATGAATTAGTATTAAATCTTACAAAAATAGAAGCAGACAATGGAAGTAACAATACTATACCATCTGAATTAGAAATATGATTGAATATTAGATGTTCTACAAGTGTTTCAACTGAAAAACTTAGACAAGAAATATTAGAAGAAATATTAGATAATTTAGATTTTGAAGAAACAGTATTTGATGAAGGCGGTGGTTGTAAAACATCTATTATATCAAAATATTTATGAGATATTCCTACTAATTCAGCTAAATATTGGTCGGATATAGCTATTTTGAATAAAATTACTCCTGCAGTGAATTGGTGACCTGGAAGTATAACACAAGCTCATAACTATAATGAAACTTTGTTAGTAAAGGATCTTAGAAATTATATTTCTAGTTTAGATGAATTATTATTTTAACTATTATATATTCTATAAAGAAAGCATGGAGAAATAGTTACTGTAGATGAAAATGAAATAAAGAAATGATATGAAACATTTTTACAAGAGTGATTATTAGTAGAGCATACATCAGCCGTGGTTTACTCTGCATACCAAAAAATGATAGAAAAATTTGAAAATAAAAGAATTGTTGCAATTATTACTTGAAATTGACAGAAATTACTATAAGATATTTTATCTAGTTTAACTTTATAAAAAATGACATTAGAAATGAATGAAACCAAACTTAGTTTGAAAGACCAGTTTTTTACCTTTGTAGATTATATTAGAAATGATGATTTGTATAAGAACTTAGACAAGAGCTCTTCAGTAACTAGTGAAAATTCAAAAGAACAATTGATGGAAGCTATGAATGTAGAAAAAGAGGAGCAAAATCTTAAATCCTTGATAGATCTAAAACAAGAGGCTCTACAATGAAATAAGTTGTCTGAAGCTTCTGTACTATTAGACTTGAACGCTAAAGCTAATGAGTTATTGGGAATTACAGATTATTCAATAATAGATTTTCCTAATGAAAGAGCTGCTACTAAATGTCAGTTTACTATAAATGTACAGCAACTTAGGAATATTCTTAGAAAAGAAAGACAGGAAGATATAGATGGAAAAATTAATTCTTTTGTAGAAAATATACAGGTTTACTTGAAAGAAAATAATATCTTCTTAGAAGATAGCTTAGAAATTATAGAAAATGCCAAATTCAAAACTACAGATTATATGAATTTTGATTTATCTGATGACTATTCTAATAAGCTTTTGGAATATACATATAATGTAATAAATGATGGAGTAGCTCTATGAGATATTAGCTGACAAAACATTATAATAGATTATTCATCTCCAAATGTAGCTAAACAAATGACTATATGACATTTGAGGTCTACACTTATAGGTGAAGTTTTCAAAAACTTATTTGAAAAGAAATGACAGGCATCTGTTTTAGGATTCAACCATTTATGAGATTGGGGAGAACAGTTTGGTAAGTTTTTCTTTACTTTGATATATGCTTCTGATGAACAAATAGATACTTTTAAATCAGAGTTTGAAAAAAATCCAAATAAAGCTTTGTTTGATATTTATGTATGATTCAAAAATTTTGAATGATTATTTGAAGATAGTAAAAAGAAAGTAAAAGATTTGTTTGCTCAATTGAATAGATGAGATAAAAATCTTATATGAATATGGAATATTATCAGAGAAGTATCTATGCAAGATTTTCAAAAAGTCTATGATAGATTATGAGTATCTTTTGAATCTCGGTTGTGAGAAGCTTTTTATGAAGTATTTATGGATGATATATTGGTAGATTTAGAAGATAAATGATTTTTAGTAAAAGACGAGGATGGTGAAAAAGTATATATATTGAAAGTTACTAAAAAAGAGAGAAAATTATTGACTGTAGCAGAATTGGAGAATGTAGAGGTTAATGAAGAAACTGGAAATATAACATTAGATGGTAAATGAGTATTTCAAAAAGTTTTGAGAAATAATGTAGGAGTTACAAATTATCTTACCAGAGATATAGCAGCTTTGAAATTTAGAAGAGAACATCTATGAATAGATTATATTATGTACCTTACAGGAGAAGAACAAAAAGATCATTTTGCTATATTAGAACTTATAGGTAAAGGAGTATGATATCTTTGAGAAGATACTTTTGTTCATTTACCCTTTGGATTATACAAAAAAGAAGGAAAGAAAATGTCATCAAGAGATGGTAATGTGAATAAGTTATCAGATGTATTTGATTTGGTAGATGCAGAATCAAATGATGAAGTATTATCGAATGCTTCTATACTTATCAATGATTTGAAGCAACAAATAAATAAATCAGTAGAATTTGATATAGATAAAATAATAGATCCTATAGGTAATACATGAATATATCTTTTGTACACAGCTGTAAGATGGAAAAAAATCTTGAATGATAATAATTATGTTTTTTCTAAGGATCATCTAGATTTAGAAAACGTACAAGATGGTTACAAAGAATTAGTGGGGAAATTATTTAGATATGGTTCTATATTGGAAGATGCAATCAAATCAAAAAAACTACATCTTGTTATAACTTACGCTTTTGATATAGCTCGTAGTTTATCGTATTTGTATACAGCATGAGAAAATATAGGAGCCTTGGAAGAGGGAAAGAAAAAAGATACTATACTTTCTCTTATGCATTTAGGATACAAAGTGATAGAAGATATATATTCTCTTATGAATATATCACTTCCAGAAAAAATAGAAAAAAACTAAGATAAATTTGGAGTGCAGTAAATTAAATTCAATTCTAGGGATAAATTTTAATTCAGACCGGTCTTGGTACTAAGATTCTTCTTTCTAAGACCGGTCTGGAAATATAAAACCTTATTCCTAAAAGGATATTATATATACTACGATTCGGTCAAAGTTGTATTACTTTTTCAGGATTGCTCCTAAAATTTCAATTTCAAATTTTTTACTAAAATATATTTTCAAAATACTTATTTTATTAAGTACCATGTTTTTTCTAATGGAAACAGATTTTATAAATTATAATACTACTGTAGAATCATATTATAAATCTATTAATTCTAAGCAAGAATTTATAGTAATATGAGAAAAAAAACTAGTAGATAAATGTATATGAAAGATATCTTCTCAATTGAAAGATATTTTATCCTGTGATATAAAATTGACTTTTATAACAGATTTTCCTTATGAGGGAAAAAACTTGAAATTAGATAAACTAAGAAAAATCACTAATTTAGATTTGATAAAAGTAAATTTACAAGATAATTCTTTGTTGGATATTGCTTTTCAAATAGCAGAAGAAAATAAGTCAAAAAAAATAGTTTATCTTCAAGATTCTACTCTAAAAACTATAGATAAAGAAAAACTCAATCATATAAATGAAAGAAATATTGCTAAATTAAAATTATCTCCAAAACTTACTAGTTTTGTTTCAGAGGTTTTTTCTCATTTGGACCAATCCAAGATAGTAGAAAGATTTCATATAATAAATATTCTTCGTAAAAAATCTTTTTATAAAGAGATATTTACAATAGATTGAGCAGGAGATGGAAATGGTGTATTGATAGCTAATAATTATGATATAGAATATGCTAATTTATCTGATTTGGATGACAATATATTCCTTTTCCTTTTTGCATTTATCAAAGACAATCAGAAGTTTGTAAAAACTAGAACTATAGATTATATAGTAAAAAATAAGGAAAATTTTGTAATTGGATTGATTGATGATATTCCTGTAGGTATGTTTGAACTTATGGATTTATGAGAAAATATTTTGGAGGTATGAGCTTTTATAATAGATGAAAATTCTCAATGACTAGGTCTTGGTCATAAATTTATGGATAGGATATTTGCTATAAAAAATTCAAAAGAATATAGAAATGCAAAAGTTATAATGGTAAGTTCTAATCCAGTATTAAAGACTATATTGAAAGATAAATGAGCAGAAATATTAGAAGAGGAACAAATATTTGATTGAGTATTAAAAAAAAGGTATATTACTATGCTAAAAGATAATTCAGAAGATCAACAATCAAGACAAATGTTTCAATTGTAGTTTTCAAAAAAAGGAGATATTGATTGCAATATCTTTTTTTAATTTTCTAACATTTTTCTATATTTTTCTATGTTTAAAAAAGTAAAGTCGTATTAGAGGAATTTCTTTAACAGTTTATGAAATTAAAAAAATATAAGGAGGGTGTTATGGAATATTTAGCTGAGTTGGCTATTTATGCTGAAAATACAAAGGTTTACAGTCGTTTTATACTTTATGTTATGCCTATAGTAATATTGTGTCTATCTTCACTTTTCCTACCTCATTCTAAAGAAGCGATAGCTAAAGATGAAGAAGTATTGTATATTCATTTTATGTTTTTCTTGATGTTATTATTTTTATCTATGTTTCTTTATGAAAAGCTATTTGTTTATTCAATACCTATAGTTTTTTTATTAAGTATCATCTCATATTACCTAATTCTTATTAGAGGTGCAAATGTAAAATATTCAAGAGGTTTTAATTTACTTTCTATATTTTTGATTAGCTTTTCTTTTTTGTATGCGTTTTATATACATTATAATGTAAGTAATTCATATGAAAAATGGCAGAAAGATCATATTGTAGAGAGCAAAATTTCAAAAGTAGGTGATATTAGGTATAAATTGAAAAATCAATTAAGAGATTTAGAAGAAGGAGAAGAGATTTATAGAAAAAGAATTGATACATTAGTAGTCGAAATTAAAGAAGAAAAACTAAAGTATAATATATCTTCTTTATCAAAAGCTACAGAAAGAATCAGATACAACATGAAGTTACTCCAAAATGCGGATGCGTATCTTGCAGAAGTGTTTCGGTTAAAAGCAACCACTGAATCGGGTATAGAGGAATCTATTTTTCTGGTAAGAATGCTTGAAGATAAGCAAACTATGAAAAAAATGATAGGAAGTGGTAAATCTCTTAGTAAGGAGGTAGACGATCTTTTGAAAAACTATAATCCTTACACAGAAAAAATCGCTATCAAACCAGAAAATTTGAGATTAAAATCTATGGAGGAAATATGGAGGCTAATTGATTAGTTTCTTATAAGACGGAGGAATATCCTCCGTCTTTTTTATTTTTCTATATTTTTTCAATATTTTTCTATGTTCAAAAAGATAAGGTGATATTAGGAGAATTTCTTTAACAGTTTATGGGTTTTAATATAAAAACATAAGGAGGGGAGTTATGATATTTAATTATATTTATGGGTATTATCCACCTGATGCATTATATTATATAATGTCTTGTGGTATTATATTTCTTATATGTTTACTTATTTTTAATTTTTTATTAAGTATCAATAAGATTTATAAATCTGGATATAAGAAATCGTTATATAAATCTTTAAAATTAATAGCTGCGGTTTTGGTTTTGACTTTTCCATTAGTATTTATAATAAATTTATTACTATCTATTTATGTAATTCCTATTTTTGCTATAATAATAGTATTTATTAATTATTCTTGGTTATCTAAAATATTAAAGGAAACTAAAATTGTTGGCAAAGAAAAAAAAGAATGTTTGAATTATACTCATTTTTTTTCTGTATTCTTAATGATTTTGTCTTTTTGTCTTACTTTTTTTCTATATCATGCATATAGTAAGCATGAAAAAAGCATTGTAAATCGTATTGTATCGAATAAGATTTGGAAAGTAGATAATATTAGCTCTAAATTGGAAAATCAATTAAAAGATTTAGAAAAAGGAGAATCGACTTATAGAAGAAGAATTGATACATTGGTATATGAAATTAAAGAAGAAAAACGAAAGTATAATATTTCTTCTTTATCAAAAGCTACGGATAGAATCAGGTACAACATGAAGTTGATCCAAAGTGCGGATGCATATATTACAGAAGTACGTCGGTTAAAAGTAATCACTGTATCAAGTTTTGAGGAATCTGTTTTTCTGAAGAGAATGCTTGAAGATAAGCAAACTATGGTGGAAATGGTGGGAGTTGGTAAATCTCTTAGTAAAGAGATAGATAAATTTTTGAAAAACCATAATCCTTACACAGAAAAAATCGCTATCAAGCCAGAAAATTTGAAATTAAAATCTATGGAGGAGATATGGAAAGAAATTGATTAGTTTCTTACAAGACGGAGGAATATCCTCCGTCTTTTTTTAATTTTCTATATTTTTTCAATATTTTTCTATGTTCAAAAAGATAAGGTGATATTAGGAGAATTTCTTTAACAGTTTATGGGTTTTAATATAAAAACATAAGGAGGGGAGTTATGCTTACGTTAAATATTTGTTCAGTGTCGATTCTTGGAATAATCGTTTTGTTAATCTGGAGAAAAAAACTTTCTCCTAATATATTAATTATATCATGTTTAGGGCTTTTTCTTTTTGCCGTTGTTTCTAGTTTGATAATAGAAACATCTACTACTATTAGTCCTACAAAAGGAAAAATCTTAGATCTTACTAAGAAGCAAGAAGAGATAGTTTCTATGCAAGAAAAGTTAGAAAATCAAATGTTATTGATTTCAGAAGCAAAGGTTAAATATAATACTAATATTGCTGATTTGGTATCAGAAATAAATCAAGCTAAGAAAAAGTATAATATTAAATCATACAAAGAAGCACCAGAAAGGATGGTATATAATTTGCGTCTAATTCAGGAAATAGATGCATACAACACCAAACTTTCTGACTTGTATAAAGCTACTAAAAGCGGATTGGAAGAATCTATCTATATGGAAAGGAGATTGTCTACAAAGAGTATAATGCTAGGGGTTGTAGGTAGTAGTAAAGTTTTGGGTAAGGATATAGATAGTCTTTTGGAAAAATATATACCTTATACTGAAGACTTTGTTATTAAAAGTGAGGGATTGAAGAAAAAATCATTGGAGGATATATGGAAGGAAATAGAAAAAGCTCCTAAGACTGCGTTTGTAGATGATAGTTTTAAACCATTACCTGCTCGTAAAGTTTTGAAGCCATTGCCTACTAGGAAAGAAGCTAAAAAAACACCTATTCGTAAGGCTTCAAAATTAGCGTCTACTGATAAGGTTTCGAATCCAGTATCTACTAGGAAAGAATCAAAGGAATTACCTATTCGTAAGGCTTCAAAGTTATCGTTTGCTGATAAGCTTTTAAAGCAAGTATCTACTAGGAAAGAAGCTAAAGAATTACCTACTAATAAGGTTTTAAAGTCAGTATCTACTGTTGTGGTTCTAAAATCGCCACCTATTATTAGACCCCAAAAACAGCGATTTACTTTTCACCTTTCAGAACAATCACCTAGAAATATGGTGCCTGTAGTTCATAATCAGTCTAAATCAATTTTTTCTTCGGAGAAAGTTTCTATTATCCCCGAAGTTCCTAAAAATATTCCTACAGAGGAATTATTGAAGGATTTTGAAAGAAAATTGACTGAAACCAGAAGAAAGGAATTTAAAGTTCAACTGGGAAAGGCAGATATAAAGCAGTTGGAGGACTGGAATGAGATTCTGAAAGAAAGGAAAAAAACTCTTTTGGATAAGTTTAACGATACGAATGATGTTGAAATACGTAGCCTTTATTTTGAAGTATCAGCTTTGAGTAGTAAATTTTCAAGGACGATAAAGCAAGTCAAAAGAACTAAGGCTCTATCCAAAGTTGATAAAAAAAGTTTAAAAAGGTTCTTCAAATATTACGAAAATCTTTTCACAGTAATTAAAAGTATGGAGTCTAGAGCTCAACTAGGAAAGGGGAATATAAAACAGTTGGAGGGCTGGGTTAAAATTCTGGAAGAGAGAGAGGCTCTTATTTTAAACGAGATGAACTATATAGATGATGATGAGGTCACTAATTTTTACTTTCAACTCTCAAATTTGAGATTTGATTTTTTAAAGGTGATAAATCGAATCAAAAGAGGATTCTAAACTATGGAGGAAACATAAAAATGAATTAAGTGATTTACCATAAGACGGAGGAATATCCTCCGTCTTTTTTTAATAAAAATAATTATAAATCTATAGAGTTTATTTTACTTACACCCTACAAACATCTTTGGCTCCAAATGTTTCATAATAGTATCAATATAAAAATCTCATCCATCAGGGGCTACAAAAACTCCTTTCAATCATTTTTTTTCTTTTAGATATTTCTGTAATCCAGAATAAATAGCACCAGAAGATATTCATACAAAATATCATTCTTTTACCATATTTTTGATTCCATTTACACTATCTTCTTCAAAATTAACATCAATCATCTCGTCTATCAGATGTTTATATTCTGTATAAAAAGGAATATTCATTGTAGTAGTTTTGAAATCTCTAAGTCATTCTACCTTATTGGAAGGATTTATAGCGATAATCTTTATATTAGGATTAATTTCCTTGAGATATTTAGCTACTCCTATCAGAGTTCCTGAAGTTCCCAGCCCAGCAGCAAAAAAGTCTAGTTTCCCTAATTTTTTTGCTATATATGGAGCTGTCAAGTTATAATGAGCTTCCATATTAGCATAATTGGTGAACTGATCTGGAAGGAAATATTTCTCTGTATTTTCTGAGAATATTGTATCTCTTACTGGGATACAATCATCTGTAATTCATTCTACTTCTATGATATTAGCTCCATATGAACTAATAAGTTTTTTCTTGCATAGTGCAGTACTCTTTGGTAGTACAATATCTACCTTGAATCCGTACGCATTTCCAAGATAAGCTAAGGCGATGGCTGTATTACCACTAGATGCTTCCAAAATAGTTTTACCCTTCGTAAGAACTCATTTTTTGATAGCATCTTCTATTATCCAGTAGACTGTTTTTATCTTGATAGAACCACATATATTAAATTTCTCTAGTAAGACATATAAGTCGTTATCTTTATTCTTATTTAGTTTGATCAAAGGTACATTCATTATCATTTTTTTCATATCTAAGTTCATTTGTTCTATATTTTTAATTATAAAAAAAGATTCTGTTGTTTTATTCTAATTGTAACAGCAACACGATTCTCTTGTTTTATAATTATTTATTGTAGTCATATTATTTTATCATGATTAAATCATCTTACTTATATATATTTCAAGAAAAAAACTGAAAAAATTAATATTTCATAGTTAATATAATTTTCTAATTTCCTATAGGTGGATTCTCAAAGGTAATCTCCTCTAAATTATTGATAACCTCAGCTCATATTCACAACTCTTTCGTATATACCACATCTACAGCTCCAAATAGTCAATCTTCATAATCAAACCCTAATATTTCTACATATTTTCTTACCACTTCCTCATTGTCTCATTCTATTTCTATAAATGGATTCAATCCAGGCCATTCATCCAACATCAAATCTATTTCCTCATCTATACTCCAAGTTTTTCTATATGTTTCTTGGTATGATTTCATTTTTACTCCTACATTCTGCAAGATTTTCACCATAGTATCCAAATCTCCCACAGTGGTTTCCAGTTCTTTTACTGCATAAATATCCAATTTCTTCGAAATATTCTTGTAAGTGCAAGTTACCTGGTCTCACTCGTCTCTGACTCTCACATAGGAATTCACTGGGTCTAAAGGATTATCGAAGGTTATTCTTTTCATTAGAGTTCTTTCTTTGGTGCAGATTCATGATAGTTCCTTGATTTTTTCAGTTATTTTAGTTCTATCTATATTTGTGAATCTTATTTCGAATTCTGTATTCATATTTCAAAGTAGGAAAGTATAAAATTTATTATTTGTTTTATACTAATTTTTTTTTGGAAAAAAATAGAAAAACTTAGGAAAATAAATTTTTGAACTAGATTAGTAATTAACTCCTTGAAAAATAATAAAATTTTCTTATAATTTTGTTATAGAAAAAACCTTTGAAAATAAATAAACAAACAAACCAAACTATAAGTAAAACAGGGTTAACTCTAATTTGTTTTCAAAGATAATAGTATATCTCTTATATTTTTTATTAAAAAACTTATTACAAAATGAACAAACTGAAGAAATTGATGAAAAAACAAGGATTTACCCTTGTAGAACTTATTATTGTAATAGCGATAATAGCAGTTCTAGCGGTTGCAGCATTTATGATGCTGACAAAATGGTTAGGGAAATCTAGAGATAGTCGTAGATTGGGAGATATTGGAACTATATCAAGATGATTACAGGTTGGTTACTCGGATATAGATGATGGAATAAATCAGTATCCTACAGTAGAAGACCAAACATGATCTATAGTTCTATTATCAGGAACAGAAGAAGTATGATATCAATGAGTGGTAGATGTGGAAGTAGCAAAAGGAGCAAGTATGCAAAAAGCACCACTAGACCCGAGTGATGGGAATGAATATACATATTTGAATAGTGCAAATAGGCAAAAATTTCAGGTACTGGCAATGTTAGAAGATGGAAGTGAAGCTACAGCACTGATAGATAATATATATGCTGTAGAATTGGATTATGGAAATAGAATACCAACTACAAAATGATTTGGATTGGGTGTACTTTTAGAAAAAGAAACAAATTTGCCTGTACAGTATGTAGTTTGAACATTTACGGGCATAGATTTGATGGTAGCAACAGGATATAATTCTGTAGTAAGTGATACAAGGATAGAGTATGGAACAGGAATAGCTTTGACTCCAATAGTGAAGGAAAAAGTTGTAGTAGTAGTTGAAGCGGAATCAGAGCCAACTCCAAGCGAAATAACTATAGTTTGAGATGATACGATTGGAAGAAAATGGTCAGATGGAACATATGCTATAAGTTGTAATGAATATAAAAATCCCCTAAACTGATATGAATATAGTGGAGATATATGAAATGGAATATATTGGATAATCCCAGATGCTGTAGCTTTTAAGGTGTATTGTGATATGACTACCGGTGAATGAGGTCGGACATTGCTTGCAGATATTAGTAGTTCTACTTATTCAATTCTAACAACTGATATTTTATTGGGTACTAATTCAGTAATGGATAATGCCAGATACTTAGCTATTAGAGCAAACTCAGAATTTTGAGTAAGATTTTCAATTCCTTCAAAGGAATTTGTATATCCAAATTCAAACAACATAACACATAGTTGTCATAATATTACAAATTCAATAATACCTCTATATTATAGAACTTGAGAAAATTATATGAGTTGGGCTCATGATGAAAAAATATGATGTGATGTAACATGAACGGATTATTCATTGATTGAATATAGGCCTGCATTATCAATTGGTATTACTTATCGATCATTCCAAACGAATTATGTTTATGAAATTGATGGAATAACTCCAATAACTACTGGTACAGTTTCATATTCGATGTCTAGTTGAGATAGTTTGAAGATATATATTAAATAAAAAATCTTTTAGTAAGGTTATGGATGAGATAGAAATTTCTGAAAAATATAAAAATTATAAAAATCAACCTTCAAAGGTTGATTTTTATTTCTACTTTTTCAAATAGAAAAATTTTAATTCCAGTCTTGAAAAAATCCAAAAAATATATAAACTTCAATAAACCTTTCAATTTAAATCTTTTCAAACTCCCATGCAAAAAAACATAGTAGTCATAAAAATATGAACCAACGCACTTCTAGATGGGAAATGAGATATAGACAAGAAAATTATAGTGTCTTTAGCGAGTCAAATATATAAACTAAATACAGAATTCCATAAAAAAGTAGTCCTTATAAGTTCTGGGGCAGTATGACTTGGGAAAGATAAAATAGAAAACAAACTCACCAAGAAATTTTCCAAAACAGAAGAAAAACAAATTCTAGCATCCATATGACAGCCTGTCCTTATCAACGAATATCAAAAAGCCTTTGATTATTACGATATAGTAGTAGCTCAAGCTTTACTTACAAGAACTGATTTTGCAGATAGGAAAAAATATCTTTCTATGAGAAATGTATTGAGTGATCTTATAGAGAATAACATAGTACCTATAATAAACGAAAATGATGTTCTATCTGCTGAAGAACTAGATTTTTCTGATAATGACCAATTGTCAGCTTATGTAGCAGGTATGTTGGGAGCAGAAAGTCTTATAATTCTTTCAGATATCAATGGATTGTATACCAAACATCCATCTTTACCTGATGCAAAGAAAATAGATATTGTTAATGAAATAACAGAAGATATTATGCAAATGGCTGATACAAATGTAAAAACGAAATCTGGAACTTGATGAATGTTGTCCAAATTGCAGACGGCGAAATTGGTGATGAACTTGGGAGTGAGTATGCACATCGCATATGCAAAAATAGATAATATATTGTTAGATATAGTATGAGGGGAGAGTGTGGGAACAGCTTTTGTGCCTGTGGAAAATAAGAAAGTATCTGGTATAAGAGCTTGGTTGGCTACAGGTGCTTATCCAAAATGAAAAATATATGTAAGTACTATAATTGCAGATCTTTTGAAAGACAAAAAAAGAAGTTCTATATTAGCTTCTGGAATATGCAAAATTTCAGGTGATTTTGATAAACAAGATGTGATAGAGGTGATTTCTGCAGATGATAAAACTGTTTTGTGACATGGTATTGTGAAATTTGATGATTCTGATTTAGAGAATGTTTTGTGAAAAAGTGAAGATAAAAGGAAAAATACGATAGTGATTCATACAGATTATTTTTTGGCTTCGTAAGAAAAAAGCCTAAAAGAATTTCTTTTAGACTGTGAAAATTTATAATAGACAATATTTGAAAAATTATTTTCTACTTTTCCAATCACTATCTATCACATACTTGTAAGTAACCAAAGTGTCAGCACCCATAGGACCTCTAGCGTGTAATTTTTGTGTAGAAATACCTATTTCTCATCCAAAACCAAAACATCCTCCATCAGAAAAACGGGTGGAAGTGTTGGAATATACCACACCTGAATCTATAGATTTCACAAAGTTTTCTATATTTTCTAGATTGTCAGAAAGTATCCCATCTGAATGTTGAGAAGAGTATTTTGCTATATGAGATATAGCATCATCCAAGTTCTCCACTGATTTTATATTCATGCTCAATCATAGCTGTTCTGTATGATAATCTTCATCAGTTATAGCATATGTATTACTATAAGTATTTTCTAGTAATTCTATCTTTTCAATTCATATCTTCACATCATATTTTTCAAGTTTAGCTGCAAGTTTTTCGTGAGTCTCCTTGTTTACTCACTTATGCACAAGCAATGTATCCAAAGCGTTGCAAACTGATGGTCTGGAAACTTTTGCATTTACTATAATATCTATAGCTTGGTCTATATGTTTTTCATTGATATCAGAATCTAGATATAGATGAACAACTCCAGCACCTGTTTCTATAATAGGAACTTGAGAAAGCTCTCTAGTGGTTTGTATAAGATTTTTGCTTCCTCTAGGTATAAGCACATCTACAGTATCTATAGCTTGGAACATATGTTGAGTATGTTTTCTATCATATGGAAATTCATATACTATATCTGGAGATATATTATTTTCTGTAAGAACTGCTTTTATAAGACGGATAAGAACATGATTAGAATTCTTGGCATCTGATCATCATTTGAGTACTATAGAATTTCCAGATTTGATAGCCATAATAGTCATATCTACAGTCACATTTGGTCTAGCTTCATATATACAAGCCACTACTCATAGAGGGACTCCTACTTTTCTGATATTTAGCCCATCTTGTGTCTGGATGTTTTTTTCTATATTATATTTCTCCAGAGGGTCTGATATTTCTATAAGTTCATTACAAGCTTGGATGATTCCATCTATTCTCTCGTTGTCCAATAGTAGTCTGTCATATAGAGAGTTATCTTTATCCATAAGAGCTAGGTCTTTTTGGTTTTCTTCCAAGATTGTTTCCCTATTTTTATCTATGGATTCAGCTATTTTGCTGATAAGTTTATTTCTTATATAAAAAGATGTGTTCTTGAACTGGAAACTAGCTTGTTTGGTTAGTTGTAGTTGCTTGTTTATTTCTTCTTTCATGGTATATTCTGATATTTATTAAAAGTATTTGGTTAGTTCTTTTATAACTTTTATTGTATAGAAAGAAGTTAAAAAAGAAATAGAAATATTTTTACAAATAAAATCTAATTTTTTCAGAGTTTATTATAAATAAGATGAAATATTTTTATTATTTCCAATTATTGATGTTTTTCTACTTTTTCTCTTGGTTGGTTCTCTATTTTGATAATATTTTTTTGAATTTAATCAACTATTTATTTACTTATTATTGTTAATAGTTTATTGTTATAGGATTTATTGATTAATTTTTTTAACAAATCATTCATTAGCATTCAATAAAACATAATCTCAAGATTTTAGTATTTTGCTAGCATTTCAAGTTCATACAATACAAGGAATATTAAATTCGCGGCTTAGAATAGCAGCATGAGAGCCCATTCATCATTGATTTGTTATTACTGCAGAGATTTTTTCAAAAGCTAGCATTAGTTCAGGAGATGTAGATTCACAGACAAGAATTTCTCATTCTTTAATTTTCAATAATTCATCATTTACACTATCAAAATTATCGTAATCTGGTTCTATTACTCTAACATATCATTTTAATATTCCTTTATTGGCTATTTGTCATTTTATAATATTATTATCAATTTTGGAATCTTCATGTTCTATATCAAGATCTGTCAAAGCTAAGTATTGATTTCATATTAATATATAATCTATTATATTTTTATGGTCTGTTTTTTTTATATTTATAATATCAAAATAAAAAGAATTTAGTAAACTTTCATAGCTTATATTGTTTTGAATAGCTAATATTTTTATAAAAACATATAGATAACATTTAGAACCTAAAAATATATTATTTAGTAGAGTTCTTCATTTAAATTTAAGTTTTTGCATTTTTTCTAAATTGTTTTTTACTATTTTTAATTCTGATTTATATGCTTTATCTGTATAGAAAAATTCAGTTTTTCTATAGAAATCAAAGAAAATAAATATTATATCAAAAAAGTTTTTTATATCTTTTTGAGTTATTTTTTCACTATCTATTATAGTATCTAGTTTATTGTAAGACTGTTCTAGTAAACTTGTAAATTCTTCTGAATATTTATTGAATAATTTATCATTTCAATATATAGACAATCCTTCTTTCTCAGTTTCATATATTTTTTCTTTAGTTAAATATAATCATATATTTTTACTTTTATTGATAACAATAGCATTCATATTATGATATATATGTTGAAATATACTAGATACAACAAAAGGTGCTCATTTCACTTCAAAAAATCTTTTATAATCTGTTAATTTAATTTTCATCATTTTTAGTGTTTTTTAAATAAATTTTATCTGCAAGACAATTTCATTTTCAAGTTCTTGCACATTTTTTAAAATTGTGATAAGGAATTTCTTTGTTGTCAGGAAGTTTTAATTTTTTGTCTTTGGCAATTAGATATAAACAAGGAATATATTCTCAATCTTTAAAAACATTTTTAAAACGACAGATTTGATTTTCTTGGCTTTTAGGTAGACCATCTGATCTCAATACTCACTTTGTAAAGATATCAAAATTAAGTTTTCATTGGTAGTTATCTAATAAGTTTTGAATATATTTTGCATATTCTTCAAATGGTAAAACATATACACTTTTATCACTCCAATAATCTCATTCATCTCTTATTAGTCAAATTGTTATTTTTTTAATTTTTACAAAATTTTCTTCAATATACTTTACAAAGTTATTTAATTCAGAATAATTATATTTATTTATAAGATAAATAGTTTTTATAGGATAGATTGATTGATATTCAAGTAAGTTTTCTTTTAGATCAGTAATAGGTTTAAATTCTTTATTTTTTGAAACTAAAGATTGAAAACTAATACATATTCTGACATTTTCATGATCTTTATCTAGATTTTTCAGTAGATATCAGTTTGTATATATTGAAACTTTTTTATCTTTTTTATTAAGATATCTTATAATATCATTTATCTTGGGACTTGATAGTGGCTCTCCTCATTGTATATCATATTTGTTTACTTGAGGATTAGCTTCTACTATTTCTTTTATATAATCCATACTCATATCCAAGTCTTTACTTAGGTTGTATTTGTTGAAGCAGTAAGAACAATTTAAATTACATTTTCAAGTAATAAATAATAGTACTGTTTTTTGATAGCATTTGCTTGTTTCTCTCCATTTTGATGTATCTATTTTTAATTTTATAGTTTTTTTCATTTTAGATATATTTTTATCTCCCTCTATTTTAAGTCTTTTTACTCTTGTCATAATGTCTTGTAATTATATAATAAATATTATTAAATGAATTCTAATTGTAAGATAGCATGATCTGATACTTCTTCTGTCAGTACTGAGAATTCAATATCCTCAATTTTTTTTGATGTGAATATATAGTCTGCATATTTTTCACTTTTTTTATAGTAACTTGTTCTTGTTCAAAGAATTTGATTTTTACTTATTAAGTTTTCAAATTTTATTCATAACATTTGTATACTTTTTGTATTTGGCAGTAAATTGAAATCTCAGCATATTACTTTTGCTACTTTACTCTTTTCTGTAAAGTTTAAAATATTTTGAGATTGTTCTATTCTTTCTTTGGTATCTAATTTATTTTTTCATGTCCAATGTCAATGTAAGTTCATAATTAGATAGTTCTTATTTTTATATTTTATTCTAATCCATTGCATTTTACGGGTATGATCTAAATCTTTATTCAAAGGATTGGGGAATTCTTTATTTTCATATATATTTACATGTCAATCTTCAATTATTTCTAAGTTTTTTTTAACAAATATTATTGTACCATAAATTCATTCATGATATGAACAAAATATGTAGTTGTATTCTGATAAAATGTCTCTGATTTTTTCCAGTATATAGGGATCTATATTATCTATATTTTCCATATCTTCATGATATTTGTTATATCCTCATCTAAAAACTTCTTGAAAACAAAATATATCAATTTTATTATTTTTTTTCTTAATAAAGTCTAATAACTTATCTGATAGGCGTCCTCACCATATATTAAGATTTATTAGTTTTATCATTTGCTTATATATATATTATAAAGTAGTAATAGCTCTTGATTGTAGTATATAAAGTACTTCTTTTTCAATAGCCCATTCTATGTCACAAGGCATTTTATATATCTTTTCAATTTTTATTGCTATTGAGCAGAGTTGTTCTACTTGCTTTTGAGATACCTTATTAAGGTTATTGTTTATAATGTTTTTCCATTCTGTTCATCAGGATTTATTTACAAAAAGTCATTTTTCTTGAGTACTTCTTATATAGTTTAATATTTTCATATTTCTTTTATCTACTGTTATATTGTCAGGTATTACTTTACCAGATACAACAGATTCTCATAAACCATTTCAGGCTTCTATAATTAATTCATTTGTATCTTTTGATATAGGATTTACAGTAAATATTACTCCTGATATTTGGCTTTCTACTATTTTTTGTACTATTACAGCAACTTTGAATTTATCAAAATTTATATTATGTTTTTTTCAATAGTATAGGCTTCTTGCAGAAAATAATGATGCCCAACATTCTTTTATATATCTTATAGTTTCTTTTTTTGATATATTAAGATGACTATCTAGTTGTCAAGCCCAAGAATTTTTTACACCATCTTCTAAGATTCAAGATGAACGTATTGCTACAAAATCACTATTTAAGTCATCAATAGCATTTAAGATATTTTCTTCTATTTTCTTATCTATAGTAGTTTCCATGATTTTCTCTTTGATTTTATTATATATTGAGTTAAGTTCTTGATAATCCATAGAACTGTTATTATACACTTTTTCAAAGTCTCAGCTTATCAGGATTTCTCTAATAAATTTTTCGAATATATCAGTACTAATTATAAAAAAATCAGGTACTGGAATTCAAGTTTTTTTTATTTTTATAAGAGAAGCTCATTTACCTCATACAGATTTAAGATTTCAATTAGAACTATTTTTTAGAGTAATTAAATTAGTCATTGTAATGTTTTTTTAAAATTGCTAAATATATTCGACTATCTTATAAATTTAGATTTATAAGATTTTTTTTCTTAACTTATAAGAAAGTATTATGTAGTAAATTTTCTTTTAGGAGGATAATTATATTATTTTCTCATTTAAATTTAATAAAAGCTTTTCTTCTTTAGAAAATATTCATTTTTTAGATTGTAATATTTTTTGGAAAGTTTCTATGTATTCTGTAATGAATTCTCAACTTCAAGTGTACTCACCAAATTCTTCTATTTCATATTTTTTTATTCAATTTATTAGTTCTTCTATAGTAAGATTGAATTTATTATAAAAATACAATATTCATCTTATATAACTTCTAAATATTTTTCATTTAGCTTTAGATCAGTTAGGTTTGACTCATAATCTAAATAATAATACAGATGAAATTATTGAATCTTGAAGCTTTCTGTGATTTTCTGTAATAGTTGGAAAAATATTGCTGATGCAAGATGTGTCTAATGTATGATCTAATTCAAATAATTCTTTCATTATTACACTAGTTCATAAAGCTAATTCAATTCAATATTTTTTATCTGAATCTTCTATTATTATAAAGTTTCAAATATCATTGAAGTTTTCCTTTCATTTTTCACGTAGAACAAAATTAAAATTGCGACCTACTATTTCACCCATTCAGTAAGTATGCTTATAATAACTATCTTCTTTTTCATCTTTAATTATTTCAATTGGGCACTTTACTAATTCTAATAATTTTAATAAGTCTTTATCTTCTGAATTTATTTGAATTTTTATATTTTCCAAAGGGATATTCAAAGTTTTTATTAGGAAAGATATACTATCTTTTAATAATTCTTCTCATTTAGAAATAGGAATTAGTACTGCGATTCACGTAAAACAAGAGCCCCATTTAGGAGTAGAATTATCATCAAATATTTTTTTTGTATTTCTAGTACGAATACATTCTTGAGACATATAAATTCCTTCAGTTGGTATATTTTGATTTATTATAAATGGTTTTAATGCGCTAATCGGAGCTCAAATAAAGAATACACTTTTATCAATTCAAGAATTTATTCCTATAGATTTATTTTCAGAATATCCTAGCTTAGAAAAAAAATTTGAAAATTTATTAACAATTCCATCGTGTTCTTTCTTTATGTTTTCAAACTTTAGTACTGGTCTTCAGTAAGAATTTACTACTCAAATATTTTCTTCTATTTCTAATCCAGTTTTATCTGCAACATTTTCAATTCAATCACTACTCCCAATTTTATTCAAACTTTTTTTATTATCACTTAATAATATATTCATTTTCAATAAAATTAGTGGTTAAAGATATTTATTCTAGTATTTTCTTTATTTACTATGATTTCAACCTCTCATCAGATAGGATAGGTAATAAAAGGCATAGTATGTCCAAAATCAACATTTGCAATTATTGGTATATTATCTAATTTTCTTTTAGATTTAATAATTTTTTCTAAAACTTCTTTAGATATATTTGTCTTATGTTGAAACCTTCAAATGACTAATCATTTAACGTTTGAAAAATCTTTTTTTTGAATAAAAGTTTGTAATAGTTTTTCAAAGAATGGAGGATTAAACTCCTCATTAATTTCTAAAAATACTATTGTATCTTTTTTCAAGATAGGTTGATACTCTGTTCCTAGTAAAGAGTTTATAGTAAATAGATGTCATCCGATTAGTCTTCATTTCGCGTTTCATTCGTTTAATATCCAGTATCCATCATTTTCTATAAAGTTTCTTTTTTCTTGATCTAGATACCATTCATCATCACTCCGTTTTTCTGTAGGTTTGAGTTCATATGGCTTATTTTTGATACAGCATTTTTCAAAATAATCTATAGAAAAGTCAAATCAATATTTGATACCCCAGCTAGAAAAATGAGGTCCAGAGTATCAAACAACACCAGTTTTTGTGAAAATAGCATTGCTTAATGCGGTTATATCTGAAAAACCACAAAGTATTTTGGGATTATCTTTTATTAGCTGATAATCAATATAATCTAATAATTGGTTAGCGCTATATCCTCATACTACGGATAAAATTCAATTTACATTTGTATCTTTGAATGCATCATGTAAGTCTTCAATTCTAGATTCAATTGATGAACTTAAGAAATTATCCGTTTCATAAACATGTTTACCAAAAGAAACTGTAAATCAAAATTTCTCTAATCTTTCTATTGCTTTGTTTATAGTGTTTTCAGACAATAAAGTACAGTTCCTAGCAGGAGCTATCACACGAATATGATCTCATAATTTAAGTTTTGGAGGATAAATAATCTGCATAGTTTCTTAATTAGTTAAATTAATAATATTTTTAGTTCTTTTATTCGGATAATTTGTTTTTTCTATAGTTTTTTTATCTTCTATCATTTCCATTTTACTAGGATTAGTGATTAAAAATATTTATTGTAGAGTTTTTTTTATTTGCTACAATTTCAACTTCTCATCAGATAGGATAGGTAATAAAAGGCATAGTGTGTCCAAAATCAACATTTGCAATTATTGGTATATAATTTAATTCTTTCTTAGATTTAATAATTTTTTTAAGTAGTTTTTTTGTCATATTATTTTTAATTTGGAATCTTCATATAACTAATCACTTAATGTTTTCAAAACTATTTTGTTGAATTAAGGCTTGAATTCATCTATCAAAAAGTACAGGATCAAATTCTTCATCTATTTCTATAAAATAGATAGATTCCTTTTCATGTTTACCCCAATAGTTTGTTCACTGTAGAGAATTTATACATGGTAAGTGTCATCCAATTAGTCTTCATTTCGCGTTTCATTCGTTTAATATCCAGTATCCATCATTTTCTATAAAGTTTCTTTTTTCTTGATCTAGATACCATTCATCATCACTCCGTTTTTCTGTAGGTTTAAGTTCATATGGCTTATTTTTGATACAGCATTTTTCAAAATAATCTATAGAAAAGTCAAATCAATATTTGATACCCCAGCTAGAAAAATGAGGTCCAGAATATCAAACAACACCAGTTTTTGTGAAAATAGCATTACTTAATGCGGTTATATCTGAAAATCCACAAAGTATTTTGGGATTATCTTTTATTAGCTGATAATCAATATAATCTAATAATTGGTTGGAATTATATCCTCATACTACGGATAAAATTCAATTTACATTTGTATCTTTGAATGCATCATGTAAATCTTCAATTCTAGATTCAATTGATGAACTTAAAAAGTCATCTATTTCATAAACATGTTTACCAAAAGAAACTGTAAATCAAAATTTTTCTAATCTTTTTATCGCCTTGTTTATAGCGTCTTTAGTTAATAGCGATAAGCTTCTAGCAGGAGCTATTACACGGATATGATCTCATTTTTTTAATTTTGGGGGATAGATTGTTTTCATAGATAATAAATAAATAAATTAAAAATTATTTCATATTTAACCATTTTCTTAAATGTCATTGTTTATTAAAGTTCTTGTTATTCCAAAAGTCTCATATATCATGTTTTAATAAACTTCCAAGTTCTATTTTTTCTCAAGTAACGTTGTTTTGCGTAGTTATATATCAGTTCGGTAAAATTAAAGCATAATAATTTGATGATTTGGAAGGGTAGTTGAACTGAATTTTTATATTTGGAAATGTTTTTTGTAATTCGTTTATTATTTCATAATCAAAATCAAAATTATTTAATTTATGGTAAATAAACCTAGCTCTTCCAGCATTAACAACTCTTCAAATATGCCATTCTTGTACTCAAATATCTGATAGTAGTTGTCATATTCAAAATAAATCCTCTTTATTGTAGATATTCAAAGTAGTTAAAGCTCTAGTTAGCAATCAGTTTTGGATAGATGTTTTTAGTCCGTTTATAGCATTTCTAAAAGAAATATTTTTTTCTTTCAGTTTTGTAGGACGAAATGTTTCATGTATTTGATCAGAGCTTCCATCAAGACTAATTTCTATATGTCTCATTTTTTTCAATTTATCTATATTATCTTTTATTAATAGTCAATTGGTACTTAATATTACAGACAATCAATTATCACATAAATATTCTATAACATTAAATAAATCTTTTTTGATTGTTGGCTCTCATCATGAAATAGAAATTCTTTTGATTCAAGAATTTATTATTTTAGAAGCAACTATCATAATATTTTTATTGTCTAATTCTTTGTCTGGAAGCTCTTCTTTATTTCCATAACAATGTAGGCAATTTAAATTACAATTTCAGGTAATTAGCCATCATATAGATAGTGGATCATTTAGTTTAATATTATCAAAACTAACTCCTTTTTCTAAACTAAATTTATCTTTTTCTTTATCATAAAGAATTCATATATTTTTCATGGTCTAAGGATTAGGAGTTAAATGAGTTCTAGGAAATACTGTAGATTCATATATATAAGGTTGGTTAGTTACCCATTGTACTAATCTTTGCCATCACAATCCAAACCCACTAGTTATTTCATAATCATCATAATCTCTACTTTTCAGATATGGTAAGTAGTCTTCTTTTGGAAGATTAAAAATCTCTGCTTTTTTTAATAATACATCTTTATCTTTTATCCTTTCTCCTGCTCATATAGTTTCTCTATATCCGTTTAATATAAGATCTGCATTTTTTGCAACCGGCACTCAATCTACATCTTTATCTGCTATAGCATGGTAAAAAGGTATTTGGAGCATAGGAAATTCTTCTACTATGATATTTGCTCATAGTATTTCTGTAAGTTTAACTTCTTCCCAAGTACCAAAATGTTTTAGACTAAATTCTTTGTATTTTTCTTCATTGGTTTCTTTGTATAGAATATCTAGAGCATCTCTAAATGCTATTCTTATAGGACCATTTTTTACTAATCTTGTTTTCTCTTTGATTTGTTCTTCTGTCAAGAAAAATTGTAAATCTTTTAGATTATTTTTAATTAAGTAATTGAATACATAATCAAATAATTCCATAAAAATTTCTATATTTTCTTCATTATTAATTTTTCATTCAAATTCTATATGTTGAAATTCTGAAAGGTGAGTAGCATCGCTTTCTTCTTTTCTAAAACTATTATATATACTATAAACTTTATCTAATCAATTTATCAATAAATTTAACTCCAAATAAAACTGAGAACTTTCAGCTAAAAATATTCTTTCTTTTCCTCCAAACCAATTAGGTAATTCTACTGGTAAAGCATCAGTTGTATAGTCTAGATTTTGTCAAGCATACACTTCTCCAGGAGATGATATCATACGAGTAGTAAGAGGTAGATTTGCCCAGTTAGCATTTATATTATTAAAATACAAAACAGAGGCATTGAATATTCCATTATCAATTTGATTCAAATGATAAAACATTTTTTCATTTTTAATTCTATTTACCCTTTCAGAGAGTAAATCTTTTTCTACAGAATCAATTGTAATAAGTTGTTTTTTATTAATTTTATTACCTTGATATTCTATACTCTTATTGTCCAAAGCTTTGTATAACATATTTAATAATTTTTTATAAAATAAATTACCCCTCTTATAAGTATTTGAAGTTAAGAAAAATATTGAAAAAAGTAAGAAAAAAATGTGAATCTTTTATAATAGCCTTTAGACCTGCGTTTTCTTTTTTTTCTTTTTATAAAATACTTTATTATGTTTTCTTTCAAAAAATCTTTTTCCTAACTTTTACAACAAAAAAAACTCTGAATTTCTCAGAGTTTTCAAATATAAATATATACAATTATAACTTTTTTCTAACTTCTAGCCTGTTTTATCAAAATAAGATCCAACAAGTCAATCGCAGCCATAGATTCCACTACAGGAACAACCCTAGGTAGTATGCAAGGATCATGCCTTCATTTTACTGCGAAATCTACCTTATTTCCTTCTTTATCTACTGTGGTTTGCTTAGAATATATACTGGAGGTGGGTTTCACTGCAATTCTAAATACAACGTCTTCTCAGGTTGTTATACCTCCAAGGATACCTCCGTATCTATTATGTTCTGTACATATTTTTCAGTCTTTGTTTTGGAATCATTCATTGTACTTGCTTCCTGTAAGTTCTGTTACTCCGAATCCGGCTCCATACTCAAATCCTAGCACTCATCCTATAGACAACATAGAGTTGGCTAATCTTGTTTTGATTTTGTCGAATACTGGTTCTCCGACTCCATAAGGAACTCATTTACAATGACATTCTATGATTCCTCATATACTATCTCATTGATTTTTTACTTCTCATATATGGTTTATCATATCATCATAAACCTCTGAATCAGCTGTTCTAAGAAGATTTTCTTCTATGTAATTGTAGTCTATCTTTTCTGCCTTGAATTGGGCTACCTGCTTGGTAAATGCAAATATCTCTATTCCAAAATTATCTTTTAGATATTGTTTTGCAATCGCTCCTCCTATTACACGAGATAGTGTTTCTCTACCGCTACTTCTACCTCCTCATCTATAATCTCTATTTTTATATTTCAAATGGTATGTAAGGTCTGCATGATTTGGTCTAAATAGGTCTTTGATATTTGAGTAATCATTAGATTTTTGATCTTTGTTTCTGACTACGATAGCGATAGGATGTCATGTAGATTTTCATTCAAAAACTCCAGATAGTATCTCAAAGTTTTCATCATCTTCTACTCTTTGGGTTGTTATTTTGCTTTGACCTGGTTTTCTTCTTCATAGCTCTTTTCTGATATTGTCCAAGTCTATCTCAAAATTCGAAGGTAATCAGTCTATGATAACTCATAGTGCAGGTCCGTGAGATTCTCAAAATGTAGTTATTCTAAATAGTTTTCAGTGTGTGTTCATTATTATTGTCGGCTTAGTTAATTAAAATTAGTAATGTATAAAGACTAAAGACTAATATTTTCCCGTAGGTTCCAGTTAATTTTTTAAATTTTTCTTAGTTGTTATAGTTATTTTGTTCAATATTGCCAATATTTCATTTATATCTTTGATGATTTCATCATATTCAATATAGTTTGCAATTCAACTCTGTTTTAGTAATTCAATCCAGTATAATGTTTCATTTGCTTCCTTTAGTGATATATAAATTTTATTGAGGAAATCTTTTTTAGATGCTCCATATTTAGATTCCATAATATTAGCTCATATACTTGTAGCACTTTTAAGTAATTGTTTTGAAATAATATATTCATTATGAGTAGTTAATTGTTGATATATTTTTATGATTTTAAGGGAAAAATCGAAACTTTTGTTGAGTATAATATTATTTTTACTGTATAATTGATTTTGAAAGTTATCCATTATCATTTTTTTATTGAATAAATTAAATACTAAAGACTAGAATCAAATTAGTCATTACCTCAAAATGAAGAGAACTAAATTAGTCATTAGTCTTTACTAATTAGTCTTTATCTTAGAGAGATCTTCCCAAAACTTAGGATAGGTTTTTGCAACGCAATTTGGATTTAGTACCTTCAGCCATCATGTGTATGTCTCCAATACACCAAAACACATTGCTATTCTATGGTCATTATATGTTTCTATATCTATTGGTTTAGGGGCTGGTAGTCATTTGAATTCTCATATAGTGATTGTCTTTTCATCGCTTGTTACTTCTACTCCAAGTTTTTTGATTTCATCTCTCATTGCATCTATTCTTAGACATTCCTTGAGATTTAGGGTTTGCAATCAAGTGATATAAGTCTTCCCGGGAAGGAACATACTTAGAATCATAAAGGTCATACTTACATCTGGCATATCTTCAAAATCTATTTCCAAATCTCTAAATTTTTCTAAATCTATATTTTCTATTCAAGGAGATTGAAATGTAGTTGAAACTCCATCAGATTCGTATGTAAGACCAAATATATCCAATTTATCCAAAAGCTTATAATCTCATTGTTTTGATTCTTTTCATAGATTAGTTATTTTGAAGTTAGTTCCATGAAGTATACTATGAGCGCAAAAGTAGGACATAGCAGAAGCATCTCATTCTATTTCCATATCTACAGTTTGGTATTTTTGGGGCAATATTTCAAAAGATTTGTAGTTATGATTTGTGATAGCTACTCCAAATTTTCTTATTTCATTGATAGTAAGATCAATATATGGTTTACTTACCAAATCTCATTTTACATGTAGTGTAAGTCCATTTTCAAGACAAGGAGCTATCTGAAGAAGGGCAGTGAAGAATTGACTTGATGAAGTTCCGTTCATAGTTACTTCGTTGTTTGTGATTTCTGAAGGAAAAACTTTCATAGGAGGTAGATTTCCATTAGATTCAAATCTAACTCACATTTGTTTTATTGTATCAAATAAGTCTCCCATAGGCCTTTCAAGTAATCTTTCTTCACCAGTTAGAGTGATGGGACCTTGCTTACTTAGTAATATAAAAGCAGCTAGGAATCTCATACAGGTTCATGATTGTCCTATATATAACTCTAAATCTCAACCTTTTATATTGTTTAGTCATCATTCCACTATTATTTCATCTCAGTCACTTTCTATATCAAGCCCCATTTGTTTTAGGGCATTTATCATATGTTTAGTGTCATCTGATACTAGGAATCCTCTTAGTTTACTTGTTCAGTTTGCTAATGAGGCAAGTATGAAGTCTCTATTGGTTATTGACTTAGAACCAGGGAGGGTTATTACGTTCATTTATTCTGATATCATTATAAAATGTAAAATTTAGTTGAGAAACAATAAAAACATCTTAGTCCTACGAGGCAGGTGTAAAATTATTACATATGGTATGTTATATTTTAAGACCGGTCTTGGTACTAATATTTAGATTTCTAAGACCGGTCTGAAAGTAAAATAATAAGATATAACAACGATAGATTTTTACTTTCAAGATTGTTTTATTATGTCTTTAATTAATTTAGAATCAATATTTCATCATTTTGTCCATAACTCAAATCATTTTTTTGCTTGTTCTACAAGCATATCTATTCAGTCACAAATTTCAATATCATTATATTTAATTTCACCTCAGGTCACCTTCTCTTGAGACTTCGTCTCAATTCACCTTCTTATCTCTCCTACCATAGGAGTCATTTCATGGTTTAGGTCATAAACAACATCAAAGTATAATATTATATTTCCTGCGATTTTCTCCAATTCGGTTTTTTTTACAGGATACTTAGGTAATTCTGATTTAAATCAAAAGGGTAGGGTGTTTATCAAGATTCATTCCTTAGTTATATGCTTACTTATCATTGATTTGTCATCTGATAATACATCGTATTCTATACTTTCAATATTGAAATTTCCATTTCATTTTTCTTTCAAGTAATCTCTTGATTCTTCAAAATAATTTGAGAAATCGCTCATATCAGATTTGAATTTATTGAATATTACAATATTTTTAATACCTAATTTAAGTAATGCAGCTACAGCAGCTCTTGCGGCTCATCAAGCTCATAATACATATCAGTGTGTTATGTTTTTGATATTTTCTCATAGTTTTTCCTTTAGAGGATTGATTATTCCAAACATATCTGTATTGAAACCGAATAATTTTCAGTTTATTTTTGATATAGTGTTTACCGCTCATACTAATTTTGCAGAGTCATCAAGCTGTCATAGTTCTTTTAGCTTTTCAAATACGTCTATCTTGTATGGCATAGTAACATTAGCTCATAAAATATTATCATTTTCTTCTATATAGCTAAGGATTTCATCTAGATCTAAATTATGTTTTTCTAAGTTTACAAGTAGATAGAAAAATAAATCATTTATAATATATGAAGAATATGTATGTATAAATGGACTTAAACTTCATCATATTTGATTTCCTCATATTAATACAGTAATTTTCTCTATATTATCTGTTTCTATATTAGAAGTTTCTATTTTTTCACTAAAAGAAGCGAAATCTTTTCATGATTTTCATAATTTTTTTAGCACTGTTCTCAAGTTAGTTTTGGTGTCTTCCCAGTGTATATTTATATTAATTTCAGTCATTTACTACTTGTTTAACAAATAAATCAAAAGCATTTTTTAGGTCTTCTCTGTTAGCTTTATATTCAAATACATTTCAGAACTCCTTCAGTAATATAAAGTTTACTTCTTGATCTTCATTCTTTTTGTCGTTCAACATATACGAATATATTTCTTGGAAATCTAACTCTTTTATTTTTATATCTTTTAGAGTATTTTTCACAAAAGTATCAATTTCTTGGTATGTGTTTTTATCTAGAAATCAAAGATTGTAAGCTAATAAATTAGCATATATTATTCCAAAACCAACACAGATTCCATGTCATAATTGAAAGTTTAAATAGGTTTCTAGTGCGTGTCAAAATGTATGTCCATAGTTTAGTATTCTTCTTTTTCCGATTGTTTCCATAGGATCACTTTGTACTACATTCAATTTACATTGGATGTTTTGACATATAATTTCATCGATTTTTTCATTGTATGGGGATTGTCATAAGTATTCTAATATTTGGACAAATCCATCAAATTCTTCTTTGCTTTGCAATATAGAATGTTTCAATCCTTCAAAGAATCATCATAATATTTCCTTATCTTCTAGTGTCTTCAAGAATTTATTATCAACCAATACTAGGTCTGCACTATAAAAAGTACCAATCCCATTTTTGACTCACATATAATCTACACCAGTTTTACCTCATACAGAAGAATCAAACATAGATAATAGAGTAGTAGGTACTTGTATAAGTTTTGTTCATCTTTTGAATAGCGAGCTGGCAAATCAAGTGATATCTCAAATCACACCCCCTCATAGGGCAACCACGTAGTCTTTTCTGGTAAGAGATTTTTCCATAAGTTTATCAATTATTTTGAAAACATTGTCCATATTTTTATTTTCTTCTCAGTGGGGTATGATTATAGTATATACATTTAAATCAGATATTCATTCCATAATATAGTCTTCATATAGTTCAAAAACTCTACTATCTATAGCAAAAAGAAAAGTCTTTGATTGATAATCTTTTATTTCTTCTTTGATGCTCTGAAATATGTTTTTTGTGAATACAATTTCTCATTGTATATTTCACTGTTCTATATCTACTTTGATGTTTTGCATGATTATTATTAGTTATTAATTATATAAATTTTATTCTTCCATATATATTATTCTTCCATATATATAAGTTTATATGTTTTAGAATAATCAATTTGTCCAGGAGCAGAAGCTTTATCTAGAACACCAAATGTAAGTGTAGCTCATTTTTTGGCTAATTTAATTCTAGTTTCTGCTCATAATTCTCCCATAGAAATAAATATAAAATCTTTTCCTGAGTAGTTTTTTTGGAAAAATTCTTGTAATTGATAAATAATTTCTACATCTTCTTTAGATTTTGGCATCACTGCAATTTTGAAGATATCTGCTTTAAATAGATGCATTTGATCTATTTTGTTTATTAGAAAATCTAAATTAGGAGTTTCTTGAAAATTATGATAAGATAAAATTATCTTTTTGTTTGGAAGTTTATTTTGCAAATTATAAATTTCCTTTCAAGCTATTAATTCTATATCCACATAATCCATTGTTTTGGAGAATTTTCATATTTTCTCTATTCATTCTTCAAAATTCCCACTAAAATTCCCTCATTCTAGTTGACTTCTATTAGTTATAATTATCTGTTTTTTGATATTTTTTAGTAATGGTAGTATTTTAGATATATTTTCATTTTCCATATAATCTATTCTCAATTCTACTATTTTAATTTCTCTTGTAGTGTTTATTTTATCTATTTGTTCCTTTAGCTTTTCTATTTGAAAGTTGCTTATTGATACGCAAACTCTAGCATAATTAATTTTTTTAATTATTTGTTGTATACAAATATCTTCTGTATATATATTTTCAACTTTAAAATCATAAAATGATTCATAATCATTTTTTCTTTCCATATATACTTCTTGTAATTCTTCTAATAAACCTTTTTCAGTCAGAGAATTTCTTTTGTTTCCCATTTCTTCATCTACTTTGATTCTATTGTAGATAGTTTCTAGTGGACAATCTATATATATAAGTTTGTCAGATTTTTTTAGTAATATATCTTGATTATTTTCAAATATAATAGCTCATCATCCAAGAGATATCACCTTGTCTTCATCTATATTTAGTAGTTTTTCTAGATTTTCATGTTCTTTTTCTCTAAATGCGTCCCATCCTTTTTTTTCTACAAATTCAAATATTGGTCCTCATATATCATCTTCTATAGCTTTATCTAGATCATAGAATTTGATACCTATTTTTTGAGATAATAATTTTCCTATTGTAGTTTTCCCTACACCACGCATTCAATATATTACAATATTTTTCATAATAAACATAAGTTTATAAATTAAAGCTGATTGAAGTATAACTATTTATAGTAGGAAAAATATGGAAAAAGTTAGGAAAAGAATAAAAATTGTTGATTTTATGTTATAAATACTTATTATAACTGGAAATGCTTTATAATAAAATACTTAGTTTTTACATATAATGTATTAAATAATTATGAACACAACCAATCTTCAAGCATCATTCCCCGCTACATACCAAAAATTCTATTCTAACAATGATATCGTAATGAATGGAAGTTTTTCTATAGCTTGGAGTCCTTTTGCTATGGGACATAGATCTAATTATCTACGTTTGAAAACAAAGACTAACCTGAAGTGTTTTGCGGGATTGAATAAAACTCAAGATAGAAAAGTAACTTTCAAGACTATAGATTTTTATAATATAGTAGAAGACAGGTTTGATGAATATAATTTCGCTGATGTAAATCAAAAATCTGCACAGATAGTGGAATTTATAGAAGGATTTTTGGCAGATAATGGGGCTAAGTTTGGACTAGATATATCTATTTTGTCTGAAGTACCAAGGGGTCATAGTTTTGGTTTTTCAGGTACATTTGGACCTACTTTGGCTATGGCTATATTTATGGCTTTGTGAAAAATAGACCAGAATGTGTTTGATAATTATGATGACTTTCTAGCAAGTGATATGGCTAGAGAAGTATTTCTTTTCGCTTGGAAATTTGAGTATATATCCAAATATGGTAATACAACAGGTGAAAATTCAATCAATACCCTTTACAATTATCCGCACCCAACTCTATTTTTCTGTGAGAAATTTGACTTTGATACCAAACTGGAGGATTTAGATAAGATTAAATACAAATTTTATGATATTACACATAAGTTTTCTAAAAATATAGTAACTACAGAGATTCCTTTGGATTTTTGTGTGATATATTCAGGCTTACCAAGTGAAACACATAAAGTAGAGCAGTTTCTAAAATCAGATATCAAAAAGTTCAATAAACTAGAAGAATTTCTAGATAAAGAAGTGATAGAAGAAACAGAAGATTTAGACTTATATTTCAAAAAGTTTACAAAAAAGGATTATATATACCAAAATCTCATGGATAATATAGTAGTTCTATCTATAAATGTATTAAAAACTTTCAAACAAATCTTTGAAGATGGTTATGATACTAGGCATGTAGATAAATTGATAGACAATATAAATCATTATAGATATGCTATTTCTTTTGTAGAAAAACAAACAACTTTTGCAAAAAGTTTGATATATTTCTTCAAGAAAAATAAAAATGCTTTCAATGAAAAGATAGGTATTATGCCTATATTTTCAGGTAAGATATGAGGAGGTTATTTATTGGTAATGGAGCAGTTCAAAAATAGAAAGAATTTAGAGAAAACTTTAGATGATTTGAGAGAACATTATCCTGATTTAGCAGTAGAATATTCTTCTTGGGAAGATGGAAGCTGTTCTGATGGTATAAAATTAGAACAATATGTTTCAGAAAAAGTATATTCCAAATATCTAGACCCTAGCAAACTAATACTAGAGTTCAATACTGGACAGAATATTGTAGGGGAGTATAGTGAATTACTGGAAAAATGAAAAGAGGCTATTATCATAGATCAAGTTTCCAAAAAAATATATATGAAAGGAAAGAAATTTACTTCCAAAGATATGCCATCTCAGAGTGCAACTGTAGAGATTCTTTCTGTGTTGATGGCGAATTTAGGTAAGGAAGTTACTAATGATATGTTGGAAGTATCTAGTTATAGTAAAAATAGGAACAATATATTAGGGAAGATAATTATGCCGTTGAATGCGTTGGCGAAGGAACATTATGGAAAGGAGTTGGAATTGAGTTGTAAGGGAGGTTTGAGTGAATTTCATGTTTTCTTACAAGAGAAGGATATTTTGATGGGAGTTATTAGGAAGATATAGTATTCTTTTGGGGTGTTTGGATTTGAGGGTGTGTTTTCTAATAATGAAATTATATTCTTCTTTCTTAGAAGAAGGTAATTAATTTTTTTAACGAAGAAATGTAGTTTATGGTTGTGAGTGATTATATCGCTTTTGACTTGATTTTTTATTTGAATGGGGTAAGCTTTTGTGTAATTGTAATAAAAATGAATATTTTAAATTTAACAAAAAGATAGATGTTTATAGAGAAACTTCAATTTAATGAAGATACTAACGATAAAACTAGTTTTTTCTATCCTTTTGCAAATGATTCCATTATAGAGTTTGGAGGTGAGAAGGAGATGCAGAAGATGATTGGATTTTATTTTAAAACTAAAGAAAATTCAAAAATTGAGAATATAAATAAAAATGCTAAAAGATTTAAAATAAATATTGTTTTAGGTAATAATTGAGCAGGAAAAACAAACCTTTTATGAAATTTATATGATTTTTCTAACGATTATAATAGTGTTTTTATGGGGAGTAAAGATCTAATTTTGAATGATGGGTCTAAAATTACAATTAATTATAATCCTAAAAAAGATTATATAGATTGAAGTAGTACTAAAAATAATTATATAGATTGAAGTAGTACTAAAAATAATACTCAATTATCACAAACTTTTATATTAGATGATTTTTTTGTAGGAAGTAAATTATATAGAAATTCTATTAATAAAAAAACTTTAAGATGTATGATGGATTGAAAATGATTTAATGATTTTTATTATGAAATTTTTAATTATTTGCAAAATAAAACTAATAAGGATTTTTTTAGTAGTTTTTTGAATTTAGATGAAAATTATTCTGTTGTATTAAATATAGAAGTAGACTTAAGTTTAAAAAGGGATAGAAGTGCTAAAATATATTTAGCTTTT
>Ga0208901_1000164_pt1 | contig 43464 bp, 36 predicted proteins | sample AntAceMetag02UKF_FD_184764 | JGI IMG/M metagenome (GOLD analysis project Ga0208901, IMG submission 184764) | Saline lake microbial communities from Ace Lake, Antarctica - Antarctic Ace Lake Metagenome 02UKF (SPAdes) (version 2) | ecosystem: Environmental > Aquatic > Non-marine Saline and...
GGGCATTTTATTTTTAAAAAAGTCTTCAAAAAGCGATTCTCAGCAATTTTCCATGTCAAAGCTTTACGAAAAGAAAATCTCAGGATGCCCTGTTTTTAGGTTTTTTGGCCCCCAGCGGGAATTGCTGCCTGATAACGGCCCTGATCGGGGGGTGGCTCATTGTTAAAACGATTTCGGAAAAAGGCCCCCAGATTGAAATCACTTTTAAGACTGCGGAAGGTATTGAGGCCGGAAAAACAAAGATCAAGTATAAGGAAATTGACATTGGCGTGGTAGAGGCTGTGGGGTTCAGTAAAAATTTTTCCAAGGTCATCCTGAAAGTTGCCATGGGTAAAGAAACTGAATCATTCCTTGGACGGGGGGCACAGTTCTGGGTGGTCAAACCCCGTCTTTCCCTTCGTGGCGCTTCCGGACTGGGGACTCTGCTTTCAGGTTCCTATATTGAGATTGAGCCGGGGCAGGGGGATGCACAGACCGATTTTGAGGGGCTTGATAAACCCCCGGTTATCAGAGCAGATGTGGCGGGTACAAAGATCACGTTGGTCACTCAAAAACTGGGTTCCATTGATACGGGTTCCCCTATCTATTATCAGGGGATTTTAGCTGGTGAGGTTCTTGGATGGGAATTGGGAAATGACCGGAAAACCATTTTTCTCCATGCCTTTGTCAAGGCCCCCTATAATAAGCTTGTGAAAAGCAATACCTGGTTCTGGGATATCAGCGGGGTGGATCTTTCCATGGGCTCGGAGGGAATCACCATGCGTACGGAATCACTGGCATCCCTTCTTTATGGGGGGATTGCTTTTGAAACTCCGGAGACCCGCGAAGAGATCAAGAAAGATACCCAGGGCCTGGCTTTTACCCTGCATGATAATTATGAGAGCATCCAGGATGCCTCTTTTGTGAAAAAAATAACCTGTGTCCTCTTTTTTGAAGGGTCGGTAAGGGGGCTCAATCTGGATGCCCCGGTGGAGTTCAAAGGGATTAAAGTCGGAGTCGTTAAAGAGATCCGCCTGGAATTTGACAGCTCTGATGCTTCTTTCAGGATCCCTGTTTTGGTGGAGATCGAACCTGAACGCTTTCTTTCAGGAAGGGACAGTGAGGTGGATTCTCCATTAACGACCCTATCCACTCTTATCAAACATGGGCTCCGGGCACAATTACAGACAGGCAGTCTTTTGACCGGTCAGTTGTTTGTTGAGCTTGATATGCACCCGGATACCCCGATCAGGATGGTGGACAGCACTGGCAGTTTTCCAGAGTTGCCCACCATTTCTGCTGATATGACCCAGATGACCACATCGGTCAAGCATATCCTTGCCAAGATGGAAAAACTGAATATTGAGAAAATCGGATCAGAATTTCTGGGCACCCTCGAGGGTGCCAATCGGATGGTGAAAGGTGCAGATAAGCTGGTCAATAAACATGAACTTGCAAAGGCCGTAGATGATTTTAAAGCCTCTCTGACTTTTCTAAAACAGATCCTGGGTAAGCTGGACCAGCGGGTTGAGCCCCTTGCCATGAATCTGGAAAGTGCAATCGGAGCCGGGCGCAAGGCTCTGGAGAACGTCCAGGGCACCCTGAGCCTGGTGGATGAAGTGCTCAGTCCTGATTCGCCTTTTCAGTATAGGTTTATTGAGTTGACCACTGATTTGAGTGAGATGGCCCGTTCCATTCGTATCCTTGTGGATATGCTGGAGCGCCATCCCAATGCCCTTATTTTTGGGAAAGATCCCCCCCCAAAAAAAGGAATAGAATAACAAAGGGAAATCAGGAGAGATATAATGCAGGTTTTATGGGAAAGGTGCCAATGGATTTTTGTTTTGATTCTGACAGGGAGTTTCTTATCAGGCTGTATCGGGACAGCCCCGGTTACTCCCAAATTTTATGTGCTGACCCCGACCCAATATGAGACAAGTCTTGTCAACACAGGAGCGCAGACCGGTTCTCAGAATTCCAAAATGGTATCTCTGGAAATCATTTCCCTTGATCTGCCCCAATACCTTGAAAAACCGCAGATCATGACCCGGACCAGCCGGAATCAGCTGGAAATGGCAGAATACCACCAGTGGGGGGGGAATCTTCGAAAAAATATGATCCGGGTGATTGTCCAGAACATGTCACGGCTGCTTTCCACCCCCCAGGTGGCTATGCCCCCGCTTCGGTCGTCTGCCCCCCCTGATTTCCGTATTGAAGTGGAAGTGATGCGATTTGAGGCTGACCAGACTGGTCAGGTGATGTTCTCAGCCCAGTGGCGGCTGTTCAGGGGAAAAGAAAGAGATGCCCTTGCTACCCAGATGCTTGATCTTGAAAGCCTTGTGCCCGACTCCCCCTTGAATATGGATCTCATGGTTTCGGCCATGGCTGATGTTTTGGGGGATTTCTGTCTTGTTATGAGCGAAGAGATTCTCACCCATATCCCAGGAGCAGCTTCGCAATGAGCACCGCCTCTGACCGGGAAAGATGGTCAGTCTGATCGAGAATGAAATTTATGCATTTTCACACTGGAGCATATAGCCGGAAAAAGAGAACCGCAAAATATCGAACAAGGAACCGCAAAATATTGAAGTGTGGAATCGCTTCGCTCTGATTTTTTCAGAATTAAAAAGATCGATAGAACACCTTCCTTCAACATTGGACATTCCTTGTTCGATATTGGATATTCGCTTTTAATGCAGAGCAACCAGCAACCAGCAACGAGTAACCAGATGAACTTTCACAAAAGGAAACCCTAATGCAACACAAGAAAGAGAGACTACCTGAATGGTCATGGATCAAGGTACCTTTTTTCCTGATTTTCTTCTGGAGCCTGGCCGCTTCAATTTGTGCCGGACAAATGTCTGAACAGACAGATGGGCAATTATCTGAAGACGGAGAATATCACAGATTAACCGGTGCTGATATCATGACGCAGGTGTTTGAGCGCCATAAGCTTTTTCCCTATGTTTATGAAGAGCAGACAATGATCCTTACGGACAATGTCGGCAACAGGGATGTCAGACAGGTCAGGCGGTTTTCCAGAGTGGAATCCGACGGTACCATGAAATACCTTCTGGTTTTTGACGACCCTGTTGAAGTTCGGGGGGTGGCCATTCGGTTTGTCCGTTACAATACAGGCATTGTCGAGAACCAGATCTATCTGCCTGCACTGGGAAAAGAGGTTTCTTCCGGCCAGTCCAAGGGACAGGTCCGTCAGCTTTTGGGGACTGATTTTGCCCTGGAAGATCTGGTTGAGTCCCTGGATGATTTTAAATATGTAAGGTTGCAGGATCAGACTATTGGCAAAATAGCCCATTTTGTTGTCGAGGCATTTCCATTGGAAAAAGATAGAGGTTTCAGTGGGTATAACAAGCGCAGGCTCTTTATCCGGCAGGATAATTTCTTTATTGTACGCACGGATTATTTTGACCTGGGAAACCGTTTCTTTAAGCAGCTTACCTGCCATGACTTGAAAAGAGTGGATAAGAAAATGTGGAGGGCCAATATGCTGCTCATGGAAGACAAACGGCAGCAGCACACCACCCTGATAAAAATTGATCAGCGGGTTTTTTCCCGGGATTATGTACCGCCTGAAATATTTAATTTTAATAAGATGAAGACTAATAAAAATATAGGGAACTGATTATGTTTACCCGCTTTCTCATGTTGGGGGCAAATCATCGATTGCTCACCTTGCTGTTTCTGGTACTTATTACCTGTATAGCCGGCCTGGGTCTTCCCCGGCTCAAAATGGACACGGATGTGTACAGCCTGATACCCCAATCCCATCCTGATAAAAAAGCCTATGATCAGATTGTTCAGGAGTTTGGCTCTGACAATCGATCCATTGTCTATGTTAAAGATGAAAATCTTTGGTCGGAGGACAAACTGGCTGCCTTGGAAAGATTGCATTTTGCCCTGGGGAGCCTTGACGCAGTTAAACAGGTGGACGATCTTTTTACCCTGCGCAGCATTCGGGGCGCTAAAGGAAACATTGAGTCCAAACCCATACTGGAACACGGCCCAAAGGGGGTCGCAGCCATTGAACAGGCCCGGTCTGATGCCCTGTACAACCCTCTCCTTCAAAACAATATCATCTCGCGTGATGGAACTGCCACCGCTTTGGTGGTTTCACTTTATGCCCCCTATGAGAAAAATAAATCAGATTCCCAAATCAACAATACATTGGAAGAGACTCTTGAACCGTTCAGGCCGATATTCCAGGATGTTTTTCAGGTGGGGGAGTCCAGGATAAATGCAGAGCTTAGATCCGTTCTCCATAAAGATCTTAAATTGCTGGCCCCCTTGTCTGTACTGGTTCTTGTGGCCGCCATTCTGTTTTTTCTCCGTAGCGGGTTTGCCGCCCTTGTTCCCCTGGTCACATCCGGGTTAAGTATCCTGTGGACATTTGGGATTATGGGGTGGATCAATAGCCCCATTAATATTCTAACAGCCATGCTGCCTTCTCTGGTGGTGGTCATCGGTTCCACTGAAGACACCCATATGATTTCTTGTTATTTTCAGGGGGTTTTCCAGGCCCAAAAGGACCACAGAACTTTTGCCACCCGGTTTATGATGAAACACCTGGGCGTTCCCCTGATCCTCACTGTTTTGACCACTGCCCTTGGATTTGCCAGCAATGTGTTCAACAGCATAGGTATTATTCGGGACTTTGCCCTGATGTCCACCATTGCCATTCTTGCAAATGGACTGATTACCTGGCTTTTTGTTCCTTTGATACTCTCTGTTTTCGGTCCTACCCACTCCGGAATTTTTAAAGCGAACAAACACCTTGTGGGGTTGCCTGCCGTCTTTGTTAAGATGTTTGTCCATGTCAAACGCAGATTCCCCAGGGCCGTTCTTGTGGCAACCGCTCTTCTTTGTGTCTTTTTTGCCTATCAATTTTCCAGGCTGTTGGTGACCAATGATCCCCTCTCTTATTTCAGGAAGGATCAGCCCCTTATTGTAGACACCCAGACCATTCATGAAAATCTGGCCGGTATGAAATTATTTTTTATTAGCCTGACTGCAGACCGGGAAAAGGCCTTTCTCGAACCTGAAATGCTCAAAAAACTGGCCGCTATCCAGAATTTTTTGGACAAACAAGAGGTCTTCGATACCAGCCTCTCCCTTGCCGATCATCTTTCCCTGGTGAACCAGGAGTTTCATGGGGGGGAGAAAGACTATTATAAGGTGCCTGACCGGAAAAAGCTGGTGGCCCAGTATCTGCTCTTTTTTCATCGTCGGGATCTGAAAAATTATGTGAACCACGATTTTAGCCGTGCCTGTATCGTTGTTCGTCATAATATAAGTGATTCCAGTTCGTTAAACCGCTATATCCGAGAATTGAGAGAGGTGGCCCCAGGCATTGTTGGACCCGGAACAAGGGTGGATATTGTGGGGGAAAACCTGATGATCAATGAGGCTGCAGAGGGTCTTATAAAGGCCCAGATAAAATCGCTGGGTATTCTTCTTGCCGCGATTTTTATCATTACCTCAATTATGTTCACCTCCTTTAAGGGCGGTATCATCTCCTTGATTCCCAGCCTGATTCCGGCGATTTTAATGTTTGGTATCATGGGGTTTTTGAAAATCCCACTGAATCCTGGAACTGCAATGGTGGCTGTTATCTCCATCGGTATTGCCATTGACGGCACCCTTCACCTTTTCTCCCGGTATAATGAATTGTGCAGACGAACCTCGGATTACGATGCTGCCGTACTTGAAACGGTGCACCAGGAAGCCACCCCCATGGTTACCACCAGTCTGGCCCTGGCATTGGGATTTGGGACCCTTCTTTTTTCCAATTTCACTATTATTGCCCAATTTGGCGCCTTGGCAGCTGCCACTATGGTTTTTGCACTCTTTGCCAATCTTCTTATCACTCCCATTATCATGTCCCGGGTTCGGTTGGTCGGTCTCTATCAGATACTGGCTTTGAAAACACACAAAGAGGTCCTGGAGAAAAGTCCTCTGCTCCAGGGCATGAGCAACTACCAGAAGCGCAAAGCCATCCTGATCTCGGAACTCAATGAATTTGACAAGGGACAGTTATTGTTGGAAAAGGGAACGCTTGGCAGAAGCATGTATCTGATTTTATCCGGCAGGGTGGATGTTATCAGGAAAAAAGGGGATGAAGAAAGACGCGTTGCCAGACTTGGGCCGGGGCAGATTTTCGGTGAGATTGGCTTTGTAAAGGAAATTGAGCGCACGGCGGATGTCAGGGCAATCACCCCGGTGGAAGTGCTAAGGTTTGATTATAAAAAACTGGAACAGGATTTGAAGTTTTTCCCCTTTATTGTTGCTAAACTCAATTTTAATATCAGCCGGGTTCTGGGGGAACGTCTGGCCAATGCCAACGAGGCCATAGACACCCAGGCCTTTCTGGCGGAAAAAGAGCCGGGTGAATAGAAAGTGGCTTATGCCGCGGATTAACGTGATATTTTTTCAGTTGTCGAATAGGCCATTCTCAGATTTCAGGTGTCAGGTGTCAGGAAAAAACCTGGCCGCATTCAGCTTATTAAACGTAATAACGAATAGTTGCGCTTATTACAGTCAGAAAATAGGATGTAGCTACTGAAACCACTGACACCCGAAACCTGACACCCCGGTTCCGGAAAAAAAGATTTTTCACGCTAATCGCGATGAGCCTAAAAAACTAAGGCCAAAACCACTCTCCGGGCTTGGTCCTAACGTCGGCCATTAGAGTTGTTCTCTTACTCATATTCTTAATCATAATCGAAGAGCCCTGGAATAGGTTAAAAAGAGTATGATTAAGATTATGATTATGAACTCTCGAAGGTATTCTTGGATGATCGCATCAAGTGGGCGAATTTAGAACCAATACCCGTGAATGAATTTCATTCACCTTTTTTTGTCAGGGATTTTCGCATTACTCGAATTTTCTCTCCTATAGGCCTTTTTCAGGTGTCAGGTTTCGGGTGTCAGGAAAAAACTTGTTGTCATTCGATTGATTTGGCATAGAATCATAGAGTTATGCTGTTCAAATTCACATTTCCGGAATATTGGACACGGAGCCCTGACACCCGACACCTGACACCTCGGCGAGGACAGGATCTCGAAATTCTTCACCTGAAAGCGGCATGAATTTCATTCATTCACGGGGTATTGAATTTAGAACCAAGCGCCCTCTCCAATGGGGAGTCCCACTGCATGTCTCCATCCCCTCACTTTGATTCCCTATCTGGGCCCTCAACCTATCTTTTAGTTCCCACATCAGGGGTTTTTCCAAGAGAAAACTGCGTTCTTAAATGATCTGTAATTTTGGCTCAATAAATATACCAAAAATAACGAGTGTTCTGGTTTATTTTTCTGCAGAAATTAAAAATACGAGGGTTAATCTTTTTTTAGAACTAAAAGTGTCCCTTAAGTTACCGTACATATTGTGTTAAAACTAGGATGATCAATAGTCAAAGTGTAAGGACCTCAAAATAAAGTTTGACATGTATGGACTATTTATTATACCGGTAAAGTTATCAGATACTCTCCTTAACCCCCAAGAGGAGCAAACTGCATGAAAGAACTATTCACCCCTATCACGCCTAAAAAGATTGCCGACGAAATTACTGATCAAATACAGCTTCTTATTTTTCAAGGAACATTGAAGCCGGGTCAGAAATTGCCTGCGGAAAGGGAATTGGCTCAATGGCTCAACGTCAGCCGAACGTCGCTTCGTGATGCGTTGAATGATCTTCAGGGAATGGGGCTTGTTGAAACACAACGGGGCAATCGGACATTTGTGCGCCCAATCACGACTTGTTCGATTCACGACCCGTTCGTGGCTTTCTTAGCAAGTTCTCCTGAAAATGTTTTTAAATTATTTGAAGTAAGAAAACACCTGGAGGTTGGCGCCGCCTCTCTCGCAGCTGAACGTGCAACGGAAGCTCAAATCAGCCTGCTCGAAAAACAACTTGTATTGATGCAGAATGATATCAGGGATAATCACTTGGGGGCAAAAACGGGTATCGAATTTCATATCCTGGTTGCTGAAGCAAGTCACAACGAATTGCACCTTCACCTCATCAATACATTCTACGATCTTCTTCAAGAGCCGTTCCGTAAGGCCTGGGGAGAGGTTTTTAGAGACAAAGAGGGCTGGACAAAGGATCTGAACCAACATAAGGCGATTGTGGAAGCGATCAAAGAACATGACCCATCTGCTGCTGAAAATGCGGTGAGAGTGCATTTAGAGGATGTAGAGAAAGTATGGAAACGTGCATTAGGCATTCCTTAATGCATTCCAAGGATTTTTTTATAGAGGGAAAGATCGATGAAACATCCTATCGATGAAATTGTGCACAAAGCGGGGCAACGGACCATAGCATACAGACGAAAGGGATTTCACTGCAGCGAATCCACATTCCTGGCTATTAATGAAACACTGGATATCATGGATCCTACCCTCGTAAAGATGGTCACCGGTTTTCACGGCGGCGGCGGCTGTCACCGTTTATCTGATGGGATCAACATGAATGTGGCCCTGGAAGGGCTTGCTTCGGGTAGAGACAGACGCTCGCCGGAAGAGGCCGGGCTTCAGATAACGGGGCATCTCTGTGGAGCTCTTGCCGCGAGTGTTGCCTGCATTGGCTTCCTTTATGGTCGTACCTCTCCCGAGGATGATCTTACCTGTGTAGATGAACTGACTTTTGAACTTCACCGTCAATTTATGGAGGAATTCGGAACGAAGGAATGCCGTCCGATGCGTGAAAAATACGTTCCTTTAAGCAGCAACAACACGTGTGAATATATCTATCAAAAAGGAACGGAAATTGCGGTACGGCTCATCCTCGAAGCACCGAAATTCATAAAAGAATGCCGGGAAGTCGTCCCGATACAGGGTATCGTCAAAAAATCATTGAATAAGCGTCGTCTTCCTGGAATTTAGGCGTAAGCCTTTTAAAAATCCACCCGAACTTCCGGAGACGTTACAACGAAAGGAGGTCACGAAATGGTTGAATGGAAAATCTATCCTTTGCTGTACGGTGTCATTGATGTCACGAAAGAGCAATTCACCACCGGGCTGGACGTGGGGGTGCCCATTACCATCCCTTATCTGGGTTTCTATATGACTGATGGTAAGCATAAAGTCCTTTGTGATACAGGCATAAACGAAAAATACATCGTGGACGGCAAAGCCTGGGCGGGATGTCCTGCTCAGGGAGGTGAAGATTGGGTCCTGAAATCTCTTAAAGAAATTGGCGTGGACCCAAAAGAGATCGAACTTGTTCTCTATACCCACCTGCACAACGACCATGCAGGCAACTGCCATCTTTTCCCCAGCGCCACGCATGTCTTTCAGCTGGAGGAGTGGAAAGAACTTCTGGATCCCCTTCCATCCATGATGATCCGGGGAGATTTCGACCAGAGCCTCATCCCTCAGCTCAAAGAGTTGAAATGCATGAAGATTGTAGGAGATCTGAAGATTCTTGAAGGACTTGAGATTATCCTGACGCCGGGCCACACGGCAGGCAGCATGTGCGTGCTGGTTCAGACCGCTAAAGGGATTTACAATATTACGGGGGATACGATTCATGTGCTGCCCATCGTTTTTCCCGAAATGACGGAATGGACTATGATGGATGGAAGAAAGATTTCCATTACTCCAGCGCCGAAACATTGGGGGCCAGCGGTTCCATCCAGCCTGGTTTATGACCACTATGCCTGGTTTAAGTCCATATATCGTCTCCAATCTATGTTTCGTGATCCCGGATTTTACCTGCCGGGGCATGAGACTTCTATTGTGGGGAAACGTTTTGGGTGAGTGTTTCAGAACATCAACTCTTTAATTCGGAAAGGAGGTGACTTTCCCGCATTCTGCTAATTTGAAGAAATGGGAACGGTATTCCAGTTATTTTTGGCGGTATTTGGGTCTATTGTTAAAGGAGGTTGACCATGAAGGATGCAATGTATTTTGCCCCACCTGGTATTGACGAGACGTTGGCGCTGCTGGCTGAGCATAAGGGAAAAGCCACCCTTTTGGCTGGCGGTTCGGATCTTGTGCCAAAGATTAATTACTATGACTTAAAACCCGATATTATCATTTACACGGGTGGTATTGGCTTCGCTTACATCAAAGACGGAAATGGAAAACTCATTATTGGAGCGGGAACCACATGGAGCAATTTAATTTCCAATGCCCTGGTTGCTGAAAAAGCCGGAGTTCTTGCTGAGGCTGCGCGTCAAGGCGGCTGTGTTGCTACGAGGAATGCCGGCACCATAGGGGGGAATATTGTTAACGCTTCGCCGGCAGCTGATTTGGTAGCACCCCTTCTGGCATTAGGCGCTGAATTGGCGGTGAAAAGCTCCAAGGCGGAACGCATGATTCCCATAAAGGATTTCTTTACCGGGCCTGGAACAACCATACTCAACCCGGATGAACTTGTTACTGAGATCCATGTCCCATATGTACAAGGCAAGGCGGTATTCTTGAAGTTAGGACGAAGAAGAGCAATGACGCTATCCGTAGTCAATACGGCCGTGAATCTTCAAATGGATGGTAACATCTGTAAAGAAGCGCGGATTGCCCTTGGCTCCATGGCCCCGAAACCTCTGCGATGTGAAAAGGCTGAGGGGATATTGAAAGGCAATAGTGTAGACAAAGATCTCATCGGCAAATGTGCTGCTGAAGCGATAAAAGAGGCAAGCCCGATCGATGACCAACGGGCAACGGCTTGGTATCGCAAGAAGGCAGGTGAAAAACTTGTTGCTCAGGCTTTGTCGCGTGCCGCGGGCATAGAAGAATAGCACGGGAGGTTAATGGATCATGAAATATATATTGTCTTTTACGCTGAATGGGAATCCGGTAGACGTATTGGCTACGCCTACGGACACATTGCTCGATGTGCTCAGGGAAAAATTGCACGTGAAGAGCCCTAAAAGGGGATGTGACACGGGTGATTGCGGAGCATGCACTGTTGTACTTGATGGAGAAACTGTGAGGTCGTGTTTGACCCTTGCCATGACTGTGGCAGGCAGAGAAGTGAAAACCCTTGAATCGTTTACTTCGAAAGAGGGTACATTGCATCCACTGCAAGAGGCCTTTCCTCAACACGGCGCTACCCAGTGTGGTTTCTGTACGCCTGGGATGTTGATGTCTTCCATATCTCTCTTGGAAAAGAATCCCAAACCGAATCGTGAGGAAATCGTTGATGCGATTTCGGGGAATCTTTGCCGATGCGGAACCTATCAAGAGGTCATTGAAGCCGTTCAAGCTGTCGCAGATGGCGATGGAAAGGAGTAGATAAAATGGGAAAATATGTTGGACAGCCAATACCACACTATGATGGCCTGGGCCATGCAACGGGGACAACAACCTATGTTGATGATGTGGATTTTCCGGGCATGCTGTATATAAAGGTCCTTCGAAGCCCTGTACACAAGGGAATTATTCGGGATATCGATGTTTCTGCAGCCGAAAATATGCCAGGCGTGGCGGGGGTTATTACTGCAAAGGATATACCGGGCAGCAAGACATATGGGCCGCCCGATCAGCCGGTGCTTGTCGAAAAAGATATCCGGTTCAAGGGGGAGCGTATCGCTGCGGTTGCAGCTGTTGACGAAGATACGGCCCAGGAAGCCGTCGAAAAAATCAAGCTCGATATCGAAGAACAAACACCCATTTTTGACCCTTTTGAAGCCATGAAGCCCGATGCGCCAAAAGTGTGTCCGGAAGGGAATTTCTGGATGTTTAACAGCGGAGATCACCGCAAGGTTCGCAAGGGTGATATCGATAAAGGTTTTGCTGAAGCAGATGAAATAATAGAGAACACCTATCACGAAAAGATGCATGATCACGCAGCCATAGAGCCCCATGTTTCCATTGCCCGCATCGATGGAAACGACAGGTTGGAGATACACACTGTGAGCCAATGTCGCTGGTTTCATCTGGGGCAGCTTCTCGGTGTCTTTAACCTCCCGAAAAGCAAGGTGAACCTTATTGGGGGTACCGTGGGCGGTGGTTTCGGAGGAAAAAATGATATCCACTGCGATCATGTAGCTGGGGTTATGGCCCTTAAGATCCGGAAACCGGTCAAGTTTCGTATGACCAGAAAGGAGGATTTCCTTACCTCGACAAAGCGTGGGGCATATATCTACGATATGAAATCCGGAGTGAAGAAAGACGGGCGGGTTACTGCGCATAAGATTCGTGTGGTCCACGATATAGGGGCATATAATACATTTGGGTCGTATTCTGTAGATAAAATGAGCACCTTTGCGGGGGGGACCTATTCCGTACCGAATATCTGGTATGATGCTTACGCTATCTTTACAAACAAGCCCGTTGCGAGTTCCATGAGAGGATATTCCATTATCAGCATGCTCTTTCCTATTGAAACCCAGATGAATATGCTTGCCGAAGCTATTGGTATGGATCCCTGGGAAATACGGTTCATCAATGCATGGCGGGATGGCGATACCACCGCAACGCAACATAAGGTCGTGGCGGTAGGGTTGATAGAGACGTTGAAGAAGACCGCAGAAATGGGAGGGATTACACTACCGGACCATCTTATGGCCATGGATTCTAAAGGGAGGGTATAGCAATGATAAAAAGAGGTGTAGGTATTGCGAGTGGGGGACACCCTACAGGTATGCATGGAGGTGCCGATCCCAATCAAGCCCAGATCAGTCTGGAAATGGATGGAACGTTTGATCTCTTGATGGGCACCGTTGACATCGGGCAAGGCTGCAAAACCTCCTTCAGGCAGGTTGCCGCTGAAGAGCTGGATGTTCCGGTAGAGTCAATTGTTTATGTGAATACAGATACGGATGTGGCGCCCATGTGTCTGGGGGCTTTTGCCAGCCGCGCGATGTTTATCGGGGGAAATGCGGCCATCGCTGCCTGTAAAGATCTTAAAGAAAAGATAAAAGCGTTCAGCGCCTCTATGCTGGGAGTTGAGGCGGAGGAAGTGGAGATGGCTGACGGCAAAGTCTTTGTAAAGGCTGAACCCGAAAAAACACTGTCTCTTGCTGAGGTTGGAGGTGCTTCAAATTTTGGAGGTAATTTCCTTCTCGGATCCGGCGCATACATGCCAGAAGGGGGGCCGGAGGGAGAAATCACCGACCCGGAAACGGGAGCGATGCCCCATCTGGCAGCTATTGCCTATACCACCTGTATTGTTGAGGTGGAAGTGGACACGGATACCGGCATGGTAAGGGTTATAAAGGAGACCCATGCTTACGAGCTGGGCCGGGCCATTAATCCGCTGATGTGCAAGGAGCAGATCAATGGTGGGGCTGCCATGGGGTTGGGCATAGCGCTGACGGAAGACGCTCATCCATATTGGCCATCGACAGAGCATGCTGCAGATGGTTTTGAAAGCTATGTGATTGCAACTGCTGCAGACGTGCCGACGGAAAGTGAGTTTGCAATCCTTGAAAACCCGCATCCGAATGGACCGTTTGGCGCAAAAGGTTTTTGTGAAAGTTCAACCAATGTTCCAATTCCGGCTATCATCGCCGCCATTCACGATGCTGTAGGCGTATGGATTACCCAGTTCCCGGCAACACCCGAAGTTGTCCTTAGAGCCTTGGAAGAGAAAGCCTAAGCCGGATGGCAGCAGGAAACATGAAGCGGGAGCGGAGGCGCAAGAGTTGAAATTCAGTCTTAAAGAGTGTGATATAGGGATTTGCTTTTGCGCTTCACGCTTTTTGCTTTTTACATTAGTAATGTACGGTTAGGAAATTGGGTATTTTTTTGAAGTAAATTGACCAAATAGATAAGGTGAGTTCATCTTTTTCTTGACATTTCAACCCACGTCTGACCAACATCTCCTCAAGGCCTCTAAAAAATAATTTTGCCCTCGGATAGGATTCCCATGCCATCCAATTAGACTATTGAGATAATGTAAGCAGCTGGAACAGCGATTTGAATTGTATTTAAACAGAGGAGTTGCCATGACGACGAATAAAACGCGAAACGAAGTGTGGCCATTGGGTGTGGTTCCCAATCTGGCTATGGAACTGCCCGATGACATGTATGCCCTGACCATTCACCGCGATCAATATGGGCCACCGGCCAAGGCAGTCAAGCTTGAAACGATTCCCAGGCCCAGACTGGAATCCGTGGATGCCAATCGAGTCCTGGTTGCTATTCTGGCCACCGGACCCAATTTCAATACGAATTTTGCGGCTTTGGGGCTCCCCATACCCGTGTTCAGCAAGGGAGACAGTGCGACGACCCATATTCCCGGGAGTGATGCCTTGGGGATCGTGGTGGAGGCAGGACCGGCGGTCACCAATGTCAAAGTAGGGCAGGCGGTTATTCTGGACGCATGGACCGGAAAAAATCTCATCCGGGGATATGAAACCCATAACGGATTCAATGCGCAGTTTGCCATCATGGATGAGATTCGAGCGATCCCCATTACCGAGGCGCTTGCCAAACAGTCTCCTGAACGGCTGGCGGCAATGATGCTTACCTATGGCACCGCTTACAGGGCCGTTGTAGAGAGACTTGCGGTTCAACCCGGTGATGCCATTCTCCTTATGGGAGGTGGAAAGGGGACCAGCTTTGCGGGAGCCCAGATCGCGAAATCCCTTGGCGCACGGGTTATCCTGATGGGGTCAAATCCGGATCTGGGAGAGTCCCTTATAAAGAGAGGCATTGCTGATGCCTTCGTGGATCGGCGAAAGATTCCTGCCGATGTATTCGGGGTTATTGAAGCGGAAGAGGATTATGAGAAATGGATGCAGAAAACCGAAGCCTTTCGACAGGCTGTTTTTGCTGCAAACAATGGTCAGCCAGTAGACAAGATCTTCGAACATACGGGCGGTCTTAACTTTCCTTTGCTGGTCTCCGCCTTAGGGGAAAACGGCAGACTGGAATTTTTCGGTGCCACCGGACAGGGGATGAAGGGAGAATACAAGGAGACCTTTTTTTATGACGGGAAACGCTTTGTGCTGGATGCGCGCTGGGGTTGGATGCGCCAGAAACAAATCTTTTTTCGAAACGGCGATCCGGATGCGATCTTTTCAGAAATTGGTTTGTTGCCTGGTAGAAAAGGCCTGATATGGGGAGCTGATGCCTATGCCATCGCCTTTGCAGAGGCTGCCCTCAAAAGGAGTGCGGAGATTGCGTTTATTGCTTCTCGAACAAAGGAACGGGACGGAATTGCCACCCTTGAACAGATGGGTATTCCATCCGCCAATGTGATTGATCGGGACGGGCTGATTCTCTCCCCCGATATGCCCGATCCCTTGACCGAAGAGGGAATACCCAACCCGGCATACAACCCGGACTTTATGGATCATGCCAAGGATATTGGGAAGGCGATCTGGAAGATTTTCGGCCCCAGGGTCAGTCCCGACTTCATCGTGGAACGGACGGATCAGAGTACCCTTCACTTCAGCACCTTCCTGGTAAGGGATCATGAGGAATCGGACGAGATGCCGTGCGGAATCATTGTGGCACGGGGCGAAAGCAATCTCTCTATTCTCGGCTCCCATATGTACCGGGATGCCCAGGCGAGGGAGGTGGTTCGATTGTTGTCGGAGGGCAGGATTGTGATGGCCCAGGAAGACCTCGAAATCACGGATCTGGCAGGTATCCCCGAGATCCAGCAGAAAATGTTGGACGGGGCCATGAAAAAACCCAAAGGGGTGGCCCTGGTTCAGGCAGACCGCGCAGACCGCACCATCGCCGAATACGAATCTGCCTTTTTGGGAGAAACCCTTCGCCTGTCGCGACCCGATGAGCAGAAATATCTGGATATCCACCTGTGTGAGGAAGTGGGGATTATCACCCTGAACCGGATCGATGCCCTGAACGCCTTGAACCACGATCTGGTGGAGCAGTTAGGTGCTGTGGTGGCGGAGGTGAAAGCTGATGGGACACTCCTTGGAAAACCGGTTCAGGCCATCATTCTTCGAGGGGCCGGACGGGCATTTGGGGCGGGTGCTGACGTAACGGAGTTCCATGGAAATACCGCTGAAGCTGTGGCCCGCATTGCAGCCAACAATATTCATGTCCTCTCCGATATGGAGGATCTGCCTATTCCGATTATGGCCGTGATTGACGGATTCGCCTTGGGTGGCGGCAATGAATTGGCCATGAGTGCCCATTACCGCATCGTAACCCAGAATGCGCTGATGGGGCAACCGGAGGTCAAACTGGGTATCTTTCCTGGCTATGGAGGAATGCAGAGACTCCCCAGGCTTGTGGGTCCCTGGAAGGCCGCTGAAATGTGCATCAACGGGGAGTCTATCGATGCCCGTAACGCTCTTCATCTGGGGCTGGCCGATGCTTTTGCCCCCGCTTCGACGGCGTTGTCTCAGGCCTTTGAGACCGCCCGAAGACACATGAAAGGGGAAATTCGTTTGGGCGTCAGGGAATGGGATCGGCTCGCCTCTGCGCAGAAAGGCGAACTGGAGGCGCTCTTTAGTTCGGAGATGGTCCGCGGGTTCATGGGTGTCACCGCCCCTGACGCCGAAGAGGCAAAGGATTTGCAGATTGCTCGGAGTTATGCTGCAGGGAAAGCCCTTGCAGCCATGCGGTTCGGCTATGAAAACGGTTTCCAGAAAGGACTTGAAAATGATGCCCGTCTCTTTGGGGAAGCGACTGCCTCCGCCTCAGGCCAGGAATGGATCGGTCGGTTCATAAACAAGGATCCTGCACAAGCTTCCTTTTTGGCGCTGATGCCGGAAAAAGTGTGATTGCCGACGACTAACCGCTAATTGCATTTTTCAGGTACTACGTATCCAGAAAACTCCGGATAGCCTGGTCCCTTTCTCTGTGAGCGCCGAAGAGGATGGAATAGTGATTGGTCCCCTCGCAATCCAAACGACGGACATGGGAAATTTCTTGCAGCATTTTTTCCACGGCCTCTTCGCTTAGCACAATATCATCGTCGGATAGAATCCCATGGGGTGCTCGGAGGATCAATACCGGGCATTCTATTTTCGAATAAAACGAGGGGGCGTCAAATTGCCGAATATTGGAAATCTCTTCCAGCATGTGGGCCCCCTCGGTTCGAGATCGGAGCCCGCCTTCCACTTCTTCCATTTCATAGCGGAAATAGGTGTCTAAAAAGGTGGTCCACGGCTGGAGGAAAGGCGCTTGTTTCAGCGGTTCGGTATAGTCATCAAAGCTGGGAAAGGTTTGTCCCAATCTTGCCAGAGAGGGCTTGATGGCCATTTCGATGTTGTCCCACTGGATTTTGGTGAGGCGCCCTCCGGCGTCCACGAGGATCAGCTTTTTGATCAGGCGGGGGTAGCGGGCAGCAAAGGCCAGGGAGGTAAAGGCGCCGAGGGAATGTCCCATGAGGGTCACTTGCTGCAATTCCTGGTCTTCCAAAACACAGGCGATATCTCGCATATGTTGTGCTACTGAATACCCTTTTGGCGGTTTATCTGAGAGGCCTCTCCCCCGAAGGTCCATGGCCAGAACAGGGTAATCAGGAGCCAATGCCGCGGCGATCCTGTCCCAGCTGCGGCAGTTCGCAGTCAAGCCGTGGATGCAGAAAACGGTGTCTCTTTCTTCTTCACCTTCCCACAGGGCCAGCTGGATATCAACCCCATCACCTTTTGCCCGTTTCATGATCGGTTCCGTCATGGCTTCCCTTTTACTACCCTTTTGACCCCAGACGAAGGCCGCCATGGATAAAGAACGTCTCCCCGGCGAGGGCTTCGTTTCGGTAGATTTCTCCGGCCAGGGATGCCACTTCTTCAGGTTCGATAAGTCGACCGATCGGGACGTTGGACAAAATTTTATCCAGAGCCTTCTGATTCATCCCCTTCACCATCTCCGTACCCACATACCCGGGTGCTATGGCAACGGCCCTGATTTTATCTGCCAGGCCCTTCCGGAAAAATTCTGCTGTAAGGACCTTTGGCATTACGGACATGGCCGCCTTGGTGGAGGAGTAGTTGATCTGGCCGGCAGTTCCCAGGGAACCGGTTGAGGAGACGAGACAGATGAGTCCCCGGCAATCGTGATTAATCATCCTCTCTGTGCATTCGCGAACCGTCAGAAATACGCCTGTCAGGTTGATGTCCACCACCTTCTGGAAGATTTCGAGCGGCATTTTCCGGTTTACCTTGCCCGTTTCCCGATCCGTGGAGACCATGAGGCCGTCCATGATGATTCCCGCAAAGGGGGCCACCAAATTAATTTTTCCAAAGGCCTCTATGGCTTTGTCGGCCAGCCTGCCGCAGTCCGCTTCCTTGGTTACATCGCAGACCACGGTTACCACGTCTCCGTCCAGTTCGTTTCCGGCTTTTTCTAATGCCTCTTCAGCCACATCGGCCAGGACGGCCTTTCCGCCCTGGGCTAACCAATATTTTGCTAAGGCCATTCCTATACCGCCACTGCCTCCAGTAATTACTGCAACGGCATCTTTGATTTCTAACATCTATTATTCTCCTTGTTTAAAAATTTGAGCTACAGAAACCCTTTAATCAGGGTACAGAAAGTTTCCCGTTTCTCCAAAAAAGCGGCATGACCCGTATCCGGTATGGAAACAAACTGAGAATTTTTCATGGCCCGGTTCATTTCCAGCATTTGTTCGGGGGGTGTGATGATATCTTCTTCGGCAGCTATAAGCAGGGTTTCCTTGTCGATATTTGATATCTTTCCCCTGAGATCGTAATGCTCGTTGGAGGATGCCAGCCGGATAAACCCGTCAAACCACTCTTTGGTCAGAAAATCCCTGAAAAGTCCTCTTCTGTTGGCCAGCCAGTCATAATTATTGTTGTAAAAAGACCTTGAATAGATGGGGATCAGGGCAAGATCAAAAAATGCTTCCCCATCGTACAGTTTTGCGGCCCGTTTCCACATCTGCCCCATGGACAGCAGGTATTGATCCACCTGTGCCGCGGTGTTCGAGAGGATCAGCTTTTCCACTATTCCAGGGAACATCAGGGTAAAAATCAGAGCCACCTGGCCTCCGTAGGAAACTCCCATAATATTGGTCTTTTTAATACCCAGGTGGTCCAGCAGTTTTTCGAGGTCTTCAGCATGAATGTCAATTTGGTAACCCTCTTCCAATCTGTCAGACTGTCCCTGGTCCCGCATATCATAGGTAATGATCTGGTAGTTGTCTTTCAAGAGGGGGATGTGTTCCGCCCAGCTCAGGGTGTTCATCATAATGCCGTTCAGAAGGACCAGTGGCTTTCCTTCGCCGTGGATTTCATAATACAGGCCGGGATCTTTTAAAAACATTTGTAGACCTTATTTGGGTTTAAAGGTTCAAATTTCAAGGTTCAACGGTTTAAGGGTTCCCCGCTTTCGCTTCGCTTCAGACGGGATCTTCGACAGGTTTGGATTGCTCATTTCGACCCCTGTGCGAGTGGCATCCTGCCACGACCGGATCTGCATGAAGCAGCGGGATATTTACGCTTGTGTGAAACATTGGGTCACTGGATGTTTTTATGATTTTGTACCTTTGCGTCTCTGCGTCTTTGCGCGAAAATTCGCGGTTTTCAGCCTCCCCACTGGATCAAGGCTGCAGCATAGGTGAATCCGATTCCCGCCGAGAGCAATAGCACCAGGGAACCCTCTTCAATGGCGCCGCTCTTCTGGCCTAAATCGAGAGACAGAAGCACATCGTTGGTCCCATGGCAACCCCAGTCGTCCAAAGGGGCGGATTGCCCCCCTTTTACCTTGAGGGAATCCAGGACTGCTGTTCGATCCGACGGCTTGAGGTGTCTGAGGGCCACATAATCTGGGGATAGACCTTTGAGAACTTTTTGTGCTGTCTCGGCCAGTGCCCCTGTCCAGCGTCTCGTGAGATAGTCTTTCACCACCTGGGGATGCGGTGTCTGATAGAACATGATATCTGAATCCAGATTATCGGCGGCAAAGGGGGTTTCGGTGCCCCCTCCGGGTACAAAGACTTCATCGGCCATTTTGTAATCTATGGTGAAGGCTGTTTGAATCAGACGGTTTTTTGGGTAATTACGCCGAAGAATCATGGCGCCGCCAGAGGCCGAGGAGGCGAGGAGAAAACGGGTGTCCGGATTCGCAGTATCCACCAGGTCCACGTTTCGAGTACCCCCCGCCAGCAGGACGGTATTAACGGTCTCATCTCCCAGGATGGAATCCCGCGCCACGCGCAAACCCTGGATGGAGGTGACATTCTGGCCCACCAGGTCATAGGCCCATGCGTTCTTACACCCTGTCTCCTCCTGCAGTCGGATGGACGCTGTCTGGGCAATATAGTCCTTGTATTCTTCCCCGGTCCAGAGGACCAGATCCACATCTTCGGGAGCGACGTCTCCGGCCTTTTCCAATGCCTTGTTTGCTGCCTTCACGGCCATGGTCACCGGTTGGTCGTCCCTGGAAGGCTTGCATTTTCGTTCAATTCCCAGGTCCTTTATTTCTTCCAGGGTGAGTCCGGACCTGGCGGAAAGATCCGCTGCTGTTTCAAAGGTCTCAGGGGTGTAAAGACCGTAGCTTACAATTCCTATATCCATCTGTTTTTCCTTTACTTAACCACGAATCACACGAATGACACGAATGGGTCGAGTACTCCCTACTCCCTACTTCTTACTCCCTACTACTTTCCGCTGTCAGTCTTCCGGTTTCCCGTACTGTTCTTTAAGAATGAATTTCCGTACCTTGCCCGAGGCCGGAGTTCGGGGCAGGGCATCTACCACTTTGAGATACTTGGGACATTTGAATTTTCCTAATCGGTCCGCCAGGTGGCTGAGCAGGCTTTCAAGGTTCAGAGAGGCGCCGGGCCTCAATTCTACGATCGCCTTGCCAACCTCCCCCCATTTTGGATCGGGGACCCCTATAACGGCGGAGCCTTGAATGTCCGGGTGGGTTTCAATGGCCCGTTCGATTTCGGCTGGGTATATATTGGCGCCCCCCGAGATGATCATGTCTTTCAGGCGGCCCACAATGGCCATATGCCCGTCTGCGTCAAGTTTGCCCAGATCGCCGGTGTGGAACCATCCATCCACAATGGCCTCGGCAGAGGTTTCCGGCTTGTTCAGGTAGCCCGCACATACATTGGGGCCTCTCAGGTAGATTTCTCCCTCATCCCCTGTGGGAACCACGAGGCCATCAAACCCCACAAGCTTTACGTCCACATGGGGCATGGGATGTCCTATAGTGCCCAATTTCCCGTTGGCCATGAAGCAGTTGGGTCCTACCTCGGTGAGGCCGTAGCCTTCCCAGATATGAACGGATTTTTCCCTCTTGAAGGCCTCAAAGAGTTCGTGGCCCAGAGGCGCTCCTCCGGAAACCATGAATCGAACCCTGGAAAAATCAGTGGAAGCGAATTTGGGGGAGTCCATGAGCATCTGGAACATGGTGGGAACCCCGAAAAAAACGGTCACCCCCTCTCTGTGGATCAGGTCCAGGATCAGGTCCGCATCAAAGCTCTGGAGTAGGATGTTGACCCCTCTGCTTTGGAAGATGGGCAAGGTAAACACATTCCACCCAGCCGTGTAGAACATGGCTGCATGAAGGATGGTCTTGTCTTCGGGGCGGAGGTTCCAGCCCAGTTGGGTGTTGATGGAGTTCCAGGTGAGCATTCCATGGGTCAAAATGACCCCTTTCGGGACCCCGGTGGTGCCGGAGGTGTAGATAATCAATTGGGGATCATCGGGCAGAATATCCACTTCAGGGGGGGGATCGGTGGGAAGTCCATCCCAAATGGCGGGCAGGGACCGTCCCACGGTATCGTCAGGGTCCAGACAGACAGGGTGGGGCACATGGATCAGATCCTTGAGGGAGGCCACCACCTCTTGGTGCTCCCGGTCAAAGAACATGGCACTGGGATGGGCATCTTCCAGGAAATAGATGAATTCATCCCTGGCGAGACGGAAATTCAGGGGGACCAGGACCGCCCCTAAACGACTGAGGGTCAGAAAAAGGATGATGTATTCCGATCGGTTGAGCGATAGACAGGTCACCCGATCGCCCTTTTTGATTCCCAGGTCGTCGGCAAGAAAATGGGCCATGCGGTTTATTTCGGCAGAGAGTTCCCCGTAGGTGTAACGTCTGCCACCGATGGCATCTACCAGGGCTTCTTTGTCCGGATAGGCACGGCCCCAGCGGCCGATCCAATCACCATAGATCATGATGTTTCCCCCCACCGCATGACCACCACATTCCAGGCATACCCGATTCCCGCGGAGATCATAAGCACCAGATCTCCGTCCTTGAGTCGATTCTCTTCGACGGCGAGCTCCAGGGAGAGGATCTGGTCATTCTGGCCGTGGTGGCCGAATTCGGCCAGATATCGGGTCTGCTCCGGTTTGAGGCGCAGTTCTTTCATGAGAAAGTCGTGGGCGCTCCGTTTCACCAGCAGAGTGGCCAGATAGTCCACATCATCCCTTGTATAGCCGCATTTGGCCAGGGCCTTATCGATGCAGATGAGCCAGTTGCTCAGGCTGAGCCGTTCCAGCCTGTCTTTCATTCCCACCGGGTCCAGGACGTCCAGGTACTGTTTCCCTTCTTCAAGACCGGCGGCGGTCATGGCCTCTGCCGAGCCACCTTGAGGTACGTACACGTCGAACGCAAAGGATCCATCGCTTATGAAATGCCCGTTTATGATTTCGTTTTTCGGGCAGTCTCGTTGGACCACGCAGGCCGCTCCTCCGGCGGCTAAGTAATACATCCAGCGCACCCTGGTATTGGGGTAGTGGATCAGATCGGAATTGCGGTAGCTGGAAACGATCAGGATGTTCTTGAGTCCTTCATCGGCCCGGATCATATCCCTGGCGAGTTTGAGGGCCACAAGGGTGGTTCCGCAACGCTGCTGAATATCAAATGACCATGCCTTCTTAAGGCCCAGTTCCTTCTGGATCTTGGGTCCCACGGGCCAGTTCCGGTATTCTTTCACCTCTTCCCCGCTGTAGATCACCAGATCGATTTCGTCAGGATCCAGGCCCGAATAGTAGAGGGCCTTCCTGGCGGCCTTTATTCCCATGGCGACGGTGCCGTCTCCCGGGCCCGGAACATTTTTCTGGTACCAGCCCAGTTTTGTTCGAATAATTTCGGCCGGCGTATCACATTGTGAAGCGATATAATCCGCATCATGGTAGGCCCGAGGTACGTATGTAGCGATGCTGAGAATGCCTGCTGTTGTTTTTGCGTTTGTTTTAGAATTTGGCATATACCCTTCCTTAGTTTTTTTTCTTTTGGTACCTGCGTTCCTGCAATGACCCGATAACGCCTTTCGGGAAAAAAATGACCACCAGAATAAACAGAATTCCGAAGAGGAGGAGCCATCGCTCCAGAATATTGTGGAGCAGTTCGGCCTGGGGGAACATATCCTGCGCCAGGCTTTGAAGATCAGGGAGGAACGTCTGGGTAATTTTCAGGAAAGCGGCGCCTATAATCCCGCCGTATAGCGTTCCCATCCCTCCGATAATAACCATGAGCAGAACATCGAGCATAATGGTCATGACCCCAAGGCTCGACTCGGGATTCACATATTCCATCCACATGGCATATAGGGCCCCGATCAGGGCGGCCACGACGCAACCGAATGTAATGGAAATACTCTGGTAGACGAAGGTCTTGTTGCCTAATGCTTCCGCGCGTTGGGCGTTGTCCCTGATGGCTTGAAGAACGCGACCGAGGGGGGACTTGGTGAACCGCAGCATGGCCAGAAAAAGTGCCACACAACACAGGAGGATGAAGTAGTAGGTGATGATTTTCCCTGTGATCTCGATTCCCATGAAGTCACCCATGGAGAAAGATGCGTTGAAGATCCCCGGAGTCATGAAGCTGATTCCGTCTTCCCCGCCGGTAAGCCCGCTCAATTTGGTGAAGAGAACGATGGCCAGTTCGGCAATGGCCAGGGTAATCATGGAGAAAAAGATGGCCTTAACCCGAAGGGTGAGAAGGCTGATGAGCAGGGCGAGGACCGCTGAGACGGCTGCTGCAAACGCAAACCCCAGTAGCAGATTAGAATAGGAAGGCATTCCGTACTTGCCTAATAGGAAGGCCATACAATAGGCTCCCAAGCCGAAGAACATGCCGTGCCCGAAAGAGAGAATCCCCGTATAACCGAGAAGAATATCGAAACTTGCCACGAGCGCCCCGAAGATGATGATCTGGATGGCGAGATCGACGGTCTTAAACGAAGGGAACAGAAAGGGGACCAGGAGGAAGAGGAGCAACAGGGCGATTTTAAGAAAAAAACCTCCGCTATGGTATTGTCTGCTCTTTTCTTCCATATGAAACATCTGAACCGGCGTTGGTTCTGTCATGGGCATACCTCGTACGGGCTGAATAATTATTCGCCCCTACTTTTGAAAAAGGCCTGTGGGCCGGATGAGAAGAATGATAATCATAATGAGTACGTTGACCCCGGCGGCGGCCCAGGGTACGAGATAGGCGACATAGTTGTAGCTGAGCCCAACGATCAGAGCTCCCACCAGGGAGCCGGTTACGCTCCCTAACCCTCCAATGATGACCACGATAAATGCGAAGAGGAGGTAGGTCCCTCCCATATCCGGATATACCTGAAGGCTGAAAATCGACATGGACAGCCCTCCCAGGGCAGCCAGGCCGGCGCCGACAGCAAAAACCCCTGTGAAAAGCAGGTAGATATTATGCCCCATGGCCTGGACCATGTCTCGATCTTCCACCCCGGCCCGGACGATGGTTCCGAGCTTGGTCTTTTTAAGGATGAGTTGAATCAGGCCATAGACGACGCCACCCAAGAGGATGCAGATGATCCGATACCTGGAGACAATGACGTCCATGATATCCCAGTTCCCCGAGAAGGTCCGTGGAACGGTCATGACTTCGTCGTTAGGTCCCCAGAAGACGCGGATTAATTCTACCAGTACAATCGTGGTGCCGAAGGTGATAAGGATTTGAAACAGGTGATTCCCATACACACGGCGTACAATAACCCTTTCCAGAATAACGCCGAGAAGACCGACTGTAACCATGGCGGCAACCATGGCAATACAGAAAACAGCAAGGTTTTGCAGGATCGAATCAGCCACCACCCATTTCATGAGGGTTTGGAATACGGAGAACCCCACATAGGCTCCCCACGCAAACAGGGCTCCATGGGCAAAATTCAAGACATCCATCAGGCCGAAAATAATGCTCACGCCGGAGGCCACAAGAAACAGAAGCATTCCCATGGCCAGGCCCGCTATGGTAAGGGTGAGATAGGTTTTGGGTTGTATCGCAAGGAGGGGCAGCAGGAAGAGAATGGCTATTCCTGCTATAGTGATCTCCTGGTTCCAACGCCTTAATATGGTGTCAGCCATTTGAGGTTACTCCCGTCTTCATGTTTTTCAATCTTCGACTTTGGAGATTCCGAGATATCGGCTCTGCAATTCTTCGTCTCGTATCAGCTCTTCCATTCGCCCGCTGTGCACCACCATTCCGTCGTCCAGAATGAAAAAATCGTCTCCCACCGAGCTTGCCATGTAAAAATTCTGTTCCACCAACACGACCACGCTGTGTTCTTTGATCTGGTTAATAGAATCGATGACTGTATCCACGATGATAGGCGCCAGGCCTTTAGATGGTTCATCAATAAGCAAAAGGGATGTGTCGTTCACAATGGCCCTGCCAATGGCCAACATCTGTTTCTGGCCTCCGCTCAGGTTTCCTGCCTTGGTTTTCCAGAATTTTTTTAATGCCGCAAACATGTCCAGGACAACCTCCAGCCTGCGAGCCGTGGCAGCATCTTCCACAAGCATGGCCACACGCATGTTTTCTTCCACCGTGAGTTCGGCAAAAATCCCCATATGTTCCGGGACAAAACCAATGCCCATTCGGGCGATTTGATAGGGCTTGCTTTTCTGGATTTCTTTCCCCTGATAGGTGATTTTTCCCTTGGAGGCAGGAAGGAGACCCATAACGGTCTTGAGTGTTGTGCTTTTGCCCGCGCCGTTTCGGCCGAGGAGGACCGTTACTGCATCGGCCTTGGCCTCAAAAGAGACCCCCTGGAGGATATGGTGCTGTTCTATAAAGGTGTGGACATCTTCGGCTTTTAGAATTGTCTCATTCACGCTTGGCACCTCCACCGAGATAGGCTTCCTGAACGGCCTTGTTTCTGTAAATCTCATCGGGGGGGCCATCCGCAATCAATTCTCCCTCCTGGAGGACCGCGATGGTGTCCGATAGAGACATGATCATGTCCATCTTATGTTCTACAAGGAGCATGGTCCTGTCTTTTGCATCTTTGATCCGTCGAAGTATGTCCAGAATAGCCGGAACTTCTTCCTGGGACATACCGGCTGTAGGCTCGTCCAGGAAAAGGATTTCGGGCTTCAGGGCCAGGAGTATGGCAATTTCCAGTTTCCGCTGTTCCCCGTGGGTGAGGGAACTGGCCGGCATGGCCCATTTCTCATCGAGAAGAACATCCTTCAGGATTTCATAGGCCTCGTCTTCCATCCCGGAGAAGTGAAGATAATTCCTCCAGAAATTTAACCCGACACCCTCGCGAGACTGTATGGCAACCCGTACATTTTCAAGAACCGTCAGCACGGGGAAGATGTTCGTCAACTGAAAGGATCGGCCCATTCCCAAACGGGTCCTTTTCACCGCGCTAAGTTGGGTGATGTCTTCCCCTTTCAGGAAGACTTGTCCGCTGCTTGGGCTGTATTGGCCCGTCATCAGGTTGAACAGGGTCGTTTTCCCCGCGCCGTTGGGCCCGATAATCGACTTCATGACAAAGGGATCAACGCGAAGGTTCACCTGGTTCACGGCCACGTGACCCCCAAAACGGATGGTCAGGTCTTTTGTTTCTACGATGGGATCTGTATGCATCTGAAACCCCTTTTCAGTAATGAGCAACGGTTCATCGTGAATTAGCGTGATGAATTTGTGGCTTTCGGAGCCAAAGTGTCAGGTGTCAGGTGTCAGTATCTATTATTCCATATTTGCGGTTTAATCCAAGGCAACTATGTAGTATTGAACCTGATAATTCGAATGCCAGTGAGTTTTTTCGCTGACACCTGACACCTTTCCAAAAAACGGGTAAATCCTCAAACCCACGCGGACAAACCGTCCGCGTGGGTTTGTTAAACATGGTTATTTACTTCTTGTTCATAATCGGAGGCGCCGTATCTTCCATGGACAGCACCTTGATGCAAACGGGGATGGCCCAGTCCACATCGGGTTTGGTATCCAACTGAAAAGCATACATTTCCTGAAGGGCCTGATGGTCTTCTTTTCTGAATTTCATTTTTCCCTTGGGGGTCATGAATTCCATCCCTTCCATGGTGGTGATCAGCTTTTCCGTATCTGTGGTTCCCGCCTTGGTAATGGCTTCCACCACAGCGCCGGCAGCGGCAAAACCACCGCAAGTGAAGAAATCCGGGGGGCCATTGAAACGTTTGTAATGTTCCTTCACAAACCAGTCGTTTATCTCATTCTTCGGGTTTTCATAGTAGTAGTAGATGGAACCTTTCATCCCTTTGAGGGGTTTCATGACTTTGAGAGCAGCCAGGACATTTCCGCCACTGGCGATCTGAATGCCGTATTTATCCAGGCCGGCGGCAATAAGCTGCGGGATAGGTCCGCCTTTTCCTGCCCAGATGACCCACACATATTTCGGTTCCGGTTTGTCCTTCAAGGCTTCGATAATTCTCTGGATGGGAGCTGTGAAGTCCGTACCCTTGGGGTCGCAATACTCTTCGGCGACCACTTTGGCACCCAGTTTTTCTGCGGCTTCTTTGTATGCTGCGATGCCATCCTTACCGAAAGCATAATCCTGGCCGATACAAGCGATGCTGACACCCGGCTCGGCGACGGCAGCCGCATTGGAGATGGCATCCTGGCTGGAGTTTCGACCGGTTCGAAAGATGTAGCGGTTCCAGTTCTTTCCTGTAATGGAATCGGCCACGGCCGGCTCAACAATAAGGATTTTTTTATACTGCCGGGCAACCGGCAGCACGGCCAGGGCCACGCCACTGCTGGTGGGGCCTACGGCCAGATCCACATTATCGTCAGCATAGAGTTTGGTGAGGAGCATTTTGGCCCTTGCTGCCTTCAACTGGGTGTCTTCAACGTATAATTTTACAGGCCTTCCAATAATTTCGTTGGTACCTTTTGTGAAGTATTCCAACCCCATCTTGAATCCGATGACTTCCGCTTTTCCATAGATTTCATAGGGTCCGCTCAGTCCCTGGATGATCCCGATTTTGATCGGTTTTTCCTCTGCCATGACTGGGAATGCCACAAAGACCGAAGCCACCAATGCCAACACAAAGACATAAAAAAGTTTTTTCACATTCATTTTTTTCTCCTTTCTCCTACTTATTGTGTTGTCCATTACCTCTCAACAATCCCCGGTCCAATCCGGGGCGGCTGATTCCTACAACCCAAAAGCGGCAATTAGCTCTTAGCTGTTAGGTTTTAGCATAAAGACGTTAAACCTTTGCATGAATTTCCCTGAATTGGGATTCTTCACACAAGCCAAAAAGGGGTTTACACTTTTTTGCAATAAAATCCTGACGGATTAACTCCAAAATCCGAATACCAGGGAGTTTAGGCGTAAGCCTTTTATTGTATGGCTAAGTAACGATTAACCGCTAATTGCATTTTTTGGTACCATCTTCCTGACCTGCCAATCCTCCCTTTTAAGATTTATTTTGAAAACGCTTTCGCCCTAACCTGATTTAGACTTCTTCCCGTAAAACATTTTTCAAGACTTTCCCCGCCGCGTTACGGGGGAGGGGCCCTGTAAAAGCTACATCCTTAGGAATTTTGTATTTTGCCAGTCTGCCTTTCAGGTGTTCAATGATTTCTTCCCGGGTGAGCTTTACCCCTTCCTTGAGGACTACTATCGCTTTACCCACTTCTCCCCATTTTTCATCTTTGATGCCGATCACGGCGGTTTCGGAGACCTGGGGCAGTTCGTATATGGCATTTTCCACTTCGGCGGGATAGACGTTTTCGCCACCGGAGATGAACATATCCTTTTTTCGCTCAACGATATAGATGTCTCCGTCAGGATCCATGCGGGCCAGGTCACCGGTATGGAACCACCCGCCTGAAAAGGCCTCCTCGGTGGCTTCCGGCCGGTTCCAATAACCCTGCATCAGGTTGGGCCCCCGGATAACCAGTTCTCCCACCTGGTCAGTGGGTACATCCTCCATGTCATCATCCACGACCCGCGCATCCAGGTGCATCAAGGCTTTCCCTATGGAACCGGCCTTTTTGATGGCCAGCGCCTTTTCCAGGGTGGCGATGCTTGGTGCGGCCTCGCTCATACCAAATCCCTGTTGGAGGGTGATTCCTGTCTCGTGATACTGATGGACCAGGCTCACGGGTAAAGGAGCACCCCCACTCATGACGACCCGAACTTTCTCAAAAGCCTCTTTTTTGAAGTCAGGATGTTGAATCAAGAAAAGAAAGATGGCTGCCACGCCGAAAAAGAGGGTGATCTCCTCGGATTCAATCAACTCCAGGGTTTGGGCCGGTTCAAAGGTACGTTGGATGACGACTGTGCCGCCCATGTACAGCATGGGCAGGGTGAAAAGGCCGATGCCCCCGATATGGAACATGGGCAAGACTGCCAGGTTCCGGTCGGCGGAGGTGAATCCCATATCCACAGTGAGATTGACGGCGTTCCAGAAGCTGGCCCCCTGGCTCAGGACTGCCCCCTTGGGCTGGCCTGTGGTGCCTGCGGTATACATGATGATGTGGGGAGTATCCAGTTCAGGTGCCCTATCCGGGATCGGTTCGCCGTCGGTCTGGGTTTCCAATATCCGTTCGTAAGCTGCTGCTCCGCCCATCTCTTCTCGTCCAAGAGCCACAAGTCGTTTAAGTCCGGCTTTCTTTTTGAGGCTGTCTGCTGTTTCCTGGAGATCGGGGTGAAAAAGGAGCGTTTCGGTGGCGCTGTCTTTCAGGATGAAAGTGAGTTCCGTGGGAGTAAGACGCCAGTTCAGAGGGACGAGCATGGCGCCCAATTTGGCAGCAGCCATGATGGTTTCTACATACTCCACACAATTGGTGGACAAAATGCTCAGGCGGTCGCCGTTCTTGAGCCCAAGCCCTTGAAGGGCATTAGCAAGGCGGTTTACCCGAGCGTTGAGCTGCCTGTAGGTGAGACGTTTTTCCCCGTCCACCACGGCCTCTTTATCCGGGGTGAGGATCGCCCTTTTTGTTGACCAGGAACCGATTCCGGGTATCATATCTCTACTCCCCATATATGATAACATTTGGCCGTCGGTTTATTGAACCGCGAAGACGCGAAGGCCGCAAAGCCTTTTTCGAATCGGAACGAACGATTCGAAAAATAGCCGTCATTTTTTGTGTCTTAGTTTTCAAAACATGAATTTCCCGACGTAACCATCTCCCAGAATGCCCGCAGGGCTGATTGGTTTATCGAATCGTTCGTTCCGATTCGATAAAAAAACTATATCTTGGCGATCTTTGCGTCTTGAGCGAAGCCCCGCTAGCGGGACAAGCGGGCGGTAAATGCTCTCTTTAAATTGGAAATACGTTGCAATATTTGCGAATCGACGCATTAAACAAAAACCTTTTTCATAAGCTCAGTCATATTGTTGGCGAAATGGTCCACGGTGGCCAAGCCCTCTTCGTCGTCCTCCGCGTCCCTTGCCCCTGCGGCGCCGGCTACGCCCACATTCCAATAGGTGGACCCCGGCACGGTTATTCCGTTGATAAAAAACCACAGAAGAAGTTGAGAAAAGGCCATATTATGTCCGGCCCTTCGGGCTACCGTAATGGGGCCGCCCACTTTTCCCGAAAGAAATTTGTCGTTCCAATAGGCCACAAAGGTGGCCCGGCCTAAAAGGGCCATCATCTGGGGGACAACGGAGCTGAGGTAGACCGGTGAACCCAGGATCAGGCCTTCGGCTTTGCGCATCTCCTCCAGAATTTCATCAAAATCATCCCCTTTGATCGTGCAGTACCCTTTTTTGACGCAGTCGTAACAACCGTTGCACGGCTTAATCTCTTTCCCCCTGAGGGAGATTAATGCTGTGTCAAGGCCTGCCTCATCGAAGACTTCGAGGGCCTTCTCCACATATTCAAGCGTGTTGCTTTTGGGCCGCAGGCTTCCCGCTATGCCAAGCACTTTCAGCATTCTTTTCCTTTTTATAAGGGCGAATGATTATTCGCCCCTACCATTAAAATCCGAAACATCTGCCGTGGTTTCAAGACTCCCTTCTTTCAGCTGTTGGGTCATGAGATCGGGGAAAAATCGATGGTCAAAACAATGACTGAATTGTTCACTTTCTTCTTTGAGCCCCTGTTCCAGGGAACCCGATCGGGAGGCCAGAACCGCCCGTTTGGCCAGAGTAAGAGCGTACTGTGGTTGTCTCAGGATGGGTTTGAGTAGTTTTTCCACACCGTCTGCAAGCTCTTCGGGTTCAACCGCAAGGTTGACCAGTCCCATCCGGGCTGCTTCGGTTCCTTTATAAAGTTTTCCGCTCAGGATCATCTCCATGGCTTGGCCCATACCCACCAGCCTGGGCAGACGTTGGGTTCCTCCCCCACCGGGAATGAGGCCTACCTTGACTTCGGGCAGGCCGATCCGAGCATTTTGACTGGCCACGCGAAGGTCGCATGCCATAGAGAATTCATAGCCTCCTCCGAAACAAAGTCCGTTAATGGCGGCCACCAGGATAAGTGGGCTGGCCTCCATCCGGAGGAACAAGCCTTGAATTCGCGATGAGAAGCTTCTGGCTTCTTCCCTATCACATTGCATCATTTCGATCCCGTCAGCACCGCCGATGAAATAGGTGTCTCCTGCGCCGGTAAAGACCACTGCTCTGGCAGCCGTCTGTTCTACCTCTTCCAGCATACGCACCAGTTCGGCCATGACCTCCGAATTGAGGGAATTCCGGTCGTGGGGCCGGTTGATGGTGACCTGGCATACCTCGTTTTGGAGTTTTACAATAAGGTGTTTCCACGTTTTATTCATCGATTCTTCCTTCTTGTTCATATGTCAGAGCCGTATCTTTTAAATACTTTGCGCCTTTGCGTGAGACCTTCTTAATTGTGACCAGGCTGTTTTAGATCACAAATCCGCCATTAGGACTCAGGACCTGCCCCGTAAAAAAATCAGCTTCAGGGGATGCCAGAAAGGCCACCAAAGCGCCGATCTCGTCAGGTTTCCCCAGACGCTGCAAGGGGGTTTTTTTAACAATGAAATCTGAAAATCCCTCGGGAAGTCCATCCAGCATGGGTGTTTCAATATACCCGGGGGCAACGACGTTCACCCGGATGTTGTGTCTGGCAACCTCCTTGGCCAGGGTCCTGCCCAGCATATTTACTCCCCCCTTGGACGTGCTGTAGTGGAGTGCACCCGGAGTAGGAGTGAGGGATGCCACCGAACTGAAAAGGATGATGCGACCCGTTCGGTACTCCTTCATCCAGCGGACCGCCTCTCGACAAGTGTAAAACATGCCATCGAGGTTGACTGCAATCATCCGGCGCCATTCATCATCTGTCATATCTTCAATAAAGACGGTCTGTCCTAACATGGCTGCCGTATTGACCAGGAGATCCAATTGATTCACACGTTCTCTCAACGCCTGAAACAAGGTGGCCACGGAACCGCTTTGGGAAACATCCACATGGAAAGCTTCCCCGCGATTTTCCGGATCAAGGGCATTGGAAACCGTTTCACGGGCGGCTTCTAAATCCAGGTCTGCCACAAAAGCCTGGATTCCCAGGTTTGCCAGGGCGAGGGCGGCGGAGCGTCCCATGCCGGAACCTCCTCCTATGACCAGTGCTGTTTTGACGTTTTCGGTTTTCACGGGTTTGGTTCCCTTTTAGGTGTCGAAGGTATTCGGCTTGCAGATCTCGGGCTTCGAACCATGGGGTATATTTCTCGATTTGCCTGATTCTTTTCCTTTCCCTCTCTTCTTGCTACTGCTTACTCTTTCTGTCGTCTGTCGTCTGTCGTCCGTCTTCTGAACAGGTGGCTATAGTTCCCTCTGTTTTTCATAGGCTGTAGCCGGTTTTTCTGTAGGAAAAACCACGAGCTTTTCCGAATCCAGTTGGTTGATAATACCTTGGGCAACCTCCTGCGGGGAGTCCATGAACGACTTGTATTTTTCTACCTCGGACGCCATTTCCTCCGCCCCTGGAGAGGCTTCAAAAAATTCCGTCGCCGTCAGGTGTGGGCAGATCGCCAGGACTCTGATTCCTGTCCCTTGCAGGTCTTTCGAGAGACCACGGGAAAAACCCACCAAGGCGTGTTTGCTGGCCACATAGGGTGTTACATGATCGGAATGGGCAATGAGCCCTCCGATGGATGCCACATTAACGAGTAGTCCCTGCTTCTGATCCTTCATGATGGGCAGGACATCCTGGGTGAGAAAAACGATGGAGAACAGGTTTATTTCAAAGAGTTGCCGCCATTGGGCTTCGGTGGTGGATGCAAAATCACCGTACATGCCCATGCCGGCGTTGTTTACGAGGATGTCAATTTTGCCCCATTGGTCCATGGTTTGAGACACAAGAGCTTCCCGATCGGCTTTCTCTACAAGGTCGGCGGGTACTATCAGCGTTTCTCCAGGACAGTTGGCAGCCGTTTTTTTGAGTCGATCCAGGCGTCTGGCAGTTAAGGTGACCCTGGCGCCTGCTTTAGAAAACGTCTGGGCCAAGGCAGCGCCTATGCCTGAACTTGCCCCTGTCACCACCACGACTTTACCTTCCAGATTGCCCATGGAGAAGAACCTCTTCGAAATATGAATCAACTATCAATTTTTCTATAAAATTCTTTATTTCGTGTCAATAAAAAAAATGGGATCAGGGCGTTTTCAGGCCAAATAAAATAAATTCAATCATGTCTTTGAATAACTGCTTGCTAACCTCGGGATTGAGATCCGGATTCCATACGATCTTTTTAAGAGCAATGAAATGTACGAATCCCATGAGGGACCTGCCAATAAAGGTGGGGTTAATAGGGCGTATTTCGCCATTTTCAATGCCCTGTCTGAGGCCTTTGATATATCCTTGGGCCAGTGTTTGGTAGTACCATTGAGCCACCTCCCGGCTGATCATTTCGCACTCGGGCACCACGCGGTAGATCTCACGGTGTTGGCGAAGAAACTTCAGAAAAGTCAATATCCCCACCCGCTCTGCATCCCGTCTGTCTTGTACCCCGGAAACGACGCGCTCAACCTCTTGACGCATAACATGGTTGATGTATCGGACAAATCCGTCGATTAGGTCCGCTTTGCTTTTGAAATGCACGTAGAAGGTCCCCTGGGCTACACCGGCTTCTCGGGTAATCTCAGAAATGTTTGCACGATTGATTCCCCGCTGGCCAATCACCTTTTCCGCCGCTCGCAGAATAGCCTCCCGGGTCTTCCCTCCCTTGGTAAGGGGTTTTTTTGTTTCCAGGTGAAGGGGTTTAGGTTCAGGGAGGGACCACAGGGACCAGTCTGCCGGCTTTTTCCATTCTGAAGGTCCGCTTATTCCGTTTACGAGAATGTCAGTAATTTGGCCAACTAACTCCTCCTGGGGAAGTTCACTCTGTGTTTCCCAGTCGAGGGAGTTGAAATAGCAGATGCCCGTGAGACCGTAAGCCAGCACATCGAGATCCATGGATCGGATCTGCCCGGCCCGGGTTTCCCTTAAAAAAAAGTCTCGGTAATATTGGGTGATGGAGTCGTAATAGGCGATGGTTACCCGGTCGATGAGTTCCGATTCCCCCAGGATGCGGTGAAATGCAAAGTTGTCCCGGGTATGGTCCATGAGAAGTTGAATGACTTGACGCAGCCGTTCTTCAAACTTAAGATCCGTTGGGGGCGAAATTTCCGCCCGGGCCATGAAACGGGAGATAATCTCATCGTTTAACTCCAGAAAGACTTGCTCTTTGTTTTTGAAGTAGTGGTAGAAGGTCCCCATGGAGATTCCGCAACGCCTTGTTATCTCTGATATGGAGGAACCATAGTAGCCGGTGTCTTTGAAGACATCGTGTGCCGCGTCCAGAATGGTTGCCCTTGTGGCCAGGCCTTTGGACTTGAGGGGGCGGACGGTTCGCGAATTTCTGATTGGCTTCGGCATTGAAAAACCTCATAAGTGAATCAACTGTCACTTTTTATAGTATAGATTTTTGAAATGCACAACAGAAATGTGATGGAAAGAAAAAAAGAGCATCCTTCAAAACGAAGACGCTATGGGAAAGTAAGGATCGAGGACGAAATAATTTCCACAAAAAGGCGCATAGATTTGGGTTAGGTTGGTTCGATCTGAATCCATAAAAGCTGAAGTAATAGCAGGCTATTTCAATGTTTTTATGGATTCAGAGCGGGCGAAAATGGCCTAAAGCTATGATGTATAGTTGGGAAAGTTATTACGTCCTCGATCCTTACTGAACTGGGTTTTTTTGTCTCATCGTGGATTAGCGTGAAAAATTGTAGGTGCGACTTCAGTCGCACAGAAAACATGGGCACTTCGCGTAGCGAAGGCGAGCCTAAGCGAGAGAGCTTGCTCCGGGGATCATTTATTGCTTTTCTTGCCGTGAATTCGTCAAGGACTTATGTTTAGCTCCTGCATAGTCAGCGAGCCCTGACGTACGTTTGGTGCTTCTTTAAGGATTGTATTTTCCGTTTGGGACGAGAATGATGAATCCCACCCACCCTGAAGGGTGAGTGATTTGGCTTGGTTGAGGGCAAAGGGACCATTGTATGTCCCCCCTGTTATCAATATGATGGAGCCAGTGGTAGCGGCGTTGATTGCATTCTGGATTGAGTGGTAGCACGGGGTGTTATCGGCGCATTCCCCCGTGAGTGTTACGAATACGAGGGGGCTTGTTCCCTCGAAGTTGGCTGTTACGATCGCATCTCCGGTAAGGGTGACCGAGGTGGACAAAGAGGCTGAATCGATTATGGAAGCATTGCCGCTTGTGGTCCATTTAACGAAGGAATATCCGGCGGTGGCAGTTGCCGTTACGGCCTGGGGCGCACTGACTTCATGGGTTCCCACAGACGGGGTGGTCGTCCCGCTGCCCGATGGGGAGACAGCCATGGTCAGATGGTAGGTTGTGGGGGTCCCGGCCACGCCTTCATAGGCCCCCATATCCACGGTTCCCCCCTGGATGCGAGTTTGTCCTGAAATATCTGTGGAGATCGCCAACGGAACAGCCGCGTTAGACCCTTTGTTCATGGAGGGACTCCCCACTGTCAAATGGAGTCCATCATCAAGCGTTGCGTAAAAGCCATCCTCGCCAGGTGGATTCGACACATCAAAGAACAATGGGTCGGCGTCTATGCATCCTGTCCCGAAATATGACTCACCGCTGCCTCCATCTATATTGGAATACGTAGCCTGGACAGGGCCGGCGCTGAAAACGCTTATCGAATTAGGGGTGTTACCCCAGTACACTTCATTGTACAGTGAAGCGATGTCTTCAGTGGCTTCGGCATAAAAACTCATTCCTCCGGCATCGTCGGCGGTGTTGTTGTAGAAAGTATTGTTGATCAGATTGACATGGGTGCCGGAACTGATGGAAATGCCCCCTGCGGAACCCTCGGATTCACCCACCCCCGCCTGGTTGTTGACGAAAAGGTTGTTGGCGATGATGGCGATGGTGACGCCGTCGCCTGGATTAACCACCGCCCCCCCGCCCATGCCCGCATTCTGGTTGCCGGCAAAGACATTGCCGGTCATCAACAAGGTGCCGGTCGGCAGGTTGTCCAAGCAGAGTCCGGCGCCAATCCCAAAGGGATCGAGATTCCGGTTGTTCAGGAACTGGTTGTTGATAAGGGTCACGTCGCCGCCGTCGAGATATACGTGTGCTCCTCCGCCGTAGATTTGGATTGGCACCCCGGAGGGGAGAGGGCCTACGGTGTTTCCCGAGAAGGTGTTTCCCAACAAGCTCACCTTCGCCTTTTGATGTAGGACATGAAGCGATGCCCCGCCGGCGCCTTCATAGGACAAGTTGTTGTTAATCGTGTTGTCTTCCAGGGTTATGGACGGCGCTGTCCCGGAAGTTCCCAGATGATAGATCATCAATCCCGCGCCATCGCAGTTGCCCACGGGTGAAGGGTTGGTATTCAGAGTGTTGTAGCTGATGTTATTGTTGCGGAGGATGGCATCGCCGGTGGCCGCCCCGCCGTCGAAATAAAGATAGAGGCCGCAACCATCGTCCGAGGTGCCATCGTCGCAGGAATTGTGGGTGAAGGAAGAATTGGTCACTGTGATATCGCCATGGACAGCGCCGAGCCAGGCGCCGGCGGTATTCCTAATCGCAGTGCAGTTCTTTGCCACGCATTGGTCGACAGTTATGGACCCACTTGAGTTGCTTAAGACGAACAGTGCTGCTCCAAATCCTGCTATGTCAGACATCCTCCCCCGGTTGAAAGTCAAACCGCTGATGCTGATGTCGCCGTTTCCTTCGCTGGAGAGCGACATGATCTGGACGGAGTTGCCCCCATCGAGAATGGCGGAGGCAGCTCCGGCGCCGGCAATAGTAAGACCGAAATTCTCGACAGTTTCATAAGTGAGTGTGGAGAGGATGGCGTAGGTCCCGGCCGCCACATTGATCGTGTCGTCCTGGCCATTCGACTGGGCAGTGGTAAGGGATGTTTGAAATGCCGCCGGCGTGGTTACATTGAATGTTGCAGCCTGAACTCCTTTTGCAAGATAGAACACCGATGCCAGTATTGAAATCCCGATCAGCCCTTTAAGCATTTTGCCCTCGCTTTCTGCCGGTGAAACGCGCGGCCTTCAACCGGCATTCTTATGTTAAGGACAAACCCAATGATTCAATCCATTGAGCCGTAGGCAGCATGATATCCAATATCTCGGACACGAATAGCCGTCGTGAAATCAAGATTACAAGATCAAAGCCGGCGAAGTCAAGAAGTGAAGGATAACCAAATTGGCCTTGAAATACCGATAGCCATGGAATACAGATAATTTCCCCCTTTTTTCATTCCTCTTGACAACTAAATCATACTCAGTAACATTATCGATCCCAACAACTCTGACACAAATAGCATGTATGGGCACACTTTAAATATAGCAGGCGAATTCAAAAAGGCCATTGCAGCGTTTAATAGAGCCGTCAATAGATCGCCCGGCATTGCCGATTCACATTCCGGTTTGGGGTGTGCTCTCATTGCTGCCGGCAAACCGGGTGAGGCCATTGTGGAATTTGACAAGGCATTGAGCTTGAATCCGAAACCGCCAACTTGCCACATTGGGAATCGAGCGATTGCTCTCGTTGGGATCGGAAAACCAGGTGAGGCAACGACAACGATGAAAGATTTGATCAGTCGCTATCCCAGTGATCAGCAATTCTCATTATGGACATCGCTCTCGCACTCGCTCCCACGCTCTGCGTGGGAGCGGTTTTCGGGACGCTCTGCGTCCTTTGTCAAAGTCGCAATAAACCCAGGGTTAAGTGGGTGAAATTCATATATCAGGACGCGGAGCGTCCAACTGAGGTTCCCACGCAGAGCGTGGGAACCAGGATGATCACAGTATTTAAGAAAGCAGTTGAACTTCAGACCTCGTTATCCCGCCTTGTTATGAGACATGAAAAATGGACATTTTCCGGTGTGCAGTGTTCTGGAATACGCCCAGTATCAACATGAGTATCTGAAATTATGATTGGCTAAAAGTCAATGAATGTCCAACTTCCGTATAGTGAACGATTTTTGCCCAGTAATTTTGACAGGATTTACAGGGTTTTTAGGATACTTATGTCCTTTTTCTTTTATCCGGTTAATCCTGTTGATCCTGTCAAAAAATAGAGGTCTGAACTTTGCCCTGACTTTACATTTTCAAACATTGGTTTGACAGCATTTTATAGTTTGGCAGACCCCTTTATCATTACTGGAATATGCTCCACGAATCTTATTCGCTTTCGTCATCATCCATCCATGGTGGTGTTTCGCCGAGTTCCTCCCATGTGGCGCCGTACGGAAACCCTGCAGGCGTGTATCCGGCGATGAACGCAAAGGTGTCATCTGATTCGGGGTACTCATCCACCTCGTTCAGTTTTTTTCTCCTATTTTTTCGGCCTGCAGCGGTTACTGTTCGCCTGGCGGCTTTCTCACGGAGTTCGGTCTCGCGCTCAGCCGAGATCGGGACACCGAGTTGCCTGACTTCGATAACGGCGCATAGCTCGTCGACCCCATACCATTTACTGTAGCCACGGACGATGTTCTTGCCGGTGTACTTGCCGACCCACTGCGTCGATCTGGCAGATTCCAGTCTGACGTGCCTGCGCATGCGCTTCCGTCGGGGGCAGTTTGTTTTTTTCTTCTTTCCCATTTGTTTTCAGAGCGACAAGCTGACCGGTTACTGCACAAGACGTCGCGATTACCCCTCCGCATCCAGGTGTCCGGTGCAGCGTTTCGTTAACCACCCTCGGATGTTCCTGACTGCACTGAATTATTAGTCCAAAGCTCGAACCTTAATGCAAGCACAGCGTTTATTTCTTTGGATATTCGGGAACGCGTGAAGTATCTGCAGAAGTTGCGTAAAATAGGTGTCAATCATGTGAGTGCTTGCAACCTGCACTCGTTATCTTGCAACATTTCATACAATCCCGCCCACAGCATGACGTCTTCGCTATCATCGGTCTTCCCCCGTTCGAATTGATGATAAAATTCTTCGGTTGACTGATGATATTTCTGTTCAAACCGCTTCAAATCAAGACGAATGTTCAATGCGCCTTTTCGTAATTCAGCAATCTGGTAGGCGATAATATTTTGCGCAAACGTCTCTTCATCCGGCGTTGACGCCAAGATCGCTTTCAGGCGCTATGCTGTTTTTTGCTGAATATGTAATTCTAAGTTGAGCATACCATTCCCTTTATGAAATTATTGCTTATCATTAAATTCTCATGTTCTCCATGACATATGGGAACAGATAACCGTATTTCCATCAAATTGATCCCGGTAAATAAGCCCCCAGTCGTAGAGGAATTCCGATTGTACTGATCCCCAGGAGCTTATAAAGCTTTTTCCCGCCCTTGACGGTCTCAGCCCATACGGCACAGACATCCTTTCCGGCGGCTGATCAATAGGTCTTGATGAGCCATTGCACGGATTTGTTTCGGTGCCGCCGACGCAGCATGTGTCGTATCTGATCGAAGACATAGGTGTCGATACGACTGAAGGCTACCGATGCCACCACATGGCGGTGGTAATTGGCCCAACCTCGAAGCACTGCATTCAGCTTTTTGATCAGAAGCGGCATTGGTGCGGTGACGTGTTTGCGGATCAGTTCTTGTATCTTCTGCATGAGGGTGTGAACTCCCTCATCCGATGGCGTGATGTGCAGTTTCCGGCCATGTTTGCGAAAGGTTTGCCCGATGAACGTGACCCCCTCTTCCATGGCCACAATTGGAAATACGTCGCTGACATGTTTGGCGCCGTTTGTCAGCTGCGAAGACTCCACTTTCGCAGGTCCATAACATATTTCTCAGGCAAAATGAACAAAAAATAGTTATGTGGCTACCCACTTCGTTTCCGATCATTGTGCGTTGCTGGGGGTCTGCCGTTGACTCTTACAGTTTTCCGGAATTGGACTAAGAGTCAAAGGCAGAGGGAGCATCCGCAATTTCTGACCGATGATGATTGCGTCCGTTTAAGATCGACGAAACCTCGTTTTTTGCGACTGAAGTCGCACCTACAATGGCTTTCCAGCCGTGGAATGTACTTGTAGGTGCGAATTCATTCGCACAGAGTTGCCTGGATACCTGTTCCGTCAGAAACTGCGGATGCTCCCTCATTTTTTCATGCCAGCCTAATGCAATCGTAAGTGACCGATATCGTGCGGCTAAGTAACGGTTAACCGCTAATTGCAGTTTTAGTTGAAGGCTGTATCACTCAACAACATTCACAATTTCAAGATAAGATAAAAGATATATCCCCCATAACAGGACAGTAGAACTGCCCCGTCGGCTCTGGAAATAGTCAGGTCTTTTCGAAGCATGAACCACGGGAGGGCACTGATGAATATCATCACTAAATAATCAATTAAAAGGCCGCTCTGGACAAATCCACCCGGAATTTGAATCGGTTTAATCAGGGCCGCAGCGCCCAGAACCCCCATGATATTGAAAACATTGCTGCCAATCAGGTTGCCCAGGCTGATGTCCATCTCCTTACGTATGGCAGCCACCACCGATGTGGCTAACTCTGGAAGCGACGTGCCAAAGGCTACCATGGTAAGGCCAATGAATTTCTCACTGACCCCGAATATCTTCATAATTTTTTCCGCGCAATCCACCACAATCTGCGCGCCCCCTACCACCGCCGCTATACCGATGATGATAAGAAGAATTTGTCCGACCCCGGACCGGTTGCTTTCTTCCCCGTTCAGATCCGATCCGGAAGAAGCGCCCTCTGCAGCCGTTTCGGGTTGGAGCTTCACAGCACTAAAATAGTTAAAATAGAGATAAACAAGCAACCCTCCGAAAAGCGTGGCGCCCTCAAACCTCCCTAAGGTAGACCCGAAGGAAATCAGCAGCAGATACAGAGAAATCCCAAGCATTATGGGAATATCCTGCCTCACCACGGACCTTTGGCTGACGATAGGCTTAAAAAGGGCAGCCAGGCCGAGAACCAGGCCGATATTGCAGATATTACTCCCCACCACGTTCCCCACGGCAATCATACTCTTGCCCTGTAGGGAAGATACCACACTGATCACGAGTTCCGGGGCAGATGTCCCAAACGCCACCACGGTGAGACCGATGACAATGGGCCTGATACCAAAACTCAATGCCAGTTCGGAAGACCCTTTTACGAGCCATTCCGCGCCGAAGTAAAGCAGCAGCAACCCGACAATAAAAAGAAAAGCCAGCAGACCGATGTTATTCTCCTAACTGGTTTCCATCCATAAATGGCCCTTTTTTTTCCGAGCCGTAGGCTCTACGGAGCCGGAGGCCGCAATCCCCCGAGTAATTCGGGACAGGTCAGCGTCAAACTGTGGGTTCCCTTGTGCGACGTACTATTGTACGTCTCCGTGTCCCGCCCGGGCGGGATTTTCCCCCACAGAAAGCGCGGGATCCGAGACTTGACCTTGCGAAAATGTCATTTCTGAATTGGAAACACGCAGTGCCAACAATTACATTAATGGATGGGCACTAACTGTAAACGTTCAATTTTAATTATCCTTCGTCTATGCGAAGATCCTGTTCTAATTCAGCCATCAGTTTTTCAAGCTGCCGGCGCGCGGCTTTTCTTTGTGCGTTCAATACGGTACTCTTTTCCGTAATTTCCTGCAATCTGGTTTCCTGCCTGTCTAACTGTTTCACATACCGACTGCGTAAGGCCTTTTCTTCTGTGGTTTGCCCCAGGCCTCGCAGGTTTTCCCGCAACCGTTTCTGGTCTTTGAACATCTGTGCGCGTTCTTTATCGAGTGTCTGCGACTCAAGATCGATCTCCGCAATACGTGACTTGACGGCGCTGATCTTCTCAAGCTTTTTCATCACAGTCTCGCTGAAATAGCCCCGCGAGGAAAGCACAACAATCTGATCCGGCGTCAGGTTCGTCACCATGATCGTTTTCCAGCTGTCTCTCAACTCTTTCACCGTAAACCGGACCAGTTTCGTGGCTGGAACATCCACTTGAAATCTTTGAAAATGCCCCGTTATCTCTATCGGTTTCACCTTGTTCAGGAGCTTTCGGTCCGGATAGTACGGGTGCTCAACAACCACTGCCCTGGGTTTGCTGTTCCGGTTGTCCAGATTGTAGGCCGTTGTTTCGAGTATTCCCCGGTGTATGCGGATAATTCCGCGATTGATGACCACCCTGTCAACCTTTTCGGTGGTGCTCCCTACCGACGTATTCACATGGAGCCCCAGATCCACAGCATAAGCAATATAGCGGGTCTCATCAGGCACCACCGTTTTTATGAGCGCCTCCCCGGCAAAAGAACCTCCTTGAAGGACGGTTATGGGGCCTCCCTCCAAGGTCATCCCAGTAGTATTTTTCACCCTGATCGCTGCCATGGGATTTCCCTGCAACGTTTTCCGGTTATACAGATCAACCGCCTCTCCTTCTACTTGTGTCGACACAATGGGTACCATGGCGGAACAATTACGATCAATAGAAACAGGATGGTCAATACTGTATTCAAAAAGATTGCCTGTCGCTTTTGTAACGGTTTCGGCACGCAGTTTTCGCATGGCCTCTTCCAGGTCGGGCGGCCCCGCAGCGCCTGCTGCAGCCTCCTCCTTTTCTCGGGCATAAAGCATATTCACAGAGTCTTGTGCAGCGGACCGGACCATTTTCGGCTTCCGGCCAAAACGCATCCCTTTCTCCGGAACAGGTGGCGCAGCAAAGGCCTTCTTTTCCATTTCAATCACAGGCCTTTTCAGAAACAGGGGGGCGTACAGATTCTGAACAAATGAGATGGGCCATCCGCTGACCAGCTTTAATTGTATATTTTTCCAGTCTTCTCCGCTTACGTTGTCCACAATGGCCCAGCCTTGGAGAAATGGTTCAGACTCTTTTTTTCCATCCGAAATCACAATGCGGTAGGTGGCCTTCCAGACCGGAGATTCAGAGAGATAACTTACCACAAGTTTCTGACTGCCTTCTCCGGCAGGAGTGATGGTAACCGTCTTCTCATCCCTTCGGCGA
>Ga0208901_1000166_pt1 | contig 43209 bp, 39 predicted proteins | sample AntAceMetag02UKF_FD_184764 | JGI IMG/M metagenome (GOLD analysis project Ga0208901, IMG submission 184764) | Saline lake microbial communities from Ace Lake, Antarctica - Antarctic Ace Lake Metagenome 02UKF (SPAdes) (version 2) | ecosystem: Environmental > Aquatic > Non-marine Saline and...
CTTTAATAATCTCCCGTGATGAATTATAACTCCATTCACAGGATATTAACGAGTCCCAAAACCTTCAACTTTTTCATTGCAAAACTGGGGAATTTCACTTTGCAATAGTGGGGAATTCCTGATTGCAACTTTGGGGATTTCTATTATGCAAAAAACAACCTACCGGTGGTATCGCTCGTTTCCAGTGATACCAGCCGTTGGTCGCTCCTAGATTAGCCTAGTGCTCTAAAATTAAGATGATAAATATTTGCTTCGTCGATTTGTAATAAATCTTGCTTTACTAGTTTTTTCAAATCCCTTCTCGCTGTTTGGGTACTAACTTTGTTGTATAAATAGGAGAACGGTTTTTCAACATGCAATGCTTTGAGGGTTACCGAAGAATGACCATCTAAAAGTAAATTTAGTAAGTCTAATTGCCTTATTGTTATTCTCTTATGCTGTTGTTCATTTCTATAGAAATCTCTAAGGGTGAATTTCCTTATAAAGAACACGATAGATTCTTTAATAGAGGATAAGCTTTCCACAACCGCTTCTAAGTAAAACCTAAGAAATGGTGTAAAATCATTTTTTAATTTGATGCCCTTAGAAAAGGCAATATAGTAATCATCCACATTTCTGTAGTAATAGTTTGATAATTCTCTTGGAACATATTTAATATTTGCAGACTGAAGTAAAATCGCTTCTAACAGCCTTGCCGTTCTGCCGTTACCGTCCCAAAACGGATGAATAACGCAAAAATAATAATGTGCTAAAGCAGCTCTAATGAAAGGATCTGTTTGTAGCACATCATCACTGTTCAACCATGTAACAAATTCATTTATCAAGTTTTGTATATCTTTTAAAATTTTTGGTGGCTTATGTATTCCTCCATGGGCATCATCACCGACATAAACAATGCCATTTCGGTATGTTCCTGGAATATTGTTCTCGTCGGGAACATCTTTAGTAATTATTGCGTGAATATCAGTAATCAATTGCTCCGAAACTATGAATGGTTCGTCAGAAGTTTCAACTCCTGAAAGAAGGTGGTACGCCTCAATGAGGTTCCTGATTTCTTGTTTATGTTTTTGGGTATAAATTTCAATATCTTCACCTTGGGCAATTCTCCTTACGTCATCACCTGTGATTGGATTACCCTCAATTGCGGCCGTTCCAGCAATTGAACTATACATAATGTCAGGTTCAATTTTTGTGGCTAATTCCGGTAATATCGGCAAGTCTGTAATTGTTTCATTCAGCACTGTTGCCCGTACAAGAAGACTGTTGATTTCTGAAACGTCATAATTTTCGTTGAAATAATAGTTCCCAGATTTAAATGTTAAAAACTCGTGCATTTTATTAACCTTTATTTGATACGCAAAATGTAACGCATTAGTTCTGTTTATTCAACGCGTTAATGGTTCTTTGTTTGTTTTTTTGTCACATCTTATTATAAGACATGTTAAGTAAAATAAAAAGGCATAATTAATGCCCAACAAATGTATCTAGCCGACCCCAAGCAGTGCGGTTTTCCAAATGATCACTTTCGGTTATTTGAAGCTCATAACTACGCATTACCTTTACCGGTAATATCGCTTGGAGCAGGCTGATACTGGCCGGTTGGCTTCCCTAAAATTCCCCCAATTTTAAACATTAAAAACTACCAAACTTGACAAGGAACAGACAAGTGGCTATATTTTTCTGACAAATGCCAAAATGGAGGTTTTATGCAATTAGCACGAGTTGAGCAGATATTAGGTGGTAAAAAAATTCTTGGCCATAAGCTCGAAAACAAGATGGATTTAGTAGAACTTGGAAATATTGGAGTCACAAAAAATGCTGTCGCACATTTAGCAGACTACCTATCCTTATCATGGAAGCAAGTTGCTGATTTATTACCTGTAACTGAAAGAACACTTCAAAGATATACCTTACAACAACATTTCAACCCAGCTGTCTCAGAACAAGTTTTACATATTGCCGAAGTTCTTGCAAAAGGTACTGATATTTTTAAAGAAAAAAGTAAATTATTGTTATGGTTAAATACACCACATAAAGTTTTCTCTCGTAAAACACCTTTTGCAATGTTGGGTTCTCGTTTTGGCACAGAGTTAGTTTTAGAAGAATTAGGTCGAGTAGAATTTGGTGTTTATTCGTGATAAAGCTCTTTCGTATAGCAACTTCTGAACACATCAGTGACATAAGCGGCACAGGAGCAAGAATTTATGGTGGTAGGTGGAACCACCAAGGATATCCAGTTATTTATGCGTCAGGTAGTCGCTCATTAGCAGCTCTTGAGTTTTTAGTTCATGTACCTATGGCTCTAGCACCTGAAAATCTGAGTATTTTGGAAATTAACATTATTGAAACAATTGAGATAGAATCAGTGAATGAAAGCCAATTGCCTTTGAATTGGCGTGATTATCCAGCACCAGAACAATTAGCAGATATTGGCACAAGCTGGTTAAAATCAAAATTATCCTTACTTTTTGAAATCCCATCAGCAGTGGTTAATAAAGAAGTTAATATTCTAATCAACCCATTGCATGAAGATATTAAAAGTGTAAGTTTAGTATCAGTTGAGGAATTCTCGTTTGACCCAAGATTAATGCAAGCAAACAGTAAATAAACTTCATTAACCAAATAAAGATTGCACATGATACTAAGCCAATCGGGTAGCCGGGTGTTTTTCTCCCCCAGCCCCCACAACACCCCGCATGCGGCTCCGCACAGGGCGTTTCATTAAGGTTATCAGGCCGAAGCCGGATAGTGAATCTTCACCCACTGATCTTTGACAGATATCAGCCCCTGTTCTTTCAGCCATTTATTGGTCATGCCTACTTGTGTAGCAAGGGGTCTGGCGAGGTGCCATGGCCCTTTACGACTTAATGCTGTCATAATAGCTTGTCTTTTGGATGTCCCCAGTTTGAGCAGGTTGTACACTTTGGTACGTGTATAACGCCACTGTTTCCAGAAACACATCCGTAACCTGCGACGAAGCCATTCATCTATTTCAGGAATTGGACGGTAATACTCCGAGATCCCGTAATAGTTCATCCAGCCCCGGACATACTCCGCAAGTTTGAGGAGGCGATATTCCATGGAGACGAACCAGCTTCTTCCGGTAAAAAGACGTATGCGTCTCTTGAACTCACGGAAGGCCTTATCACTCCATCTTATCTTGCCTCGAACAAAAACAAAGCCTAGAAAACCACACTCTTCCGCTGGTCCAACTTTACTTTTCTTCTCGTTGACCGTAAGCCGAAGCTCTCTTTCAAGGAATCTGTGTATACTGCCCATCACTCGTTGTCCTGCAGAAAGACTTTTCACCATAATGATGAAGTCGTCTGCGTAACGAACGAAATGATGTCCACGGTTTTCCAGTTCCCTATCAAGATCGTCAAGAAGAATGTTGGCAAGTAGCGGTGAAAGCGGCCCACCCTGCGGTACTCCCAGAGGAGTTGCTAGGCGACGGCCTTTTACCATTACACCAGCCCTGAGGTATTTACCGATAAGCTTGAGTACGCGTTTATCTTCTATCCTACCTGCCACCCGGTGCATCAGGACGTCATGATTGACTGTATCGAAGAATTTCGACAGATCCATATCAACCGAGACTTTGTAGCCTTTGCTGATATACCGTTTTATCTGCTTGATACCATCATGAGCCGATTGCCTTGGCCTGAAAAAACAACTCGATTCTGAAAACCAGGGATCGGAGATTGGCCCCATAACTTGAGCAACAGCCTGCTGAATAACACGATCCAGCACGGTTGGAATACCAAGAGGACGGATGCTTCCATCCGGTTTTGGTATCTCAACTCTTTAAACAGGAGAAGGGACATAATGCCCTTCAAGGATGGTTGAACGAATTTCAGGCCAGCATTCACGAAAAGTGAATGGGAATTCCTCGATGGTTATGCCATCGATTCCAGGAGCGCCCTTATTGGCACGAACCTTCTTCCAGGCCAGTCCGACATTCTCTGTCGAAAGAATACGTTCCAGTAGTTGATCGTTTGAGAACTGTTCTTCCACGATACGCTTATACACTACTCCCCCATTCGGGTTCACGATACGTACAAGGTGCCTTGGTAACATATTTCTCTCCTTAATGTTCAGCCCTTCACCATGTCCAAGGCATTAGCCTTGGCATTAGGCTACTATGGCTTCTGCTGACTTCTGCAATCTCACCACTCCAATTTCTCAGTATGGCGCCATATATCGTCATTTCCTGTCTGCCTTCTTTGTTTTGTATCTCACAGACTGGGCAGGACACTCCTTGCCTGTGCCGGGATGTTTGGGAACCGGAACCCCACCGGTAATTTCACTGGAAACAATTTTATACTGCATGGAATACAGATCTCCCCGGATAAGAGCGTGAACTTCTGATATGCAGGTAAGCGCAGACTCCGAACGCATCATTTACCGTATTTCCTGTTCCTTGGGCTTAATCATGTTGTGCTGACTTACCCGGAAACTCGGCCTTATATGATATTTCTGTACGTCGCCCCACATCTTTGCGCTTAGGCTTTCTTCAGACCCTACCTCACGGTAACGCCCTTGCCATCGGCTAGTAATTTTGTTACGTTTCACAACGTTACATGGAACCCTTACAGGGGACTTTAACCCCATGAGTTCACGCCCATGCCGGGCGTACACAATGCGTTCAACCAGACCCGCGAGAAGCTGCGTTTCTTCTATGTTTTTCCAACATTTTACACCCTGCCAAGTTGGTAGCCAAACTGGTTGGCGGGCAGGTTAACTTTGACGTCGCACATAAACACCAAAAAGCAACCGTTTTTCGTCCTTAGAAGCCCTTTTTTCACCCAAAAAACCGCCTTCTAAGGAATTAGGGCTACGGGAACAGGAACTAGAACACAACTTATTCATGCCGAGAGCACACAGACACTACATACCGGGATGCGCCTGGCATATCACCCACAGGTGTCATAATCAGGAATTCCTGCTCAGGTTTGAAAAAGACAGAAAACGATGGTGGCACTGGCTCTTTGAGGCAAAAAAACGATATGGTTTGTGTGTACTCAACTATATTGTGACCTCGAACCATATTCACCTTTTGGTTGTCGATATTGAAAAGGACGTTATCGCCAAGAGCCTGCAATTGGTTGCAGGAAGAACCGCTCAGGAGTTCAATTAACGCAAGAAGAGAAAAGGGGCCTTTTGGGAAGAGAGATACTGCAAAATAGGGTCGGGCCACGCTAAGCTGCTGATTTAATATTCGAATGCCGATTTGTTTGTTGCGTAAGTAGTTGATGTTACAAGGCTGCATTGTCGATTTTGAGGCCAAAATGGGCAATGTAGAATTCAAATGGCAACAATTGCCGAACAAAGGAATACATGCGGCTTAAAAGGTATCTTCTCTAAATTTTATGGTGAACCAACTCTCCATAATGAGATGTAAACTTAATGTACTGAAAATTAAAGATATTATTTTGTTAGCCATCAAAAGTTACCACAGTATTTAGAAACGACACCTTCAAAGTACGATAGAGGTAAGAAATGAAATCAATCACTATATCAAGTTTACAGGCTATGGAAATACTCGATTCTCGCGGCAATCCCACAGTTCGCGTATTCGTTGAGCTCAGTGATGGAACTGCTTCAGTTGCATCTGTTCCCTCGGGTGCAAGCACTGGCGAAAATGAGGCAATCGAGTTGCGCGATGGTGATATCACTCGTTATGCTGGTAAAGGGGTATTGCATGCGGTTGCCAATGTAAATGAGAAGCTTGGCCCAGCTTTGATCGGCATGGGCGCATATCAACAGTCCATGATTGACCGTGTTATGATAGATCTGGATGGTACGCAAAACAAATCGAACCTTGGTGCTAATGCAATTCTCGGTGTATCCATGGCAGTTGCTCGTGCAGCAGCCGTTTCAACAAATATTCCCCTTTATCAATACCTGGGTGGTGCGGGGTCAAGAAGGCTAACTGTTCCCTGTATGAATATCATCAATGGAGGTGAACATGCTGATAATAATGTCGATATTCAAGAATTCATGGCTGTTCCACTGGGTGCGCCTAATTTTCGCGAGGGGCTCCGTTATGTTGCAGAAACCTTTCATGTACTTAAGGGAATCCTGAAAGACCGTGGTTTGGCAACCAGTGTTGGTGATGAAGGTGGTTTTGCTCCAAATCTTGACAGTAACGAAGATGCCATCGAAACAATTATTCAAGCTATTGAGATGGCCGGGTATAAACCCGGTGAAGATATCGCTATTGCACTGGATAGTGCGGCGAACTCATTTTCAACCGATATGAGTGGGGCATATGATCTTAAGTGGTCGGGTACTGGTCAAATGCAGAGTGATGACATCATCACACTTGCTGAGGAGTGGGTTTCAAAATATCCAATTATTCTTTGGGAAGATCCACTCGCAGAGCGGGATTTTGATGGATTTAAGCGCTTTACGGCTCGGCTTGGAGATAAGATAGAAGTAGTTGGTGACGATCTGTTTGTCACAAATACACAATATATCAGCCGTGGTATATCGGGGCGTGAGGCTAATTCAGCGCTCATCAAACTGAATCAGATCGGCACTGTAACTGAATCTATTGAAGCAGTACGCATGTGCCGCGATGCAGGATGGCGTTATTTTATTTCTCATCGTTCCGGGGAAACAGAAGACACCTTCCTGGCGGATTTTGCAGTAGCCATGGATGGGGGGCATTTGAAAACGGGATCTGCAAGTCGAAGTGAGCGTATTGCAAAATACAATCGTTTGCTGGAAATTGAGCAAGAGCTTGGAGAAGAAGCGCTGTATTATTGGAAGTAGTTCTTCATCTAAAAATGAAAATGGGCTTACATGGGAAATGGCCACGCTAAGCAGTTGATATTATAAGATAATGTCAACCTTTGTGTTGTGTGAGGACTTACTTGAAGACAAACTGAAAAACGAAGTCCATAGGTACAAAATAGCATATTAAAGCTTTTGAACGTCGTCTGTCCCCAATTGGCACTAATTGACATCTTCTGGACGTAAACGACGTTGGCTCAAGAGGATGATTTGGTCCGACCGCTTTTTTGTCCACTTTTTTCAACTTATCTCACCATAAATACAATGCGCTTAGTTGCTCACGAGGTGAGCTTGGTTTTTTGTGGGGCAAGAATTTTACTGAGAACCTCATTGAGCTCTTCTATTGAGAAGGGCTTGGGCACCACGCCACAAAATCCATATTCCTTGAAGTTGGCCATTACCGGATCATTGGCATATCCACTGGAAACCAAGGCTTTGACATCCGGGTCCAGAGCACGAAGCTTTTCAAGGGTTTCCACTCCTCCCATACTGCCAGGTATGGTTAGATCCATAATCAGTAAGTCAAATGGCGTGTTGTTTTCCTGTGCCTGTAGATACATTTTTATAGTTTCGTGACCGTCTGCAGCAGCAGTACTTTTACAGCCTAGGTAGTTGAGTATTTCCATAGACATCTCGCGAACAAGTAATTCGTCATCCATGATCAGGATTCGCCCCCTGATGCTAGTGACATTGTCATTTTCAACTAAATTGTTTTGTGAAACAACCTCGTCGGAGATTGCTGGCAGATAGATGGTGAAGGTCGTCCCTCTAACGCCTTCAGAATGAACCTGAATAAGCCCACCATGATTCTTGATAATTGAATAGGAAATTGCCAGACCAAGGCCGCTTCCAGATTGTTTGCTGGTGAAGTAGGGATCAAAAATCTTAGAGAGGTGTTCTTTTTCAATACCACAGCCCTGATCCTCGAATTGCAATTTGATATACTGCCCAGGGACCAGAGGAAGGTCCGTTACCGGTTGAATAGTTATATTCCTGCCGTGTATAGTGATGGTTCCTCCATCTTTCATGGCTTGGCTGGCATTAATAACAAGATTTTGGGTGACCTGGCTGAGTTGTCCTTCATCCGCTTCCACAGCCCAGAGATCATTCGCAAAATCATAAACGCAGTTCACATTGGAACCTCTAAGAATAAAAGCCGTAGAGTCAGTAATAAGATCACTAATAGTTGTGGCTCGCTTGATGGGTGCCCCGCCTTTGGAGAAAGTAAGAAGCTGTTGAGTCAAGCCTTTAGCCCTCAAGGTCGCTTTTTCTGTATTCTCAAGATAGCTGTGGATCTTGTCTGGAGAGTTAAGGTGCATCTTTGCCAGTGAGACGTTTCCGAGAACAGCAGCCAGGAGATTGTTGAAGTCATGGGCGATACCTCCAGCTAGAACGCCCAGTGATTCAATCTTCTGTGCCTTGTTTAGTTCTTCTTCCATACGTTTTTTTTGAGTGACATCCCGGAAGATACACTGTGTTCTTATAGGCTTGCCATCAATAAACTTACAGATGGCATTACCCTCGATATTGATTTTCTGTCCATCTTTAGCGGTGAAGACAGTATCTATGTAGTTGATCTTTGGTTCAGTAATTACTCGTTTGAAAGTGTTAATACAGTGATCCTGGCAATCAGGGGATATGAGTTGAAAGATTGAAAGGTTGGCTATTTCGTCCTCGCTATATCCAAACGTTTCCCTCCAGGCACGGTTCACGTACAGAAGCTGGCCGTCAGGGGCCACCAGTTGAATTAGGTCTGTTGTATTTTCAAACAAATTGCGGTAGCGTTCTTCACTTTCCAACAGGGCTTGAGCGTTTACCTGATATTCACTGAGATCTCGAAAAACACCAGTCATTGCGACAGCAGTGCCATCTATAAACCGGGTATTGCAGCGTCCTTCAACCTTTATTAGTCTCCCATCTTTTGCAATAAAGACAGTGTTGTTGCGTTTGACTTTCTGACCAGACAACAGGTCCTGGAATATCACTTCACATGATGCCTGGCATGTAGGGGCCACAATATCCATAAGTTTGAGCGTTTTTAGATCTTCATTACTGTATCCAAGGGTATCTTGCCATGCCTGGTTGACAAAGAGAAAGTTTCCATCGGGTGCAACGGAATGAATAAGGTCTGAAATATTATTTTTTAAGGCATCAAAAACCTGGGCCTTATTTTTCAGGGAAACTATGGATTGCTCATGGCTGGCAATGGTCTGTTCCAGTTCTTTAATTCTTTTAGTAAGTACTGTTGGGTCTGGTGAATTAGTCATATATGTTTCATCCTGGTGGATAAGGAAAGATTGCATATTCCTGCAATTCTCTTGTGAAAAATATTCACACGTGGAGAATTTTATCTGAAATTTAGTACCTAGTGCACCTAACCGTTGCTATGTAGGTTATATCTTTAATTACTTTGGCACGATGTACTTCTATTTTATTTAATCACAGTTGAATTACTTTTGGTAGAAATTATGGAAGAATCCAATAAACGGGTAGACACCTAGGAAAAATAATTGGGGACATTTTCATGCGAATCACCGGATGCTACTTTAATGGAAGATACCTTGACCGATAAAAATGCTGTGGATGCGTTAAAAAGTAGGGGGAATTTTCTTTTTTAGGTGGTTTTGAGATTTGTATTTATAGCCCTGTTTCTTCAGGGCTATAAATACAAAGATGTTTCTGGAATGTTACAGTCGTTTCTTTCGGGCAGTTTTTCAAATAAACGACTACTTATTTTTCCGCTTTGCCCAGGAATCACGCAGGCTAACGGTTCTGTTAAAGACAATTCTACCAGGTTGTGAATCTTTGGAGTCGACACAAAAGTAGCCCTGTCGTTCAAACTGTACGGAGGTTCCGGGGGCTGCATCAGCAAGGGAAGGTTCAACCAGACAATTGGTTAAAGTCGTGAGAGAATCAGGGTTCAGATGTTCCTTGAAATCAATATCTTTGTCTGCGTCTGGATTTTCAACACTGAAAAGCCGGTCATAAAGGCGCACGTCACACTCTATTGCCTGTCCAGCAGAAACCCAATGAATTGTACCTTTTACTTTACGACCGTCCGGCGCATTGCCACCATGGGATTCTGGGTCGTAGGTGCAGTGGAGTTCAGTAATCTCTCCCGTAACTTCATCTTTTAGCACCGCATCACAGGTTACCAAGTAGGCATAGCGTAAGCGAACTTCACGGCCAATATCAAGACGGAAGAATTTCTTTGGCGCATTTTCGAGAAAGTCACTCCGTTCTATATAGATTTCCCTGGAGAATGGGAGTGAGCGGGTCCCCATCTCAGGATTTTGAGGGTGGTTTTTTCCTGTTACATCCTCAATTGTGTCTTTGGGGTAGTTGGTTATGATCACTTTAAGCGGATCGAGCACTCCCATTACCCGTGGAGCGATAGTATTTAGATCATTACGGACACAATTTTCAAGAACTCCCATATCAATCCAGCTGTCTCGTTTCCCAACTCCGATCTCGGCACAGAAGGCCCGAATAGATTCCGGTGTGTAGCCACGACGTCTCAGCCCTGATACGGTAAGCATCCTGGGGTCATCCCAACTGGATACATGGTTGTCATTGACCAGCTGCATCAATTTACGTTTAGACATAACAGTGTAACTGAGATTCAAACGGGCAAATTCTATCTGCTGTGGGTGGGACTTTGTTTCAAGAGTGTCGAGTACCCAGTCATACAGAGGACGATGATCTTCAAATTCAAGTGTGCAGAGAGAGTGGGTAATCTCTTCCGTTGCGTCTGAGAGACAGTGGGTGTAGTCATACATGGGATAGATGCACCATTCGTCACCGGTGCGATGGTGGGGGACATTCATAATCCTGTATAAAATAGGATCACGCATATTCAAGTTCGGTGATGTCATATCTATTTTGGCACGCAGTACATGGCTGCCCTCTTCAAAAGCTCCATCCTTCATTTTCTTGAAAAGATCTAGGTTCTCTGCAACCGTACGATTTCTGTGAGGGCTCTCTTTTCCAGGTTCGGTTAGAGTTCCACGATATTCACGCATCTCCTTAGCATTAAGACAGCAGACATAAGCCTTTTCTTTTTTGATGAGTTCGATGGCAGAGGTATAGAGTGTGTCAAAATAGTCAGAGGCGAAGAAGAGATTCGTCCCCCAGTCAAACCCGAGCCATTCCACATCTTTTTTGATGGATTTTACGTACTCGGCCTCTTCTTTACTCGGATTGGTGTCATCAAAGCGAAGGTGGCAGCGCCCATTAAATTCATTTGCAATCCCAAAATTGAGGCAGATTGACTTGGCGTGACCAATATGGAGAAATCCATTCGGTTCAGGAGGAAAACGGGTAACAGGAGTGGTGTGCTTTCCCGCTTTAAGGTCTTCAGCGACAATTTGCCTGATAAAATCAAGAGGTCTGGTGTCGCTTTCATTTGTTGTTTTGCTGGTATTCATACTATATCTCTTTCGTTTTACTAGTAAAGTTTTGCAACATCGGACAAACGTCTGACCACACTATCCCGGCCTATGGTAACAAGAATGTCAAACATGGAAGGGCCGGCCAGCTGACCAGTGACCACGGTACGCATTCCATTGATGATTATTCCAGGTTTGATATCAAGTTCCGTTGCAAGATCACGTGCCGCCTGTTCTGCTGTTTCCAGTGTGAACTCATCGAGCGCTGTATATCGCGCAGCCAGCATGGGTAACCACTCTTTTAAGCCTTCATGCTTCAGAACATTTTTCTTCAGTGGTTTTGCTTCAACTGGAAATTCATCGGAAAAGTACGCCCGGCCAAGATCAGCAAAGTCAGTAAGGGTATGAAATCTGTCCCGGATAAGATCAAGTGTTGCCAGGAACCACTCTTTTTTCTCCGATTCATATAGATCATCCCAAAGGTTTTCTTCTTTGAGAAAAGGTTTGACCATTACTGCAATTTCTTCAATTGGAAGAGTACGCAGATAGTGTTCATTAATGGCTATAGCCTTGGGATCGGTGAAAAATTTAGCATCACCTTTTCTATGATTAAAGATAGAGTTGGATTTGTTGATTCTTTCCAGAGTGAAGGCCTCTATCATTTCCTCTTTTGAGAAAATCTCGGTGTCATCACCGGAAGACCAGCCAAGCAGAACCAGGAAATTTGATAATGCCCATGGGATAAAGCCATGTTTCTGGTAAAACTGAACGGCAACGATTTCTCCATGACTTCGCTTGGAAATTTTTGCCTTTTTAAGGTCAAGTGTCAGCGGCATATGGGCAAAGACAGGAACCTGCGCTTCGAGGGCTTCATAGAGAAGTACCTGGCGTAGGGTGTTGGTCATATGATCCTGGCCACGGATAATATGGGATATTCTGTCACGAATATCATCCACGACATTACAGAGCAGATAGAGAGGTTTTCCAGTGGAGCGAACAATAACAAAGTCTTCAATTTCATTGTAGTTTGCTTTTATATTTCCCAGTACCTTGTCATCATAAGAGAGAATACCTTCGCGCTCGGGTACCTTAAAACGTACGACAAAGGGAAGTCCTGCAGCTTCTTTTTCTGCAATATCTTTCTCACTGAGTTTGCGGCAGGTACCATCGTATCCATAGGCTGTTTTGTTGGTCTGTGCAGCCTGGCGTTTGGCATCAAGCTCTTCTTTGCTGCAGAAACATTTATAAGCCCTGCCACGATCGAGCAGTTGTTTTGCAGCGGCCACGTGATCAGCATCAAAGTCAGTCTGGAAATAGGGACCTTCGTCCCAATCAATTCCAAGCCACTCCATGCCATCAATAATTCCCTGAATGGATTCCTGAGTGGAGCGTTCAGCATCGGTGTCTTCAATGCGAAGAATAAGCTTGCCACCAGTTTTTTTAGCATATAACCAGTTGTAAAGGGCCGTTCTGGCACCTCCAATATGAAGATATCCTGTGGGGCTTGGGGGAAAACGTAAACGCGTTTCAGTCATTTGAAAACCTTATTTATATTTGTGGAAAGAGAGGAAATTTAGTCGAGACATTCATAATATGCCAGATGTATATCTTTTTCGATCAGTTTGTTCAATAGCTATTGATATCAAATTTACGATTTAGCATGGAGGTTCCTTGAAATGCTTAAATATTTTTAGTTGTTCTCTTGAGTGGAACTCGTTATACTTCGATCTTTTTAGCTGCATTTGTGTGAATGGATGCCAAATCATACAAAGTGCTAAAAAATCATACTAAATGGACTACCATTAAATAGAGAATTTCAGGATTGAAGGAAGGAGTGACGATGAAAGTATTGATCAGTGACAGCATGTCTCCATTAGGAGAGCAGATTTTAAAAGATGCAGGACTTGAAGTAGATGTGAACACCGGGCTCGCACCGGAAGAGTTAAGGGATATTATTGGTGCATATGATGGCCTTGTTGTTCGTAGTGCCACTAAGGCTACTGCTGACATAATTGATGCTGCTGAAAATCTGAAAGTCATTGGTCGTGCCGGAATCGGACTTGATAATGTTGATATTCCTGCAGCAAGCCAAAAGGGTATAGTTGTTATGAATGCCCCCGATGGGAATGCAACCACCGCCGCTGAACATGCCATTGGTATGATGATGTCCCTCTCCCGTAATATTCCCCAGGCAACAGCTTCCATGAAGGAAGGAAAGTGGGAGAAAAAGAGTTTTATGGGACGTGAACTCACTGGAAAAACCTTTGGTATCTTTGGAATTGGCCGTATTGGTGCTATCGCTGCTAATCGCGCCCAGGGTTTGAAGATGAAAGTTATCGCCTATGATCCTCATATGCCCAAAGAAATGGTTGATAGACTTGGGGTGGAACTTGTCTCTGTTGAGGAGTTGGCGAAGCGGGCTGATTATATCACCGTTCATGTGCCACTAACCAAAGAGACGGCCAATGCGCTCTCCACCGAATTTTTCACTAATATGAAAAAAGATGCCATGTTTATAGATTGTGCGCGTGGCGGAGTGTGTGATGAAGAGGCTCTGTACAAGGCGCTTGTTGATGGTGAGATAGCGGGTGCTGCACTCGATGTTTTTGCCCAGGAGCCAACCACGGTTGAAAATTGCCCACTGCTCGGGTTGAAAAATTTTATCTGTACTCCTCACCTTGGAGCTTCGACCACCGAGGCTCAGGAAAATGTTGCAACGGCTATAGCTGCTCAGGTTGCCGAATATTTAACCAAGGGTGTGGTAACTAATGCTGTAAACGTTCCATCGGTTAGTGATGATGTACTCGCTCAGGTCGGTCCCTATATTAACCTTGGCGAAATGCTTGGTTCCCTGCATATGCAGATAGCAAAAGGCGGAGTTGAAGAGGTCTCCATTGAATATTCAGGAGAGCTTGCAGAGCTTAACACCAGCCCAATCACCGTAGCTTTCTTGAAAGGGCTCTTTACCCCGATACTAAAAGATGCTGTAAACTATGTTAATGCGCCTGTGATTGCTAAGGATCGAGGAATCCGTGTGGTGGAGTCCAAGAGTGACAGATCAAATGATTTTGTAAATGTGCTTCGCATAAAAGTTGTTACCAACGAAGGGGAAAATGAACTTGTTGGAACTGTATTTGGAAAGAACGAGGCACGTTTGGTGCGCTTAAATACTTTCCGTCTTGAGGCAGAAGCTTCAGGCCCGTTGCTGCTTGTGTATAATAATGATGTTCCCGGTGTTATCGGGGCGCTCGGTACAACACTTGGTGCAAATGGGGTAAATATCTCTCGTATGACTGTTGGGCGGGAGAATGCTTCGGACCAGAATATCATCTTGTGTAGCACCGATGCTGTTATATCAAAAGAACTGCTCGAAGTGGTCAAGCAGATTGATAATATCGACGATGCGCTGTCCCTTGAGCTTGTATAATGGTATCTGTTCTGCACTAGAGTTGGTTGAGAAAAGCCGGAGTCTCTTCATCTAATTCCGGCTTTTTTATTGTTTACACTGTCTTTTTTGAGAGGATGTTATGACTTCTGAGTATGAGCAGGGATGTCCCTGTGGTGATGGAAAGGTGCCGGATCAGGATGGGCGATGTGTGATGCCCGAGGTCACATTTTTGGCCTTTATCATGTCTTTGAATACTTCAGCTCTGTTTCATCTTGGAGAGATTGCCGATCCTGAAACAGGGGAAAAGCTGATTGATTTTTCTCTGGCACGTCATGCAATCGACACGTTAGTATTGCTACAGGAGAAGACCAAAGGAAATCTGGATAACGACGAAACGGAGATGTTGAAGAATGTTCTCTACGATGTGAAAATTCGTTTTGTGCAGGCTGTGAAAGATAAAAATGCTGCAAAATAGTTTCTTTTCGCGTTGCTCAGGCTGATGGAAGAAGCTGTTGATGCAATTACGGTTCAGGCTCCTGCAAAGGTGAACCTGACTCTGCATATTCTTGCTAAGCGCCCGGATGGATACCATGATCTTGATTCGGTGATGCAGAAGCTTGATCTTGTAGATACGATCAGAATTTCTCGTCGTAATCATCCCGGAATTCAACTTTCCTGTCCCGGTTCTGATATTCCCGAGGATGAATCCAATCTGGTTTGGAAGGCAGCATCTTCTTTTTTAGGTGCAGCAGGATTGGAGAAGCAATGGGGAGTCTCTATTGTTCTTGATAAAAACATCCCTGTAGCTGCAGGACTTGGCGGCGGCAGTAGTGATGCTGGGTGTGTGCTCACTGCAATGAATTCTCTTTTTAAGGCGGATCTTGCAGAGGAGGTTTTGCTAAAATTGGCGAAAGAACTCGGAGCAGATGTGCCATTTTTTGTATCCCGATATTCTGCAGTACGGGCTACCGGGATAGGCGATAGGATGAAGTTGCAGGAATCATTGAAAAATTGTTCGTTATTGCTGGTGAATCCAGGATTTTCTGTATCCACCGCCTGGGTTTATGAAAATTATACATTGACAAGGACGGTTAAAGATTCTAAGCTGTCTGATTCTCGTAAAATCGATAGTAAAGATAAGCGGAGTTATTCTTTACACAACGATCTGGAAGCAGTAACTCTTGAGCAATATCCGGAGCTTGTGACTATCAAACGAATTTTGACTGATAATGGCGCCTCGGCTGCGCTAATGTCAGGAAGTGGACCGACTATTTTTGGGATATTTCCCGATGAGTCCGGTAGCGAAAATTGTTCTTTGCAGCTTTGTGCAGAGAAAGTTAGAAAAAAATATGGGCAGGGTGTCTTTGTTACCCGGCCTGTGAGAAGTTGATTTTGTACGTTGTAGTTGGTTTCAGGTGCTGAAGGGTTGCACATATTTTTCCAATACTAGTTTAGTATGCTGGAAAAAGAAAATGTGCGAAGATGCAGTGCCTGAGAGCAACTACAAATGGGGCGTAGCCAAGCGGTTAAGGCACCAGGTTTTGATCCTGGCATGCGGAGGTTCGAATCCTCCCGCCCCAGCCAAATTATAGGGACAGTATCTCATGTTTGTTCGTTTGAGCCTTGTTGCATAGGTCTACTATGGTACCAAAATTCAAGTGAACGAACATGAAACCTTGTTTCAATAATTACTAAACATATTCTATATTTATAGAAAAACCAAAAAATTTCCGACCATCGTATAGAGACATAAGATTATGCCAAATATTATTAAGATTTTTTCTGGAAATGCCAACCCTGCGATGGCAAAAGAAATCGCCGAATATCTGGATATTCCACTTGCTAAGGCTGAAGTAAAACAGTTTAGCGATGGTGAAATCTTTGTTGAAATAAAAGAAAACGTGCGTGGCGCTGATGTCTTTATTATTCAGCCAACCTGCACTCCGGTTAATGATAATCTGATGGAACTGGTTATTATGGTTGATGCGCTGAGACGTGCCTCAGCCAGACGAATTACTGCAGTGGTTCCATACTACGGATATGCTCGGCAGGACAGAAAGGTCGCTCCTCGTGTGCCTATTTCGGCAAAGGTTGTGGCTGAAATGTTTATGGCTGTGGGGGTACGCCGTGTCTTGAGCATGGATCTTCATGCCGGCCAGATTCAGGGATTTTTTAATATTCCGGTTGATCACCTTTATGCTGCGCCGGTTATTCTTGATTACATCAAGGATAAATTCTCTAATGTGGTTATGGTTTCACCCGATGCAGGTGGTGTGGAAAGAACCCGTGCCTTTGCCAAACGTCTTGATGCTGGACTTGCAATTATTGATAAACGTCGTGATCGTCCTAATGAGTGTCAGGCGATGCATGTTATTGGTGACGTAAAAGGTAAAACCGCCATAATGCTTGATGATATGGTCGATACTGCCGGGACACTCTGTAATGGTGCTGCGACACTGATTGAACATGGAGCAAAGGAAGTTCACGCTTGTTGCTCGCATCCAGTTCTTTCAGGACCTGCCGTTGAACGGTTGACCAATTCAGTAATCAGTTCACTGGTTGTGACAAACTCCATCCCTTTACGCGGTGATGCGCTGAAGTGTGATAAGATCAAGGTGTTGTCTGTTTCCAATCTTCTGGCACAGGCCATCGACTGTATTCATACAGAAGGCTCTATCAGTTCTTTATTTGTTTAAAATTGATGGATTCGTAAAAACTCTTCATCTTCTTCGTTGCTACGAGATTTAAATCATTGCGACGTACTTCTAGTACGCCGAAATGATTTAAACATCTTGCGCCTCGAATATGAAGCTTTTAACAAATCCATCCTTATTCTGGACTTTTTACGAGTTCATCAAAATTATAATTCAGAAACATTGAAATAAATCCTGACTGTCAAATGAAAATCGAAAAGTCAGGGCCAAGGAGGAATATATGCTTCAAGTAGACATGTCTGCTTCAAAAAGAGATAGTTTTGGAAAATGTGCCATGCGTCGGTTGCGTGTGAGTGGAAATACTCCCGCAGTATTGTATGGAGAAAAGAAAGAGCCTGTTTCTCTGCAGCTTGAAACAACTCCATTTCTGAAGAGTCTGTACCAGATCAGTCGTAAGAATGCGGTTGTTACTCTTGCAATTAATGGAGACGAAACTCGTCACGTTATGATGAAGGAAATTCAGACGGATCCCGTTACTGATTCCCTGATTCACGCAGATTTTCTCGAGATCAATCTTGATACACCAAGGTGTTTCAAGGTGAGTATTGAACTTGTAGGTACGGCAAAGGGTCTTGACCTTGGCGGTGTGATTTTAGTTCGTAGCTCTACAGTAACGGTTGAAGGTCTTCCACTGGATGTCCCCGATGCTGTTAAGGTTGATGTCACTGCTCTTAACATTGGCGACTCTGTTAAATTCTCCGATATCAGTCTGCCTGAAAAATTGAAAATGATAAGTGATGCTTCTGCTCTTTGCGTAGAGGTTGTAACCAGATCAGCAGAAATTGAAGAAGAAGAAGAAGCTGGAGAAGCAGCAGTCACAGAATAGTTTGTCTGGCCATTCGTTCCTGTCGTTTCAGGATACGACAATTGATTACTCGCTCTTATACTCAACTGAGAATCAATATAAAGTTTCCGTAACTATACAGGAGCACTTCAACTACGTCCATTTTAGCCTCCTCGAATAGCATTAGTATGCTTCTCCGGAGCCCGAAATAAACGAATTTGAAGCACTCAGTTTGCGCTTATCTGCTAAATAGTTACACCCCAAGAGTACTTCCTTCGGGGCGCGTTCAGAGTTAAGGGTAATGAATTACCCTTACTGAATTGTTATAGTTGTTAGCTGTATGTCCGGAGAAATTCCTGTTGGAGTTTTCTCCGGATTTTTTTTTAGAAGAGAAGTGAAACTGTTATTATTCCGGGATTGTAACGATTATTTTTGGCTTTCGCTAGCGGGTGTGTTTATTAGGTGAGTTACCTCGTTTTTTTTCAAAGTATCAGCTTTTAGTCTAGATATCTTTATTGAAATTCACTTGATTTTTAAATTCCACGCTCTCAGCATCTTAGATAACTCAGAAACTGGAGTATAATTTGTTCTTTTACCGTTACCGGTAAGTAGCGCATTAGGAATTACCAATGACCGAAGAAACGTATTTGATTGCTGGTTTGGGGAACCCTGGTGCCAGGTATGAAAACACGCGGCATAATGCAGGATTTGTTTTAGTTGATAGCCTTGCGCGAAGTGAAAAAGAATATCTGAGTTCAGAAAAGTGGGACGCCCATTATTGCCGTGTGTCACTTTGGGGGGCTCGTGTGTTCTTTGTGGCGCCACAAAGTTTTATGAATCTTTCCGGAAATGCAATTTCCAGGTTTGTTGATTTTTTTAAAATAGAGACCAATCATCTTCTTGTTATTCATGATGATATAGATATGCCGCCTGGACGTGTAAAGCTTGTTTCAGGTGGAGGCCCTGGAGGACACAATGGAATTCGTTCTATGATTCAGTGCCTTGGAACCAGGGATTTTTTTCGTCTCAAATATGGAGTGGGACGACCAGGACAGAATAATGTTCACTCCGACATTCCCGTCGATCGCTATGTTTTGGCCTCTTTTACTGAGGAGGAGCAGCTGCTTCTTCAGAAAAGGACAAAGCCAATTATAGAGGGCATACAGACCTTTGTACGTTCTGGTCCGCAGAAAGCAATGAATATGCTTAACGTGATTAAGTAGAAGGGCTAGCTTGTGATAAGTAGCGGCTTTTTTGAAGCGTATTGTCAACAGGTGTGGTATAATTAATATTCGTTGTTATGTAATCAGAAACAGTTATCTATTTTTTAACCAGTTTACTATCGTAGCTTGGCATTCTAAGCATTAGGATACCCTCCAATGCTGAACATATTCATTTCCTGAGTATGTATGCCTAAATCCCGACGTTATCCCAGGAGGATACTTTGTTTGTTCAAGGTGATATGGCCGTTTATCCGGCTCATGGAGTAGGTGTTATCGAAGCTATTGAAAGTCAAACTGTTGCCGGAATTGATCAGGCTTTTTATATCATGAAGATTCTTGATAATGATATGAAAATTATGATTCCTACGGCAAGTAGCGATAATGTAGGTCTTCGTGCCATTATAGGCAAAAAAGAAGTGGAAGCAGTTCTTGAAATATTACGTTCCCGTGAAACTGAAATTGGTACCCAAACATGGAATCGGCGTTACAGAGATTACATGGAAAAAATCAAAACCGGTTCCATTCATGAAGTTGCTGCTGTACTTCGTGATTTATATCTTTTGAGTGTCGATAAGGACCTCTCTTATGGTGAACGCAAGATGATGGATACCGCAAAAAATTTACTGGTAACTGAAATCTCGCTTGCCAGGAAAGTTGATGAGTCTAGAATCGAAACCATGATTGAAGACATGTTTAATTGAAATATTGTTCCAATATCTAATTCAATAGAAAATACTTTCAGCATGGCATGCCGTCATGAACTCCCCTAATTTAAAAAAATCTTTTTCTGTGGATTCTGCTGAGATACTTGAGCTTCAAGTATCGGCAGAGCTTGCAGGGAACCGGTTTGATCATTTTCTTGTTCAGCTGATCCCTGGGACCTCAAGAAGTAATCTTATACAGTCCATACGGCTTGGATTGCTTTTGGTCGATGGTTCAAAAAAGAAGTCCAGTTATCGTTTAAAGAGAGACGAATTGATCTCTGGTACTCTCTATCAGCCCCCCCCTCTTGAATTGATTCCACAGGACGTTCCTTTTGATATCCTCTTTGAAGATGAATTTCTTCTTATTATCTCAAAGCCGCCAGGAATTGTAGTTCATCCCGCAAATGGTAATCCTGATGGTACCCTTGTGAATGGTTTGCTTCACCACTGTCTGGAGATAGCTGAGGTTGGAGATCATATTCGTCCCGGGATTGTCCATCGCCTCGATAAGGATACTTCTGGTATTATGGTGGTCGCAAAAACTGCAAATTGCCACCGGCTCCTTGTTGATGCTTTTAAGGAACGAATCGTTGAAAAGGAGTATCTTGCACTGGTCTTTGGTATTATGAATCAAAGTACAGGCCGAATTGTGGCTCCAATTGGTAGACATCCTGTGAACCGACAGAAGATGACTGTGTGTGAAGAGGGAAGAGGGCGCTATGCCGCAAGTAACTGGAAGCTACTGGAAACCTATTCAGAAGCTTGCAGCTTGTTGAAGGTTGGGATTGAAACTGGTAGAACCCATCAGATTCGTGTCCATTTAGCCTCACTTGGTTTTCCGGTTGCAGGAGATACTCTCTACGGACGAGCCAGGAACACCAGGATATATCCAAGACAGATGCTCCATGCTTACCGTTTACGACTGCTACACCCCATCACAGAAGAGGAATTATCCTTTATTGCTCCTCCATGGGAAGATTTTCAGGAAATACTTGATCAACTTCGGGCAGGAGAGTGTGAAGTGATACGGGATCTCTCTTGAATATCGGAGTGACCGGTGGGATTGGCTGTGGCAAAAGTTCAGTTGCCAAAGAGTTAACTGAACAAATTGGTGGGAAGTATATAAATGCGGATCTTCTTTGTCGGGATTTGCTTGAGGTCGGAAACCCTGGATACCAGGAATTAACGAAAAATTTTTCTAAAGATTTCTTTTTGGCAGATGGATCAATTAATCGCCCGCTTTTGCGAAAGACAATTTTTTCAGATAGCATTCAGCGTGCAAGGCTAGATGATATTTTACATCCTCTGGTACGTGAAGAATTGATTCAGCATGCACTGAATGCTACCAACAATAAATATAACCTTGTAGCTGAAGTTCCTCTTCTTTTTGAAAAGGGATGGCAGGGTGATTTTGGCTGTTCACTCGTCGTTTTTACCGATATTGATACTTGTATTGCTAGAATTATGAAAAGGGATTTCGTGACGGTTGAGGATGCTATGGCGGCAATATCCAGTCAGATGCCTCTTGCAGAGAAATGTAAGTACGGTGACTCTGTTATAGATAACTCAGGAACTTTTGACAGAACCATTGCGTTGTTGGAACAGTTTGTAGCTGAAATGACGAAGAACAGTATTTTTTATAAGAAAACGTGAGAATGGATGAAAAAGTCTTGACAGCTTTTTCCTGAAACCTTACTATACCTTCAATCAAACCTTAATCCTTCCTGAGATTCTGATCAAAAAAAAGAATACAGTAAATCAAAGTTAATTATAGTTTAGTTATAAAAACTGATCCACAAAACTAAAGAAATTGTACAGTTGTATCGGTACAATTCATGACTATTCAATCATTTCCTTATAATCCTATCTGACCACTATCGCACTCTTTAGCGCTTATACTATACAGAAAGCTTGATACCACATTTTGGATGTATCTTATCTGAATGCGTTAGTGCCTGCGGGTTTAAATAAATTACTAATTATAATTATATCATTGTTGATATTATTCCCTTCCCTTGGAACAGAAGTTATGCATCAAAATTTACCAACTGCCTTGCCAAACAGCCCTTTTACTGGAGAACTTAATTAATGAATCTGGCTGATCTAAAACTTAAGAAAATTGCCGACCTTGTTAAACTTGGGCGTAAGCTCAAGGTTGAAGGTGTGAATACTCTGCGCAAGCAGGAACTGATCTTTGCTATCCTCCAGGCACAGGCAGATAAAGATGGAAAAATGCGAGGGAGTGGTGTTTTGGAGATCCTCCCCGATGGATTCGGTTTTTTAAGGGCTCCTGATTATAATTATCTTCCAGGCCCGGATGATATCTATGTCTCCCCATCTCAGATTCGTCGTTTGGGTCTTCGTACCGGTGACAGCATAGAAGGGCTGGTGAGGGCTCCTAAGGATGGAGAACGTTATTTTGCTCTTCTCAAAGTTGAGGCGATTAACTTTGATTCTCCGGAGGCGTCAAAGAAAAAAACATTATTTGGAAATCTTACTCCACTTCATCCTGAGGAGAAGTTTAAGCTTGAGGTAGAGTCTGACAACTACTCCATGCGCTTAATGGAGATGATGTGTCCTGTTGGGAAGGGGCAGCGTGGTTTGATTGTAGCTCCTCCAAGAACAGGTAAAACGGTCCTTATTCAAAAGCTTGCAAATGCCATTGCTCGGAATCACAAGGAGGTTTTCCTTATTGTTCTCCTGATAGATGAGCGGCCAGAAGAAGTGACAGAAATGAAACGTACCGTTGTGACTGCAGAGGTTGTCAGCTCTACCTTTGATGAACCGCCGCAACGTCATATTCAGGTTGCTGAAATGGTAATTGAAAAGGCGAAACGACTCGTTGAGCATAAAAAAGATGTAGTTATTTTGCTCGATAGTATCACTCGTCTTGCAAGAGCCTACAATACGGTCACTCCTTCGAGTGGTAAAATCCTTTCCGGTGGTGTTGAAGCCAACGCTCTGCATAGACCAAAACGTTTTTTTGGTGCTGCCAGAAACATCGAAGAAGGGGGAAGCCTTACCATTATCGCTTCTGCCCTTATCGATACCGGGAGTCGTATGGATGAGGTTATCTTTGAAGAGTTCAAAGGAACCGGAAATATGGAAGTTGTCCTTGACAGGAAGATGTCTGATAGACGTATTTATCCGGCTATCGATGTGAAGAAATCCGGAACCAGAAAAGAAGATTTACTGCTTGAGCCTGTTCTCTTGAACAGAGTTTGGATCCTAAGAAAATTATTAGCTTCCATGAATCCGGCAAGTGGTATGGAATTTCTTCTTGATAAGCTAAAGCAGCACGAAACGAACGCTGACTTTATCGATTCCATGAACAGCTGATATAGTGTGAAATCTCATTTTTTGGTTGAGATGGCTGTTTTTTGTTGAAATTCTTACCTGAGTTTATTATTATTCTATACTTTTTTGAATTGTAGAAACACAAATGTGTCCTGACAGGGCACTCTTATTTTAAGGAATATAAATTATGAGAAGCGATATACATCCAGAATATCATGCGGTTACAGCTGTTTGCGGTTGTGGTAATGAGGTTGAACTTGGATCTGTAAATTCTGAAATGGTTGTTGAAATTTGTTCAGCATGTCATCCTTTCTTTACAGGTAAGCAAAAGCTTATTGATACTGCTGGCCGGATTGAAAAGTTTAAGAAACGTTACGCGAAGCATTTCGAAGAAAAAAAGTAGTTTTAGTGATTCCTTAGCACTCCCTGATAGTTCGTTTTGCTTGCTCCATAGTTTTATAATGGTACCAGCGTACTAATCAACTATTAGAATAATCAGTGTAGTGTTAAAATTCATTTTGCTTTTTTGTTGATCCACAGCCTGTTTACAGGTTGTGGATTTTCTGTTTTATTCCTCAGATTTTCCCTCGGGTATTTCTTCATGATAGATAAATTTGTCGACCTGGATGAAAAAATATCTCATCTTGAAGGGCGTCTTTCTGACCCATCTCTTATTTCCGATCAGAAAGCGTATCAAAAAGTAGCTCAGGAACATTCTCATTTAAATAAACTCAAGACTCTGTACGATGAGTTGGAGAGTGTTGTCACAGATATTGCTGGTAATCGTGAACTGCTTCAAGAGGGGGATGATGACCCTGAATTGTTGGAACTTGCCAGAGAAGAAATTGAAGAACTTCTTGTTCAGGAAAAGACTCTTGAGCAGGATATTATGCTTCTTCTCTTGCCTAAGGATCCCAATGACGAACGTAACACCTTTCTTGAGATTCGTGCCGGTGCAGGTGGTGATGAAGCAGCACTTTTTGTGGCTGATCTTTTTCGCATGTATTCCCGCTATGCGGAATCCATGGGCTGGAAGGTCGAAATTATGAGTTCCAACTCACTTGGAATTGGTGGGTTTAAAGAAATCATTGCATTGATTACCGGTGAGGCAGTCTTTTCACGGCTCAAATATGAGAGCGGAGTGCACCGTGTCCAGCGTGTACCTGAAACCGAAACTCAGGGAAGGATTCATACCTCTGCTGTGACGGTTGCCATATTGCCTGAAGCCGACGAAGTTGAGTTGAATATCAATCCAAGTGAATTGAAATTTGATGTGTATCGGGCATCGGGTCCCGGTGGGCAGTCTGTTAACACCACAGATTCCGCTGTACGAATTACCCACCTACCAACCGGATTAGTAGTAACTTGCCAGGATGAGAAGTCTCAGCATAAAAATAAGGCTAAAGCGCTCACTGTATTACGGGCTCGTCTTCTTGATAAACTGGAACAGGAACATCATGACAAAATGTCTGAAGCCAGAAGGAGTCAGGTGGGAACCGGAGATCGAAGTGAACGCATCCGTACCTATAATTTTCCTCAGGGAAGGCTCACTGACCATCGTATTAATTTAACTCTGTATAAACTTGATATGATTATGGCTGGTAAATTAGAAGAAGTTCTCACTCCGCTAATCACCCATGATCAGGCAGAAAGACTTAAGCAAATTCAATAGTAGGAAAAATCAAATTCACTATATTGCTGGACGGTTTTGTTAAGAGGCTATGAGTGCAGATTTATGAAGTTCTAGAGCGCTCCACTTCGCACCTTGCCGAAAGTGGCATAGACAATCCAAAACTTGATGCTGGATTGCTGCTTGGCTATTGCCTGGAAAAGTCACTTACTGCTCTCTACCTGATGGCAACTGAAGAGCTCGATCCAGAGATCAAAAAACAATTTTTAAACCTAGTTAAACGTCGTCAGCAGAGAGAGCCTCTAGCCTATATCGTCGGTACCCAGGAGTTCTGGTCACTTGATTTCCTTGTGACTCCTGATGTCCTTATTCCTCGTCCCGAGACAGAATTGCTAATTGAAAGAGGACTTTCCGTCTGGAAAGCAAATGGTATATGCAGGGGAGCCATTCTGGACCTGTGCACCGGAAGTGGAGCTATCGCAATTGTTCTTGCAAAGGAACTGGGTAGGCCGGTTATTGCCGTTGATATTTCGATGGAAGCACTTCGGGTTGCCAGAAAAAATGCAGAGTATCATGGTGTTGCCCACCTTATTTCCTTTGTTCAGAGTGATCTTCTTACAGCACTTTCTTCCACGCCGTATTTCTCTTTGGTTCTTTCGAATCCTCCCTATGTGAGTAAAAAGGATTTGCAAGCTGGGTTACAGCCTGAAGTGGATCGTTATGAGCCACACCTTGCACTTGATGGCGGTGACAGGGGCATGGAGATAATAACGAAAATTTATGATCAGCTTCCACAACATCTCCTCCCAGGTGCAACTCTATTGATGGAAATTGGGACCGATCAAGGGACTGAGATTTTAAAGCTGTTTTCAGCAAAAAGATCGAATGCTGAAATCTTTACAGAATTACGGATAGAAAAGGATTACAGTGCTCATGATCGAATTTTTCAGGCGAAAACAAAAATCAGCTAATCAATTTGTACAGGTGGAATCCAAATGGAAAAACTCGTTATAGAAGGTGCAAAGCAGTTGCGGGGTGAAGTAAGGATCAGTGGAGCAAAAAATGCTGCATTACCTTTGATTGCTGCAAGTCTGCTGGCACCTGGTATTCATGTCCTTCACAATGTACCTGACCTGCGGGATACCAGAACCATCCTCAGGCTTCTTGAATCCCTCGGTCTCACCTGGGAAAGGGAAGGCGAAACGCTTAAAATTGACGGTACTGGTTTGCGCTTTTCCGAGGCATCCTATGAACTTGTGAAAACGATGAGAGCATCTGTTCTGGTTCTTGGCCCACTACTTGCCAGACTTGGACAGGCAAAGGTCTCTCTTCCCGGCGGCTGTGCTATCGGGGCGCGTCCTATTAATTTTCACCTTATGGGGCTTGAACAGATGGGCGTTCGCTGTGATCTTGAGCACGGGTATGTGGATGCCTCTATCGATGGCAGACTGCAGGGTGCCACTGTCTATTTTGATGTTCCATCCGTTGGTGGTACGGAGAACCTGCTTATGGCAGCTTCTCTTGCAAAGGGAACAACCGTTATTAAAAATGCGGCACGTGAGCCTGAGATTGGTAATCTTGTTGATATGTTAAACGGTATGGGCGCAAAAATCGAAGGCCGGGACAGTGAACGATTAACCATACATGGTGTCGAAAACCTAACAGCCGCAGAAAGTACCATTATCCCAGACAGAATAGAGGCTGGTACATATGCAATAGCCATTGCTGCCGTTGGTGGTGATGCTGTTATTAGCAACTGTGAACCTGCTCATCTACCATCACTTGTTGAAAAATTACGTCTTACTGGCGTGAAGGTTGAGGTAGGTGCTGACTCTCTTCGAATTGTTTCTGATACAAATACTCCCATTCAGCCAGTAAATGTTACAACCATGCCATATCCAGGGTATCCAACCGATCTTCAGGCTCAGTTTATGGCCCTGATGGCCTGTAGCAATGGCTTGAGCGTGATCCATGAGACAATTTTTGAGAATCGTTTTATGCACGTGGCTGAGCTGCAGCGAATGGGCGCAGATATTCAGGTCGATGGACGAGTTGCAATGGTTAAGGGGCTTGGGGAAATGCCACTCACAGGGGCCCAGGTTATGGCAACGGATCTTCGTGCCAGTTCCTCACTGGTTATTGCGGCCTTAGCAGCAAAAGGGCGTACGGAAATTTCAAGGATTTATCATCTTGAACGTGGCTATGAAGATATGGTAGGAAAACTAACAGGGCTAGGAGCAACCGCCTGGAAGGAAAAAGAATAACTTCCGTGGCCTATAGTGGAAGCGGGAAGCTGATTGTAATTTTTGCTCCACCAAGGGTGACAGACTTACTCACTTCAATTGTGCCTCCATGTTCTCCTATCATCTGTTTTACAATTGCAAGCCCTAAGCCGGTGCCATCTATTCTTCTCGTGTAGAAGGGTTCAAAAATCTTTTCCTCTTTGCCTGGTGTAATGCCTGGCCCATTGTCTTCAATGCTGATCTCTATTTTATCAGCCTCATGTATTCCTTTTACCTCGCGCGCCTGAATACATATTTTTTCATCTCCAATAGGAGTAAATGCCAAAGCGTTCTGGAGAATATGGTTCAGGATGGTGAACAGCTGATATTGGTCAGCCCAGATATCAACAACTGTATCAATTTGTATGTCAAGTAGACAATCCTTGGGCCATGAGGCTGCCATACTGGCAACTTCTATCACTTCATCGAGGCACCGTTTTAGGGAAAACCAGTCATTTTCAGCATTCTCAGGCCGGGCAAATTTTAAGAAATCAGAAACAGTATTTGACAGCCTGTTGGATTCTCTTAGAATAATACCGATTAACTCTGAGTTTACATCCTGCTGTGGAGTATTCATCAGGCTGATCTCATTTGAAAGTACCTGGGCGGAACCGGAAATTGCTGTCAGTGGATTTCTGAAATCGTGGGCTATCCCAGCACTCATTCTACCAATGGCAGCTAGCTTTTCGGCTTGCTGCATCTGCTTTTCCAGTCGTTCGACCTCACTGATATCCTGAATGGTGATAACTCTGCAATTTTCACAGACATCCTGTTCAGTACCTTTTGGCAGGTTGTTTTCATGGAGCAGTTTATGCTGTAGTTTAGCGTATGAATAGCCAATCCTGGTTCGTCCGCCATCCTTTCTTAATAATTCAGCAGAATGTCGGGAACCATGGTTAGTAAAACGCACATTTGGAAAGAATTCATGGAAGTCCTTGTCCTGTAGTTCGGTGAGAGAATAGCCTATAATCTGTGTCGCTGCCCTGTTGACTGAACTGATCTGGTTCTGGTCGTTTGTTGTGATTATTCCGGTGTTGATATCATCAAATATCTGTTTGTAAAGCAAACTGAGTCGGTCAAAATCACGCACTGACACGGAGAGTGCGGCTTCTGTTTTACGTAGCCTTCCGGCAAAGAGACTACTGAGTGTTGCAACCAGAAAGAATGTGAGCCCGTACACGGCAAAAAGGTTGAGGGTGGCAAGCCCGTCTCGTCCATTATCATAAAATGGAACATGGAGAAAAGCTGGAAATATTTTGTAATATTCAAGGCCAAGCACAAAGGAGTACTGCAATGTTGCGGCTCCTGCTGCAATGAGACCACCGAGACGTGGTATGATCAGGCCACCGGCAATAATAGGGAAAAAATAGATGGGGGAGAATATTGAGTGTGATGCACCAGTATAGTAGAGCAGGGTGGATATAAAAAAAGTATCGAGCAGGATCTGTTTGATTCCAAACCGTCTTGTATTTACTATTCCTTTTAGGAGGAGCAGTCCGGATAAAATTGCGCTTGCATAGACCAGCAGGATAAAAAAGAACAGCAGGGGAGGGGGGAGAACAATTACATTGTACTGACCGGATTGGAGATAGGCACTTACCCCAAGCAGGAGAGTGTAGAGAACGACACGAAGGAAAAGCATCCAGAGTAATTGATTAACGACTAATCTATGGACAGTTGTCTGATGGGGTGCCGAATTTTTGTCAGGATGCAAGGTTGCCATTGCCACGTTATCCTATAGCATATTTTTTGACTTTGTAGCGTAGTGAGCGGAAACTGATACGCAGCAGTTCGGCTGCTTTCATCTTGGAATTGCCGCTTTCTTCAAGAGCAGCTGTGAGAAAGCGTTTTTCGGTTTCAGCAATCACCTCTTCAAGGCCACGGTTGAAAAGTTCTTCTTTATTGGCAACCACTTGAAAGGGCGATGGCACCATGCTGTTACCAGCGCTGTTTTCAAACCTAAAGCTTGAAAGGGTTAAACTTTCAGGGAGAATAATATTTGATGATTCGAGGGCAACACCTCGCTCAATGATATTTTCCAGTTCGCGAACATTCCCAGGAAAGTCATAATTCATCAGAACTTCCATTGCATAGGATGATATTTCCTGGATTTCTTTGCCGAAGAGCTTTGAGTACTTTTTGAGAAAGAAATCAACAAGGAGTGGGACGTCTCCCTTTCGCTCGCGAAGAGGGGGAACTCGAAGTGGCACCACGGCTAATCTGTAGAAAAGATCCTCCCTGAAGCGTCCAGCCATGATTTCTTCTTCAAGGATTTTGTTAGTCGCTGCAATGATACGGACGTTAACGCTCTCAATTTTAACACTACCAACTGGTTTAACCTCACGTTCCTGAAGGACACGCAGAAGTTTTGTCTGGATGATGGGGGTGAGTTCACCTATTTCGTCGAGAAAGGCTGTTCCATTATTGGCCAGTTGAAATAAGCCTTGTTTGTCACTGATTGCACCGGTAAATGCACCCTTTATATGGCCAAAGAGTTCGCTTTCCATCAGTTCTTCGGGAATAGCACTGCAGGTAATGGGGATGAAGTCCTGGCTGGCAACATTTGAGTGACGGTGAATAGCCTGGGCGACCAGTTCTTTGCCAGTACCGGATTCTCCATAAATAAGAACGTTGGCTGGAGTGACAGCGATTCGCTGGATCATCTCAAAAATCTTGATAATCTCACGGCTTTCACCAATTATTTCAGGAAACTCAGCAGAGATAAACTTTGCTGCATCGCTCTGGCGACTCTTTGAGGTTGCAGAGCAGATAACGGATTTGATTTCATCAACATTAAAGGGCTTGCTGATGTAGTCAAAGGCACCATTTTTCATGGCAAAAACAGCATCATCGGGGGAGGCAAACGCGGTGATCATAACAACGGGAAGTGCGGGATGTAATTCTTTAACCCCACTGAGTAGCTCGAGTCCACTCATCCCATCCATACGAATATCTGAAATAACAAGGTCAAATGGCTGTTTGTGGAGGAATTCCAGGGCCTGCTGGCCACCCGGGGCAGTCTCTACCTCATAACCTTCTTTTTTGAGAAGGATTTTGAGGAAGTCCCGCATACTGCGTTCATCGTCAACGACTAGGATTGAGGTCATGGTTTCTTCAGTGGAAGGGGGAAAAAACTTCTGTTAGCTTTAGTAGTAATCAGGAAAAGTATTGAGACTGAAGGCTAAAGGCTGAATGATTGATCATGGCCTTTATCTTTATCCCAGTCTTCAGACTAAATATCTTTAGCCTGATATCTTTGAATAATAATTTAACACTTTACTGAATAAATTTGCACCTTAGTACAGGTCAGAAAGTTGAGTGATAATATTTAACCTACCGCATTAACCAGAACTTTTCCAATCCTTATAACTATAGCATCTTAATATTCACAATAAGGAGCTCTTTTGCTCTTTTTGGGAGATGTTTAATTGCATATTCTCTTGATGAGGCAAGAGATCGTGATTCCCGAGGTTCAGAATAGACAAGAGTGACTGGTCTGCGGCCACGAGTGTATTTTGCACCTTTGCTTGAGTGATTATGCTCATGTAGGCGCTGGTCAAGATTTGTTGTTATTCCGGTGTAGAGGGAGTTGTCGCTACAGCGAAGAATATAGACGAACCAGGAGGAAGGCTTGTCAACCAATGTGATGCTCCATTAAAAATAAAAAAAGGCCCATGGTATACCTGTAAAAGATACCATGGACCTCGAGTGAACTAAACACAATTGAGAAAAAAATTATTTCTTATGGGTAGCTCTCATTGTTTTGGCAAGTTCTTTTACTTCACCAAGATCTTCGGTCATCATGTTCCATCCATACCAGTAGGCATAGTCAGGATTCACATGAAAGAATGCCTGGTAAGCGCGCATACGATGTTTCATATACATGCGAACAAGAATCTGGTCAATGTAGGAGAGACCATCAAGATTTTCATCCCAGTTAGAACCATTGGTGTGCATCATGGTAAGCAGGAAGGGATAGTTAAAAGGATACGCCTCGGGCTTTATGATGATTCCATCTTTATAAAGAGCTGCAACGGTCTCAATGGCTTCTGCCATCAGACGATCAGCTTTTCCAAGAATAGCATCACCCATATCAAGTTGTTCTTTAGCATAGGCTTTAGCGTGACACTGAGTACAAGTCTTCAGCATTTTGTCGCGCTCTTTCTGCCAGGATGCTTGATCCAAACGAACCATATCTACGGATTTAACAGCATCGAGAATAGGTGTGGCCTCTCCGGTTTCTGGATCAAGTACTCCAAGAGCTTTGAGAATAGTTACTCGGTCAGCTGCCTCTTGTTTGTCCTCGGGCAGAGGTAAACGCACGCCAAGGAATCCCCAGGCTGTGTGGTTCTCATGGGTTCCATCAGCAAGATGACAGGTCTGACAGGTTGGTGCAGTTGCGCTCTCGGGTAGATCTCCGGCCTGTTTTGCGAAATAACGCATACCATGCTTGGAACTTGACCACATTTCCCATTGCGGGTGATCATATCCCATATGGCACTGCTGACATGCTCGTGGGTTGTTCGCTTCTTTTTTGGAGAAAGTATGACGGGTATGACACTCGTCACATGAGTTCACTTGGTAGCGATAGCCCTTGTCTAGCTGATCTTTTTTCTCAGCTTCTGTTCTGATACCCATGTTATGGCAACCGCCGCAACCACGTCCACCCTCAATCAGCTCATCTGGAGCTAAATGGGTGGCAGGGATAGCATTGAGTACTGCCCAGCCAAAGTTGTGTTTACCTTTCTTGAAGGATTCGAACTGTTCTTCATGGCACTCAGCACATTTTGCTTCATTTGGAAGCATCGCCAGTTTTGAATCTTCTGCGGTTGTGTGCTTTTCTCCGTGACAGGTGGAACAGGTGACATCGTTTTTAGAATGCTCCGATGCTTTCCAGTCCTGAACCATGCCAGGGGAAACTTTTGTGTGGCAATCAACGCATTTGTCTGAGGCCCCGGCAATTCCTGCCGTGGTCAACAGAACAAAGGCACCTGCTGCCAGTACTGCTTTTAATTGAATCATTTTCCCTCCCAAAGGTGAAAATGGTTAATGTTAAATCTCCATCGTTATTCGATAGAAATACTAAATTAAGAATACCATAGTATAAGGACAAGTGAATCACAATTCATTGACATAAGTCAATTGCTTAAAAGCGAGTGATGGTTTTTTTTAACATGTTCGCTTGCTTACGAACACTTTCTGGATAGAGTCACTGGCGAAAAATAATTGCGCTCTTCTCTTGTCAGACGTGAGAATTTGCGGTATTAAGAAGCAGGAAAACAGTTCAGAAATTGAGGAGAACAGGATGAGTGAAAAGATAGGGTCCGAGGAGACCAAAAAGATCGGGACTGAACAGTCATTTGAGTCACAGGCTCTGACTGATCATTTGCGCGAACTGCGTTCCTGTCTCATAAAATCATTTCTTGTCATAATTGTTGGTTTTGTTGCATCCTACACCTTTATTAAACCCATAGGGACCTGGTTTTTTAAACCTCTGATAGATGTTCTTCCCGACTCCAGTTCGTTGATTTTTACATCGTACCAAGAAGGGTTTTTTTTTATCTAAAGCTCGCACTTGTCTGTGGATTACTTCTTGCCAGTCCCGTAATATTTTATCAAATATGGCGTTTTATTGCCCCCGGCCTCTATAAACATGAAAAAAGGGTGATTATTCCCTTCACTTTTCTGTCAACCGTCTGTTTTCTTGGCGGTGCTGCCTTTGGGTATTTTGTTGTCTTTCCTCCAGCCTTTAAATTTCTTGTTGGCTACTCCAATGAATACCTTGCCTCTATGCCGGCTGTGAGTGAGTATTTTTCGCTTGCTTTACGGTTGCTGATTGCGTTTGGGGTGATTTTTGAAATGCCAATACTGATGGTCTTCCTTGCCAAAATGGGAGTGGTGACTGTTCCCTTTTTGAATAAGAACCGTAAGTATGCAATTCTTATAAATTTTATCATTGCAGCCATCCTGACCCCTACACCTGATGTGGTGAATCAGATGATGATGGGGATACCCCTGCTGATACTGTATGAGATCAGTGTGGTAGCGGTATACTTTTTTGGCAAAAAGACCTTTATGGGGTTCAAAGAGGATGGCGCAGGTGATACTGATACTGAATTACTTGAAAAGGATTAACCCGTAAAAATTCCAGAATAAGGATGGATTTTTATGAATCCATCAAAAATAAAGAATAACACTTTCCGTCACTTCTGGATTTTAAGATTCTGATTTGGTATAAGGAATGAGTAATAAACAGTTTTGAAAAACACTTGAACTACGGAGATAACTATGAGCAACAGTGCTGAATACGAAAAGCTTCTTGAGATCGGTCGTCCACCTAATATCAAAAAACTTTTTCCCAATTCCCATGCCCTTCTTGTTAGTGGTAAAGTTATTGATCGCGCCCTGATTGCCAAGGGTGGCGCAATGACTATTGCAGCGAATGCTCGTTCTACTTTTGTCGTTCGTGGTACATTGCAGGCTGCCCAGCGTGCCAATAGTGCGATCATTATTGAAATAGCACGCTCAGAAGGCGGAACAAACGCCTATTGTCCCGTGAGTCTCTGGAATATGGCCACCGTCGTTGACAGTATCTGTAATGAGCACGGTATTACTATTCCGGTTGCTATCCACGCGGATCATTTCGGAATTAAAAAAGAAAGTGATCTGGATCTTGCCAAGGTGGAAATTCCATCTATTTTTGATGCTGGGATTACTTCCATAGCAGTCGATGCCTCCCATATGCTCGATGACAAAAACCTGCTGGCAAATATCGAATTGAATAGCTGTATTCCTGCCTGGGCTGGTCTTGAGACTGAGGTTGGGGAAATTAAAGGAACTGAAGGCTTATCGACCGTTGATGACGCCTCCTTTCTTATTAAAGGACTAAACGCCTATGATATCTGTCCTGACTGGATAGCATTAAATAATGGTAGTATTCATGGCCTTGAAGCATCCGGACAGGGGATACAGATAGAACTCACCGGTGAGATCCATAGAGCACTTGCACCCTATGGTACATCAGGTGCGCAACATGGCACATCCGGGAATAGTTCCAAACGATTGCGCGCCATATGCAAAGAAACAGCCACGACCAAGGCAAATGTTGCAACAGCTTTGCAGATGGTTTCCTGGGGGCTAGAGGTGAATGATGATGGGAATGCCATTAGTGATAAGAATGGACGTTTTATCAAAATTAAAGGCGAAGGTGTAGGAGAGGACATGTGGACCAGCATGGTTGCCTATGCCGATGAACAGGGATGGAATGGGGGGGATTATAAAAAATTAAATCTTCCCTTTGAAAATAGTCTTTGTGGGCAGTCAAAGGAAATACGTGACAGGATGTGTAAACGGGTTGAAGACTTTGTTTATAATATGCTGGTCAATGTTTTCTCTGCCGATGGTACAGCTGATCTTGCAAAGAAAGCAATACTTGATGCAGGATCCTATGATCTTGGCCCCAAGGCTACACGTATAGAAGATCCAGCTGATTGGACAAAAGATAAAATAATTGCTCGAGCTGCAGAGCTTGACACAGATAAAGGACCAGAAGGGGATTTTGATGATTGATGGAAAGAAGCAAATGCCAATGAAAAAAATACTGGTTACAGGAACAGCTGGCTTTATCGGCTCTTTCCTGGCACGGAAACTCCGTGAATCAGGATGTGAAGTTATTGGTGTTGATACAGTAACAGATTATTATGATGTGTCGCTGAAGAGAGATCGTTTGGCAAAGATTGCCTCGGGGGAAGGGTTTCAAAATCTGGAGATTGATATCTCCGATCGTGGAGCCATGGAAAAACTGTTTACTGATCATAGTTTTGATGCCGTTGTGAATCTGGCTGCCCAGCCAGGGGTTCGGTACTCTCTTATTAACCCGGCGTCCTATATCGACACAAACATTGTTGGTTTTGCGAATCTTCTGGAAGGTTGTCGGAATTCCGGGGTGAAACATTTTGTGTACGCGTCCTCAAGCTCTGTTTACGGGGCAAATACGCATCAGCCATACTCGGAGCATGATAATGTAAATCATCCTGTATCCCTGTATGCGGCATCAAAAAAATCAAATGAGCTGATGGCCCATTCCTATAGTCATCTCTTTGGGTTACCCTGTACCGGGCTCAGATTCTTTACGGTTTATGGTCCATGGGGACGTCCTGATATGGCGCCCATGTTATTTGCTAAGGCAATACTTGCCGGAGAGCCTATCAATGTCTTTAATAACGGCAATATGGAGCGTGATTTTACTTTTGTTGACGATATCGTTGAGGGGGTTGCCCGGGTGGTCCAGAAGCCTGCGGAGCCTGATTTTGAATGGAAATCTGAGACCCCTGATCCCGCAACGTCCTACTGTCCACATCGGGTGTATAATATTGGAAATAATAAGAAGGAGCGCCTTCTCTATTTTATTCAGTTATTGGAGCAAAATCTGGGACGGAGTGCCGATAAGAATTTCCTTCCCATGCAGCCGGGTGATGTGCAGGCAACCTATGCCAACGTTGATGACCTGATCAGAGACTTTGATTATAAGCCGGATACTCCCCTAGAGGTTGGTGTGAAGAGCTTTGTTGATTGGTATCTGCAGTATTATAACTCCCGTTCCTGAGTTGGGGCTGGAATATCGCGTTAGGTGTTTAGGCTAAAGGCTAAAGGCTAAAGGTTAAAGAATTGTATTACTGCCCTTTCTTTACCTTTAGTCTTCGGACTAAATGCCTTTAGCCTGATTGGTTAAGCCTTCATCAATTCCATTGCCGCATTGATGATAGCCGGAGAATCGAGTTTGGCATTTTTCCACAATGTTTTCTGCGGTCCATGCTCGACAAACTGATCTGGATATCCGAGAAGGTGGCTTTTTATTGTATAGAGTCGATTTTTTGAGAGCAGTTCGAGTACCAGACTTCCAAACCCACCATGTTCAGCGTTATCCTCTACTGTGATAATTCGTCCTGTTTTTTCAGCCCATTCACAAATCAGTTCCCCATCCAATGGCTTAATAAAGCGTGGATTAATCACAGCAGCATCAATTCCAAGTTTTTCAAGACCTTCGGCTGCCAGCATTGCTGGATAAACCCTGTTTCCTATTGGCAGCAGAAGAATATCCTTTCCTTCACGCAGCAGTTCTCCCTTGCCAATCTCAAGAGTTGTAAGCTCGGAATCGAGTGGTACGTCTTCTCCGCTGCCACGAGGGTATCTGACGGCGGCAGGACCGGGAAGAGTGATTGCGGTGTGGAGCATGTGCTGTAATTCGTTCTCATCCTTTGGTGCCATATAAGTAAGGTTGGGAATAAATCTGAGAAAAGAAATATCAAAAACCCCATGATGAGTCGGCCCATCATCACCAACCACACCACCACGGTCAATGGCAAGAGTTACAGGGAGATTGGGAATACAGACATCGTGGATAATTTGATCGAGTGCCCGTTGAAAAAACGAAGAATATATAGCCACAACCGGGCGCATTCCTTCAACGGCAAGTCCTGCAGCAAAGGTTACTCCGTGCTGTTCTGCAATTCCCACATCAAAGAAACGATCCGGAAAATTTTTGGTGAATTTTGTGAGGCCTGTTCCAGCCGGCATTGCAGCTGAGATGGCAACAACTTTGGGATCATTTTTAGCAATTTTGCAAAGTGTATTGCCAAAGACTTCAGTATAGCTGATTGATGCAGTTGATGGGTTGGGAATACCCGTTAGAACATCAAATGGTCCAAGCCCATGGTAATTACCGGGGTTTTTTTCTGCCGGTTCATACCCTTTGCCTTTTTGGGTGATTACGTGAACGAGTACAGGACCATCAACATTATCTCTGATGTTTTCCAGAGTAGGAATGAGATCCTCAAGTTCATGACCTGAAATTGGTCCGATATAATAAAATTTTAGAGCCTCAAAAAGCATTGCGGGAGTAAAGAAGCTTTTGATATTTTCTTCACTCTTCTTCAATACATTTAAAAAACGATCTCCGACGCCGCTCAGTTCTTTGAGGCGGGTGGAAATATGTTTGCGGAGTCGTCTTACGGTTTTACTGGTAAGCTGCCTGGAGAGAAAACTTGACATGGCGCCAACGTTTTCAGAAATGGACATTTCATTATCATTTAAAATTACAATAAGATCTTTATCCAGATGTCCTGTCTGATTCAGTGCCTCAAAGGCCATGCCAGCAGTCATTGAACCATCACCAATGATGGCAACTACTTTGTTTTTATCTTTCTTGAGATCTTTTGCACAGGCCATGCCAAGGGCTGCGGAGATTGAGGTGGATGAATGCCCCGTTTCAAAGGCATCAAATTCACTCTCTTTAAATTTTGGAAACCCGCTCATCCCCTTATATTGACGAAGGGTGGAGAAGATTTCCTGTCTTCCCGTGAGCAGCTTATGAGCATATACCTGATGACCAACATCCCAGACCAGCTTGTCTTCCGGGGTATTGAAGACATAGTGGAGCGCAAGAGTAAGTTCAACCACGCCAAGGCTTGGTGCCAGGTGGCCTCCTGTCTGGGAAACGGTATTGATAATAGTTTCACGCAGATCCGAGGCGATATTCTCAAGCTCAGGAATTGTGAGGCCGCGAAGGTCAGCAGGAGATTTGATATCGGTGAGTCGTGAACTTACTGACTCGGTAACATTTGTGGTTAGCATGGTGTGTATCCTGGGTTGCCGTAATAATTAATGCGACCGGATATATATATATTCAGCCAGCAGGCGCAAAGGCTCCGCTTTGTCGTCAAAGGCTGCAAGACATTTCTTTGCCTCTTCGACCGCATTGTGTGCACGTGTTCGTGTCTCTTCTACACCAAAGTAAGCAGGATATGTGGCTTTGCCAAGTTCTGCGTCGCTTCCTGCTGCTTTTCCAAGCTGTTCTGTGGTGGCAGTGACATTAAGCAGATCATCAACTATCTGAAAGGCGAGTCCAATCTGTTTACCATACTGCTCCATTGCCGCTAATTGATTTTTATCAGCACCGGCTGCTAGAGCCCCTGAGACGACGGAGGCTGTAATCAGGGCACCGGTTTTACTTTTGTGAATAGTTTTTAGGGTTTCAAAGGGGAAGTCACTGTTTTCACTTGCGATATCAAGAGCCTGCCCACCAACCATACCATAGGAACCAGCAGCACGGGCAATACAGTGACTGATTGCAAGTCTCTTCCCGGCCTCAAGGTTACCATATTCGGGGTTGCAGAGCAGGTCAAAGGCCCATGTCAGAAGGCCGTCTCCCGCGAGAATTGCACCGGCTTCTCCGTACAAAACGTGATTAGTCGCCTTGCCACGGCGCAGGTCATCGTCGTCCATAGCAGGAAGATCATCGTGGATAAGGGAATAGGTATGAATGCATTCAAGGGCACAGGCAACGGGCAAGATATCCTGCTCATCAATATCGCTACCAGCAATAGCACGAGCTGCAGCAAGACAGAGAATAGGACGGACTCGTTTTCCGCCAGCGAGTAACGAGTAGCGCATGGCTTCAATATGTTTCTTAAAGTCCCCGGCGGCCGCAGGAATAAAGCTGTCTAGGGCAGCTTCAAACATTAGCCTCTGTTGATTAAGATAGCTCTTGATCTCCATGGTCCAACTCGTCAAAGGGCTCTTTAGTGAGTCCGCCCTGTTTTTCAAGGAGCAGCTCCACTTTTGCTTTTGCTTCGGTGAGGGTCGTATTGCAAAAATCAACCAGACCAATTCCCTCGTCAAACTTCTTCAGGCTTTTCTCGAGGCTGAGATCCCCATTCTCTAGTTCTTCGGTGATTTGCTCGAGTTTCCCCAGTGCATTTTCAAATGTTCGTTTAGCCATTGGTCAATAATATGAGTGAAGATGCTGAATTTCTTTTCTTTCGTTATAAAGACCATTATATATATTCCCAGTTGGAGGAGAAGTCGAGAACAAAGTGTCCTGAGAACAACCTTGAAAATGTCTAAAATCGATTCGTATATAAATGCTTTTTTAATCTGGCTTGAGGTTGAAAAGGGATATTCACCCAATACCATCTCTGGCTATGGTCATGATCTTTCTGAATTTGCGGCAACGCTTGAAAAGGATCTCGATATCAAAAGTATTGAGATTTTTCATATTCGCCGCTTTGTGGTAAGCCTATATGGACATAACGGGGCTTCCACCGTTGCCCGAAAGCTCTCAGCATTGCGGACATTTTTCAAATTTGTGCTGCGTGAGAAAATAATAAGCAATGATCCTGTTTGCGACATTACAGGGCCCAAAATAGGGAAATATCTTCCCACTTTTCTAACCGTTGATGAAGTTTTTTTACTGCTCGAAACTCCTGGCAAGAAAGATCGCTATATGCTTCGCGACCTGGCGATTCTTGAACTTCTTTATTCAACTGGAATGCGGGTGGCCGAACTGGTTTCAAGGAATCTTTTGAACCTTGATTTTACAACTGAAATGCTTAGGGTGAGGGGCAAAGGAAATAAGGAACGACTGGTTCCTGTCGGAAGACCTGCTCTTGAAGCTGTAAGTGCGTGGACAGGTCAGCGGGACCAACTGATAGCGGATCGGGCAAAAAGAGGACGACCCGTTGAAAAAGAGGCGTTGTTTCTTAATGGTCGTGGCAGTCGCTTGACGACACGAAGTGTGGAACGACTGGTAAAGTCATATGGAGAGCGAGCTGGTATTCCTCAGATAGTGACTCCCCATGCCCTGCGTCATTCATTTGCCACTCATTTGCTGGAGATGGGGGCGGACCTGCGATCGGTTCAGGAATTATTAGGACATGCAAGTCTGTCAACCACACAGCGGTATACACATCTAACCCTTGATCACTTAACGGAAGTTTACGATAAAGCTCATCCCCATGCAAAGTAAGAGAGGGGATAGGTGATCTCTTCCAAATAACCCCTATTAAATAAAACAGATATTATGAAAATTCGATCAACAACAATCCTTGCTGTTCGCCATAACGGTCAGGTTGCAGTGGCTGGTGACGGCCAAGTTTCGCTTGGCAATACGGTGATGAAGCATCATGCGAAAAAAGTAAGACGCCTCTATCACGGCCAGGTGATTACCGGCTTTGCAGGTGCCACCGCCGATGCCTTTACACTTTTTGATCTGTTGGAGCAGAAACTTGAACAGTATAAGGGAAATCTTATGCGGGCGGCAGTTGAACTTGCTAAAGAATGGCGAACCGATAAAATGCTGCGCAGGCTTGAAGCTATGCTGGTTGCTGTGGATAAAGATTATTCCCTGCTTCTCAGTGGTACCGGAGATGTTATAGAGGCGGATAACGGTGTCCTTGCAATTGGTTCCGGCGGGCCCTATGCCCAGGCCGCAGCACTGGCACTTATAGACAATTCTGAATTAAATACCGAAGAAATTTGTCGTGCTTCCATGACTATTGCAGCAGATATCTGCGTATTTACCAATCATTCCATAGTAGTAGAAAAAATAGAAGAATAAAGACATGATACTTACACAATCGTTGACTCCCAAAGATATAGTCGTTGAGCTGGATAAGTTTATAGTTGGACAGGCCGATGCCAAACGATCCGTTGCGATAGCGCTGAGGAATCGCTGGCGCAGACGTCAGGTGCCATCACCGCTCCGTGAAGAGATTGCTCCTAAGAATATTATTATGATAGGCCCCACAGGAGTAGGAAAAACAGAAATTGCAAGACGGTTGGCAACGCTTGCCCAGTCGCCATTCTTTAAGGTTGAAGCTTCCAAGTTTACCGAAGTGGGTTACGTCGGGCGCGATGTTGAATCCATGATTCGTGATCTTGTGGAAATTGCTATTACCATGGTGAAAAAAGAGGAGAGAGAACGATTGCAGGGACTAGCCGAAGTCAATGCAGAGGAACGCATACTTGATGTTCTGCTTCCTCCCGTCGCAGCTCCATCCAATATGCAGCCCGGTCCCGATGGGATGCATTCCTTTGCATCAGCACAGAATCATGAGGATAACAGCTTTCTTCCTGAAAAAGTGGAGGAAGATAATTCCACACGAGAAAAATTTAGGGAGATGCTGCGTCAGGGAAAGCTTGATGAACGTGAAATTGAGCTTGATCTCGCTGAATCCCGTTCCACTCCCATGGTTGAGATTATGACAACCTCCGGGATGGAGGATATGCAGTCAAACCTTCAGGATGCCTTTAGCAAAATATTTCCGAAGAAGAAAAAGAAACGCACGGTGAAGATTCCAGATGCTCTCAAAGGCCTCACGCAGGAAGAAATGGAACGGCTTATTGATATGGATACGGTGACGGAAGAAGCTCTTAAACGCACCGAAGAATCCGGCATTATTTTTCTAGATGAGATTGATAAGGTTGCATCAAGAAGTTCCGGAAGTCATGGCCCAGAGGTATCGCGTGAAGGCGTTCAGCGTGATCTGCTGCCCATTGTTGAGGGCTCAACCGTTACCACGAAGTATGGGATGGTGAAGACCGATCATATTTTGTTTATTGCAAGTGGCGCCTTTCATCTCTGTAAACCATCTGATCTTATTCCAGAGCTTCAGGGACGCTTTCCAATTCGGGTTGAACTGACCCCACTTGGAAAAGATGAATTTGTACGAATCCTGACGGAACCTGAAAGTGCACTTGTCAAACAGTATATCGCAATGATGGCAACCGAAGGTGTGGAGCTTGTTTTTGAACCAGATGCTATTGATGAGCTTGCCAGTATTGCAGTTGAGGTAAATGAAAAAACTGAAGAAATTGGAGCAAGGCGATTACACACCGTCATGGAGCGTGTGCTCGATGAACTCTCCTATGATGCCAGTGAACGTGGTACGGAACGTTTTGTGGTAACCGCTGATTATGTGAAGAAACAGCTTCGGGATGTGGTGGAAGATAGAGATCTCTCACGTTTTATTCTGTAACAAATTAAGGAAACAGGAAATAAAAAAATGCGTTATATCGATCCGGATTTAAAATATTGCCCAACGTGTGATGAAGAGTATCGTGAAGAAATCGTGAGTTGCGCCTCCTGCAGTGTCGAACTGTTAACGGGAAGTGAGAGACTCGCCATGGAGGAAGCTGAAAAGACAAAACTCGCAGGCAGGTCCATGGATATTTCACCCGATGACGAAATCGCCAATATCAGAAAAGGACCATTGGCTGAAATGAAACAGCTCCAGGCATTACTGGGCTCACAAAATATTCCGTCCCTTGTTGCAGGAGAAGATAGTAACTGTGGAAAAGGGTGTTGCGGAACGGATTTCTTTCTCCAAATCAAAGTTCAGGACGGAGACGAGGCAATGGAGGTTCTGGCGCAGGAATTTAAACGAACTACAGCACTTGATTCCCATGATCTGAGCAATGCTCACGCTGTCTTTGATACGGGAGTGGCGAAATCCACCTGCCCTGCTTGCGGGACTACCTTTTCAACGAGTGAGTCGACCTGTCCCGATTGCGGGCTCTGTTTTTAGACCTACACGTGTTTCAAAGGGTATTAGTCAGCGTTGCCACGCGGAAGAAGAACGGGCTCATTGTTGCGGAATATGGCAACTCGGTTTCTACCCATATGCTTGGCGTGATAGAGAGCGGTGTCTGCTATATTGATAAGATCGTTTGTGTTTTGGGTGACCAGTGAAGAGAGGCTGGAAACACCAAGGCTGATAGTAACAAGGATGACTTTATCTTTGTAATAGTAAGTCTGCTGCTCGATTATCGCTCTTATACGTTCTGCTACCAGCCCCGCTTTGTGAAGGTTGGCCATGGGGAGAATAATAAGGAATTCCTCTCCGCCATACCGACATATTACCTCTTCATTCCGAAGATTAAGAGCAATGATGGTGGCGACATTCTTAAGAATCATATCTCCAGCTTCATGTCCATGGGTGTCGTTCACCAATTTGAACTTATCGATATCGATCATAATGGCGCTCAGGTCTCTCTGGTGGCGAAGAGCCGTCGAGAATTCCTCTTCTAAGCGAACTAAAGTGGACCCCATTGTCAAGACAGAATCTTTGAAAAATAAGGTAGTTTCTCTCGAAGATTCTGTTGATGTTTACATCTTTCTCAGCCTTTCTGTTGGAGCCCCGTCGGAGACGCTTCTCCGTCAT
>Ga0208901_1000167_pt1 | contig 43176 bp, 44 predicted proteins | sample AntAceMetag02UKF_FD_184764 | JGI IMG/M metagenome (GOLD analysis project Ga0208901, IMG submission 184764) | Saline lake microbial communities from Ace Lake, Antarctica - Antarctic Ace Lake Metagenome 02UKF (SPAdes) (version 2) | ecosystem: Environmental > Aquatic > Non-marine Saline and...
CCGCAAAGCGAAAAGCGAGAGGCTACAAGCGCAAACACTTCAAAACAATTGCTTATCTTTTGACAGGCAAGCTGGATTTTTCTAAGATAAATGAATTTGCTTTACCCACTTGAATTTCAAAAGAGCCATAAAACTCCTAAGTTTTGGCTGAATCTGGTTTTACCAAACCCAGCCATATTATTTACTTGAAATAAAACTTTGCCAATGGTTTCACCACTGCAAGTTCCGCTTCTAGTTCAGCAATTCGTGAATTTGCCAACTCCAATTGTTCACGAATTTTTGTTACCGACCTGGAACCATTTGCAGATGGTTGTTTTCTGGCTTTCGGCTTCGGTCGTTTAACAGTTTTCTTAGCTGGTGTTTTCTTACCAGCCATTCGATTCTGCCACCTACGAATCGTTGCCTCAGAAACTCCTGCTTTTTCAGCAGTTTCTTCATTCGACCAATCTTTGACTTTTTGATCTGCCAGAAAGTTTTGTTTCTCAGCATCCGTGTACCGTGGTGGTTTAGAATCATTCTGTTCTTGTTTTACTGTAGATGCAGGTTCAACGTTCTGCTCGATGACGAGTATTGCATTTTTATTTTCAGGCATTTGTTTTTCTCCTATTTTGTAATTAATCTTTTTGCCTTATGAACAACAACAGGAGAAATAGTCGCAAACGAATGGTACTTTTTTTTCAACCTTGACGTGTTATATATCGCAAGATAGACTGAACAGTGGATAGCAGAGGAAATTATTTTCAAGATAGAGACAGCGTGAAACAAAACTGCAGGATAAGACTATCGACATCGGCCTGGACAGCAATAGCAAGAGAGTTATTGAGCCGTTCAGATTTGCCTACTTCACATCAGATCAGCAGAAGCCTGCAAATAGGTGCCCCTGAATCAAGTAAGAGAGCGTACGAATACTTGATTCAGGCTATGATTCAGTTGGTTGGTGTCGCAGAACCAGCACCCGCACCCTCAAAGCCAGTGCCATGTGTTGAGAACATGAGTCGTAAAGAGGAAATAGAAAGGCGCAGGCACCGTACCAGAGTGTACGGTTACGAACAGAAGATACTAGGCCACCCATACAATATGATTCTTCTTTGTAGCCCAAAATATCAGGACAGCAAGTGGGATATTCACGATCCAAGGTTTGCAATAATTAGAGAGGATGGAAGACTATCGTTAAAAGACTCTGTTAATCGCTATTACGCACCCCCTGATAGAACAATTATCGTTGTGAATGTTGCCTCAAGACATTTACGAGATCAGCTTGTTGATTTGGGATTTCAGTTTTGCCATTGGCTTGGGGGAGAGGGTGAATATTGGGTACAAAATGCAAAGACTCGCAAAACAGAACATGTTGCAACCAGAGACGGTGAAGCACAAAGAACTATGAATGTAAAGATGGGTTTAATGAAACAGCATGTCGAAGCCCTATTGACAGAAATCTATGATAGTAATGTGCTGCCTACAGATAAGCGGACACCAAAAGAGTCTGACAGACTGGATAATCGTCTAGATCATTGTGCGACCAGATTTATGTTCAGGTGTAAGTATGGACACATTGGAGCTAACAGTTTGTCGCAGAAACTTGTCAGTAAAGCTCACCATATCCTCCGGAACGATACCGCTCAATGAGTTCATTGTATCCATCAGAATCTAAATTTCGATCGGTAAGACCACGCAGTAAAAGAAAGTCAGTCGTCGACGCCAATGGTTTAGTCTCAAATGTGGGATGAGTGTAATCGACACCGCCGTAAGAAAAAGTAGATTCCGAGACAGGCCCGACTGGAACTCTTTTCATGTCAAAGCTCGTAGATGTTCGTGTTGTGCTTTCTTGGCGCAAGGGGAGAAGATCTTTTCCACCAGCTTTCAATTTTGCAAACCCTGGAAAACTTTTCTTCGTGAATTTTTCAGCCTTCAATATTTCCAGAAATTCAGCGACTCTCATATCGTCGTCATCCTCTTCAGGTCCGGGTAGATGTGTCTGCACTCCCATCCGAGCCAGCTTGACAGTCCGTTGACCATCTTCATCAACACCATCAAGTGCATAACCTCTAGTCTTAATAAATAAACTTTCGTCGGCTATATAGGCTGGCTCTATGTATTCATATTTTTGGCCTTTGTAATCTTTTAACGTCGACAACACCGACTGCGTCGCTTTTGCAATCTCTCCCGTCTTCAATTTTTTTATATCCATGACAGGTGACACATAACCGTCGGTTGTAATAGCGTAACAAGGATTACCCAGGTTGAGAAGTTCTCCCATCACGCTACGGCACACACTTGTGCAATAGCTGGAAATCGGAAAACATGTCAGCGAACCTGGACGCTGACGCATACGCCCTTGTCCATGTGCTGTATTGACCATCTTTTTAGAGATCGCCTGAGCTGTTTTTCCGTACAAATAATTTAACAAATTTTTATAAATGACCTTCTTTCCTTTTTGGCCACGTAATTCAAGAAGCCGATATATTTCATCGGCAAATTTTGAACGAGCACCTATCGTGTCATAGGTCACCAACGCCGTACATTCCCAATATTCAAGCAACCCCATCGACACAGCCGTATAGAACTCCGGCCATGCAACATGAGCAGTACCTGAACGGACATAGAGGATCAAGTCTGTTGACTCAGCCGGGGACAACGGAGGTAACTCCGCCTTATCTATCCTGACAGGGAGCATTGGCTCTGCGTCATCTTTGAATTTGAAATTGACGGTCACTCCCATAATTTGGAATGGGCCGCCTTCCAGTCGACGCTCTGCCTCTTGAGTCGCAGCAGAATCCCGATAGACCGTCGTTTTAGAAAATTCGACGTCAGTTTTGAGCATCAAAACCGAACAGGGGTATGCTGATTTTAGGTCCCAATATGTACAGGGACCGAGACTCCCTGTTGCATGGACTGCATTCCAACCACCAGCATAAAACCGTGCAAAAGATTCCATCTCAGGCGTCGGATACCAACTCTTAGTCCCGTTCTTGTTTTTACGAATTTCCCAGCCAAGATATTTTTTAAGATTCCGATCAGCAGCAACTTCAGCTTTGGAGATTTTCTTTTGATAGACCTCAGCTTTAAAAAGTCCCTGAAAGTGTGCTGCAGTGTATGATGCAACTCTTGTTGACAGTGGTAGCCCCAGTTCTATTCTAAATAACCGTCCGAACCATGCCACAGCTTCTGAAGAAATCAGAGCGTCGCGAAATCCATACTCGCAGAACCTCGTCTGTTCTTTGTCAAGGAGATTTGACATCTTCTCAATTTCACCTTCATTGAGTTCCTTTTTAGGAATGCCAATTGTTGCTCCGAGTTGTTTTAAAGAACCGACACCAAAACCAACTGTATCGACAAACACCAGTCGACGCTTCGGCAGTTTTGGAACAGCATCTTTTTGAACCTTGGTTCTTTTTGCCCGACGTCCATCAACACCTCGACCAGCTAGTGGCCACCAGATAGCATCTGCGTCAGCTTCTTTGTCGGTATTCCGTAAAATGACAGATTCAGCAATGGCATTGCCAAACTCTTCAGCAGTCAATCGAGATCGAGCAAGGTGCCCGTTCAGTAATTGTTGTGCAGAATTACTATATGAAGAGACGAGGTCACTTGTCAGGAGCGGTGCGGAGCTGTGCCACGTTTTGTCTCTTTTAGGGATTACAGGACTGAACTGACGACTTTGTTTCAGAAATTCTTTTGCTTCATCACTGATTTTAATACCTTCGATTTCTCCACGACAGAAAGCTTTAAACGCATTGTCGGTGGTTTTCAATTTGAGAATACGGCGACGAACCTTTGTCGATAACCAATCAACCACTACAGAATCTTTTACTTTAGCAATTCCATCTTTGTCATCTCTGTTGTTTTGGTTAGATTTAACATCCTCTTCATCAAGCAACCTTGAAATAACCTCTTTTATGAATGCACCTTCTGCAAAAGAAACAGCAAATGTACCTGGATCATCATGGAACTGCTCAAGGTGTCGGTGTCGATACTGTTTTACAAGAGATTGTTTGAGCCAGCCTGCTTCAATTAAGGACAGGTGCGCGGCTATGTAAGCTGTAGAGATTTCATCTGGGACAGCGTTAGCTAAAAGTTCGATGAAGCTTGATTCGGTGAACCTGAGATCGGTGAGTATCACGACCCCCTTGCGCCTGCCATTGTGAGCGAAGTAGAGCTGGTGGGACAGCATTGTTGCGGTCTTCTCGTCGTCTTCATCTATGAATTCCTGGAACTCAGTATCATAGCCGATATAGCAGCGGCTGGCCTCCGACTTTCTTGCATCGTCCAAAGCTGCACGGTCGGCTACTAAAAGAATTTCGTCGGCGTCAATGCCGGTATATGTACGAGATGGATCAGAGAGCGGCTGGCCAAGCTTATTGTGAACTTGCAGCTGGTTAAAGTTGTAGTTGACCCCGTCGAGGTCCTGGAAGATACCTACAGCATTTACCAGGCAGTCTTGTGACCGGTCGTGCCAGGGCAAGTTGTGAATGTAGCGGCCTAGGCTCCGGCAGAGGTTGGACAGTGCACTCATAGCTTATAGGTTGATACCCCTCAATAGATGATGAATGGATTGGTCCCCCTCACTAGAGGCAGTAAATTATAGTGTACTGTGAGGTTATATATATACCCTATGCTATAATATAAAAAAACAACGTAATTTCAACATGGTTCCCATGGAACAATAATAATGAACGGCTCCGCAATTATAACTCTTCCACTACAAGATCGCCAAGAATACTATGAGAAAAGATGATTCTAAGCGAGAAAAATATCCTTGCAAAAATTGTTCAATGGATGGAAAAGGATATAGAGCACAAGGAGGAAGAGTCTGAGTCCTGATTACTTTTTTATAAAGATGGAGGAAAATATTTAAGCTATGTCAAAATCTAATCCTACGGCATTGATAACCTGTATTTGCGGGAGTGTACGCTTCAAAGAGCAAATGCTTGAAGTAGCCAGATATCTTGAACTGGATAAAGGGCGGATCGTTGTGATGCCTAATGTTTATAGTAAAATTGACGGCATTAAACTTAACAAGTCTGAACTTGATACACTTGTCGCCGTTCATGATCAAAAGATAAAAATGGCTGACGGGATATATGTTGTTGATGCACCTGGAAATGATGGACAGCCGTATATTGGAGAATCAACGACACGAGAGATACAGCTTGCTGAAACAGAGGGGAAGCCGATAGAATTTCTCTCAAAGGATGAAAAGTTCCGTGATTTCCACGAAAGCTTCCAGAAACGAATGCTGAATTGATTTACACTTTATGTAGATACCGAGACTCAATCTGAAAAACGTCAGGAAGAAGGTAAAATCTACATATCGCATTCTTTGTTATCCTTGCTGCTGGATTCATTCTCAATAGTGTGATACATATTTGTGTGTACCCATTTATTGAATTCACACTGAGTCGGCTTCCGACTTTCCATCTCACCCTTTTTGATATGCGAAATGAGGCCAGACATAAGGTAATATGATGAACATAGTCTATATATTATATGTGTTATACACAGGGCGCACGCAATGGCTAAAAAAAGAGACATAGAGCATCGTGCGGCCTTTGAAAGCCAAGGTGAAACATACGTTCGCCTCCTTGCTGAAAAAGATGACAGGAACATAGCGCCTCATGCTCGCGCTTGGCTTGGCGAACAACAAGCTTTACGGGATGTAGAATCCTCCTTGCGGCGTGACGAACGGGAAGAAGAAACACTGACAATCGCACGTAAAGCTTTGGTTAATTCTCGTCTTTCAAACACCATCGCGATAATTGCGGCAATTATCGCGGCAAGTGCAATTATATTCAATATCATTGCTCAATCCATATCATCACCATAAAAAAAAATATCAAGCTACTAAACGCAGCCAGCAACACAATTGCGGTATTACAAAGTTTATAGCTGAACCAATACTCATCAGTTACTCAATCATCCAGCGCTACTGCTGCAGCAGGTTAGCTATTTCGTTACATTTAAGGAACTAAACTATGAGCTACAATTCAACAGTTTACAATGTGATGATTGCATCACCTGGAGATGTAGCCTCAGAAAGGGCAATTATTCGTGAAGTTATCTACGAATGGAACGTTGTTCACTCTGAAAGTAGAAAAATCGTTTTATTACCAGTTGGCTGGGAAACACACTCATCACCTGAAATGGGAAATAAACCTCAAGAAATTATTAATGACCAAATATTAAACAAATGCGACTTATTAGTTGGGGTTTTCTGGACAAGAATCGGCACCGCCACAGATAAATACTTAAGTGGAAGTGTAGAAGAAATAGAAAAAATAATAGAAACCGAAAATCCGGTAATGATTTACTTTTCTGGTCAACCGGTGGTCATGGAGTCTGTTGATCTAATTCAATACAAAACTCTGAGTGAATTTAAAAAATCATGTCAAAGTAGAGGGTTATATGAAGAATACCTAAATCACTCTGATTTTAAAGAGAAGTTTTATAGGCACCTTCAAATTAAACTAAATGAGCATCAACTATTTCAAAATGTTGAAGTAGAGGCGACAAAAAAAAAATTATAGAATCTGAAGTTTATCTCCCTGAACTTTCAAAAGAGTCAAGAACTTTATTAAAAGAAGCAAGTTTAGACAACCATGGAACTATCATATATCTCAAAGTGATGGGCGGTAATACAATACAAACCAACGGTAAAAATTTCATAACATCAAATAACCGTAGAGAAGAAGCATTGTGGGAAGCCGCACTCCAAGAGTTAGAGTCAAATGAATTGATTAAAGACCCTGGACATAAAGGACAGGTGTTTGAACTGACAAACCAGGGGTATTTAATAGCTGACATGATAGAAATATAATGTCACCAACTAATTAACACAGACCGCAACACGATTGCGATATTTTGAAATATTGAGCCCCCCCCCCCTCACAGGCACAAGTGACTCAACTATCAGGCTGCACTAATTGTTGCGGCAGGTTATTAAAACGTTCGGTTCCATAAGGGAATTCAAATGGATTGCATGTTTTCGGGGGAAACCCCAAATAATGAAGAGCATATTATACCCAGGTGGTTGCAAAGGAAATTTTCATTGCATGACCTAAAGTTGTGCATTCCTAACGGAACCACTCTGCCGTACAAATTCGCTAAAGTTCCGGTAAAAGATGAACACAATAGTGAGTTTGGTAAAATAGAAAATAATATTTCTAACGGGAGATATGACTTAAATGAAATATATTTATGGGCGTTAAAAATTCATATCGGGATGATATATAGAGATTCATCCTTGAAGAGTGATATTAGAAGCCCAGAATCGCCAATGATAGTTGATGTCGGTGATTACAATTCTGAAGTGCAATTTTTCAGATATCTTTATAGGTTATGGAAAAGTGGCGGAACAACTAATCCATCTCCCTTGGGAAGTGTCTTTCTCTTCGATAGTTTGACACCAAACCATGCTTTCGATTTTTTTCATTGTTTTTTAACTGGCACAGTATGCCTGAATATCGGGAAAAAGTTTATCGCTGTTTTTTTATGGGATCAAACAGACGGATTAAAAACGGATATGGAATCAGTTTGGTTAAACCACCACAAATCAACTATCGACAGAATGGCAAATGTTGATGAGAAGAATAGTCATGCTTACATGGCACACCATATTTGGGCCTGTGAGAGTGCATACTGGCTCAGTAGGTACAGAAGAGCATTTAAGTTCATTAAGACTAAAAATAGTTTTAACCTTATTTCCTCAATGTCACATCCAGAACCCCACCCTGAGAATGAAAATGATTATAAATATATTTGTCGGTCATTTAATTTGGACCTTCTTGAATTCCACGGTAGATCTGGAAACAAGTATGCACAATTCAATATAAACGATCTATTGAAAACTAAATAACGAAACATCCAAATCGTGTACCTACGTGACCTCCTTATAATTTGGTATTTTAGATATAAGGTGGTTAAGAATAGGACGGTCTGAGCGTTTAAAAGATCACTATGAGGAATCAAAATGGCCACGTAAGTTCCGGTCTACAGAGCAAATACCCTGCTTTCCTTTTTGAATTGAAGATACAACCAGGTTGACTAGAACTCCTGATAGTGACGTGTAGGTCGGCAATGTGATGGTCAGGCGAACCTCCTTCGAGGAAGTCACTCTGTAGTTCGACGTGTTCTTTCTAGGTCTTCCTTGTTCCTTCCATTGACGGTTATCTGGTAAGGGTTTCCAGACCGTGCGCGGAGAAGGGTCGAGCAGGACAACAAATCTGGCGTTATTCTTTGGTCCCTCAAGGTACTCTCTGAGGCCATCTACATTGGTAATTTGAGAGAATGACAGGCTGCACCCCTCGCCGGTGTCCCGAGAGTATGTGACGTGCGGGATCTTCCTGCCGGAACGAAAGATTGTCGGATGTTTGGATAGCCATTCTTGGCAGGACGATGGCAAGGCGATGATATAGTGCATATGAGGCTGACCGTTCTCGGAAACCGCAAATACTGCAGTGAACCACGTAGACATATCCAAGAGATCGCCGATAGCATCTTTGAAGTAAATACCGTCGCTTCCTGATGGGGTAACAAGGTAAAATAGATGGTCTGGTAAGGGCGGTAGCTCTGGAAATGAAAAAGCCGAGGTTTTTATGCCCCGGCTTTTATCAACTCCCTGTACCTTATAACCTGCAGAGCTACCCAGAGGTAACAATAGCACTGCGCTGATCTAGTTTGAGATAGTAGGAAGAATCAACAGAGCAGCACGACATGTGGGCCAGGGTTGATTCTATTGCTATATTTTGAGGTTGTGGTTTTCATTTTCTGTATCAGGGAGTATTTTTCATTCAGGTTATAAGGTATACCTTGATATACAGAAGTTGCTGTTCAGATCTTTAATTATCATATGTAAGGTATTCTTTGATGAAATTAACACTCATTTCTTCTTTGGTATTACAATTCTAGTAACTCCAGCTTCTGACCAATGTGGTATCTGGACCGGATACTCCACCATCTCAATAGCCTTCACTATAGGAGCCAGTCGATCTTTCCCATATCGTTTCAGCTCTCCCGAAGCTCGCTCATGACCAGCCACTTCTCGTATATGTGTGTTTTTAACACCAGCAGCGGCACGCAAATTTGTCAGGCAACTGTGTCTTAATGAATGTAGTGAAGTTCCGTTTGAAATTCCATCAAATCTCTTTGTGTAAGTATTATTCCACCAATTTGAAAGTGCACCTCCTTTTCGCGCAGCGTTTATTTTTAAATCGATGAAAAGTCGAGTATCAATAGATTTTGATTTTTCAATTTGCTGTTTTCGCCAATTATAGAAATCTAAAAAGCCAAGATTCAATACTTTTGAATGAATAGGGATGGTTCGAATGGCATTCTCGGTCTTAGTCCTCATCTCTTCACAGATATGAAGGCACCAGATACCTTCATCATTTGTTACATCCTGAAGGCGAATCTGGGCTGCTTCCCCAACCCGAAATGCGTGAAATAGACTTAAAACAGGGACCCAGTACCTGGCAGGGCGATTGTTGATATTCTTGACAAATTCATTTGAAAACAATTTTTGTATATCTGAATCTGAGTACTCTGGCTGCTCATCAGCAGCACGCTTTCTCTCTTTTGATTTCGATTGAAGTCCAACCCAAGGATTATAATCATCAGGTATCCCGAGATTCTCTTGTATACCATGTTTCCAAGCTGAAGACATTTTACCAAGGGTTTTATCAATCGTAGCTGTTGCAAGAGGTTTCCCTTTAATCCTTCGAGCTTGCAATGCTGTTTTTAAATCCCTGGCTCGTTGTCTTGTCACAGCTCTTATTGGAATATTGCCCATCAGTGACAAGGCATCACGATACAAAGCCTTGTACTCTTGATACACAGTCGGTTCCCAATAATCCTTGTATTCGTTAAGGTAATCTTGAATAAGTTTCGAAATCGGCTCATCAGCAAAAGATTTTCCGCTTGAAGATAAAGAAGTGTCAGTTGCAGATTGTTCCAAAGCTTGAATCTCTTTAAATCGCCTGGCATCCTCGTCATTTTCTATATTCACAGTGACTTTGGTACCATCAGTTTTTTCGGTGCGAATTGTGAGCAAATCGCTCATGAATGGTGGCTTCTTCATTCTCAACTCTTCAAATTGTTGTAGGACATCAACCGCCATCTGCAAAGATCTAGCAGTAGCTACAGTTAAATTTGTCGTCTTTACCGATCTGCGAATTTCTCTTTTACCAACAACAGAACGTAGATCATCAGGTACAACTATTCGAAAATAATAACGGTTTTGATTTGATTTAACAAGGTAAGTTGGAATCATAGATGTCTCCAGGGTGGACACATCCGAAAAGTAAAAAGCCGTGTCAATTGTGCATGATGTTGTGCAACAATCGAAACGGCTTTTCGGACTTGTTATAATTTCAACAAGTTATAAAAAAATGGTGCCGAAGGTCGGAATCGAACCGACATGAGCATAAGCCCGCTGGATTTTGAATCCAGTGCGTCTACCAGTTTCACCACTCCGGCATATAGAAATTTAATAAAGGATTAATACTGTAACTGCCTCTGAACTGTCAAGAAAAATCATGGGTATCGCCTTTAAACAGGCCATCTACAATATCCAGAGATCAGTTGTTCATTGGAGAATCCTTGATATGCTGAGGCGCAGACCAGATACCTGCAAATGTTCTAAATTAGCTCCAGAATCTTCTAGAAATCTACCAAGGATCTACTAGAATGAGAGCTAAAATTACCAGCAAAACCTTACAGAGCCTACAACCGAAGAGTAAGCCTTATTTCATAAGATCTACCAATGGATTTGCTATCAAAGTAAATCCTAAAGGGAGTATCAAGTTTATCGTAGAAGCAAGGCACAAAGGTAGGACAATTCGCAAGACAATTGGCTCATTCCCAACGATGCCGTTGAAGGAAGCCAAAGAGAAAAGCACCCAGATCCTACAGGAAATCAGCACAGACTCACACAACAGGGACTCTTCTACGTCCCTTGAGGAGCTCTTCAATAATTATACTTCCACACTATCCCTCAAGGAAAACACCCTCAAGGATTACCAAAATGTCTTGCCACACTACCTTTCAGACTGGATGAATCAGAAAGTTACCAACATATCCAAGGGCATGATAGAAAAGCGCTTTGCCCTCATTCGTGATAAAGGATGGAAAGGCGGTATCCCAACGCATAGCCAAGCAAACAAGCTAATGAGAATCCTCGGAGCACTAATGAACTTTGCCATAGCTGACGACATCATTGAAAGCAACCCTGTTGACATTCTAAAACAGAAGAGGATCGACAGGAACACCATAAAGAGGACTAGTTATTTGACTCAGGGTGAGGCCAGGAAGGTGCTCAATGAGCTATCAGGGCATCCTGTTGAGATTGCGATTGCTCTTATGCTTCATACTGGATTACGCAAAAGTGAGGCCCTCTCGTTGCAATGGGAGCATATTTCTGATGGCATAATTAGAATCTCAGACACCAAAAACCATAGAGAACATCTGATTCCGAGAACAGAATGCATCCAGTCAATCTTGGACAAAGCACCCAAAGGATCAAGTCGCTACCTCTTCCCTTCACCAGTTAATAAGAAGACCTTCATTAAAGATGTTCGACCAACCCTCAAGAGAATAAAAGAGATCACAGGAGTGTCCTTCAAGTGTCACGATCTCAGGAGAACCTTTGCCACCAGAGCATCAGAGGTTGGCATAGACTATATGATGATCAAAAGACTTCTCAATCACAAGAGTAACGACATCACTAGCCAATACATCCAATGGGATTCCAAGCAGAACCTGGAGAAGATGAAAGCTGCCCTGGAGCGAATAACTTATTAGCCTAGAGTCTTTTCTGATCTGGTATCATCTATATGAATCTGTTAGTATTCCAAGGCTTTCTTGCACTCATGCAGGAGGGCCTCTGTTTTTCTATTTAACTGAAACTGTGATACCAATGGCAAAGATAACAGTATTTAGCAGCACCGATATCCTCACCAAGAAGTTCTGGAAAGATGGAACGAAACAAGTTCCTTTCTTCAGTAACGGCTTATTCAAGGTACAGGAAGTCAACAATCCCAGAGATCTTGCAGACCGAATAAAGGATCTCTCCAGTAAGCAAGCGCTTTGCTATTCCATCCCCCCTGAATTTTATCAAGGAACTATTGTTACCCAAGGAAACGAAGTTGAGACAACGTCCACGATCAGTCGAACAAAGAAATATTTTGATTACCCTTCCGCCCCAGGAATCCTACTGATTGATGTAGACGATGGAACTGGTGAGGGAGAGGTGATAACAAAGCTCAGCAAACTTTACCCAGATTTTGGGAAGGCAAGCTATGTTTATGCGACAAGTGCTAGTAACGGGATTAATGGTAAGTCCGGCTTTCATTTATACTTCTTCGTAGAAGACATAAGCATTGTAAAGCAGGCAATGGACAACCTCTTTCAAAGATCCTTCAATGCTGACTACGGGTATTGCGTGGTTAGCAAAAGCGGACAACTACTGCTCAGAACATTCTTTGACAATGCTGTTTATGATAGGGCCAGGCTAGATTTTATCAGTGGCCCGGTATGTGTCGATTTCGAGCCACCTAACCGAGATATTAGGGTTGAAAAAGGGGAAAAAGTATATCTGGATCTCAACCCGCTGCTGGAAGCTGTTGACGCATCTGAAGCAATCGCCAAAGCAAAGGCTGCTGTCTCACAAAAAGCTGACATAGCAATAGCAACCGAAGCAAAGAAACGTGGGATCTCCAAAGAAGCTTATCAAGCACTGCTCCAGGGAGATGATCTAGGCCCCGATGTAACACTATTCGCAGAAGATGGGACAAAGCTGCCAGTGGCAGATATCCTGTTGACATCCATGAAAGCATATATTGCCGAGGAGGAGCTTAAACCAATAACAATCCAACACCCTATAGAACATGGGCTGGCTGAGAAAACCATACTCTACTTCAACCCAGAAACTGGGGTACCAAATATTCATTCCTTTGCTCACGGTGGGCAAACCTGGAAGCTCAAGGACGATAGCACAGTAATATCGAAACTAACGGGGCCAGATTACCTGCTGGAGCGACTAAAGACTGGTCACGGGATACCCTTATCACTACCGAAGACCACATTACCACTTCATCAGGACACATATGCGGTATTACATTTGATGCTTAAAACATTCATTATGGAATACGGAAGTGACAGGTTACTTATTGAACAGTGGCGAGACATGATTTCCCTGTACCTGCACATGATTGATGGGCACCGTGGGCGTTATTCAATCGAATTGCCACCAAGTCATGGTAAAACACAAGTTATCTGTCATGTAATCCTCTGGCTATACCAAAATAAACGTATCGTCCCCATGAGCCTGTCTGTTTTTAAGATCAATGATATTGAGAAAATTCAAAAGTGGCTGCTGGTAAGAATGGAAAAGGAATGGTCTACATGGAAAGCCAAAGATCGTCGGCTTATCTCTTTTCAACCAGAGAATTACCTGAAAGTGAGGCACAACAAAGAGCGGACTGACTTTAGGGATTTGGAAAAGACCCCTGTCATAATCCACACACATCATGTTGTCAGACGAAACGATTTCAGAGAAGGATTCTTTACATACAAAGGAGCTCGGAGAAACCTGTTTATCTTTGATGAGGCGATGTTTCGGTCTTTACAGGCATCAGGTAAAATTGAGGATTGCCTTGATCATCTAAACTATGCAATCACTCGTGGGGAGACGGGTAAAGTCAAAGGCCTCCCTGTCAAATGGCTAAAGGCCTTTAAAAGTAAATTGCAGAAAGCATCCTGGAGGCTGCAGAATGTACCAACGGTTAAAGACGTTGCAATCGAGATGCCAGGGTTGTCGGAACGATTTGTGAATACTGGGTATTACCTTGAAGACGAGAGGGCACAAAACTTTATATTACCTTTGCTAAACATAGCTGCTTCACACTCACCAGAATTCAGAGTATCCAAGGAAAAAGGTGGCCACACACTCTTCTCCTTCAAAGAGAATGATATCATCTATCTGCCAAGTGTTATCAATACTGACGCAACAAGATCAGTTCGAAAAGTCCACCAATACAACTCAACCTGTGAAACGTACTCCATCGTTCCGAATGATGACAGTGAACCAGTAACTTATTGGATTGCCCCTTTCAAGAAAACAGGCAAGCAGGCGATTGCAGACTATGCTGAGTTGCATGAGATCATCGTTAACCTGTGGCTAGAGAAGATAAAGCCAAAGAAAGTCCTTATCATTAGCAGCAAAGGGATGGAGTTTGAGATTGATCATCCGGATGTTCAGTTTATTCACTGGGGTCAGCATAAGCAAACCAATGATTACCAGGATTATGACGCTGTGATTGCAATGAATTACTTCCGGAAACCTGGATATGCCTACAAGCACGATATCCATGCAGAAAGAGCCTGTATTGGTGCAATTGACTCTGGGTCAATTAGAGAAGTAGAACATGGCTTCATTATTGATGAATTGATTCAAGGTTTTGGTCGTGGTTGTATGCGGAAAGGAATGGCTCAGCAATGCTTAATGTTTAGCCCGCATAATGTCAGTGAATCTGTAGCGTTAACAGAAGCACTAGAAAAGGCAATCAGGCCGAATGATGTGATAGAACTGTATGAATATGACCCTGTGTTATCTGCCGTGGATGAGCACTACAAGACAGATCAGGAGTTACGTGACCGTAAGCCCAGAAGCGACAGGAAATATAACAGTCCGAAAGAGAAAGATTGGGTCAAAAGATTTAGGGCTGCATGCCGAAAGCAAAGCATTGAAATAGCTGATGAGCTTGTCGAAGCATACCTTCAAGCCAAACGTGCTGATGGTAAAGTGACTCCTGTCAAATGGCTAAAGGCCAATATCACAACTGACACCATTAAGAATAGACAGCCCAAAAGGCGATAGAACCTGGAGACTGTAACACCTCAAAATTAGCCCCGGCTATCTTATATATATAGATTACTTAAAGGGGGCTAATTTGGCATACTTCAGGCTGACAGTCGCCAATACTAGATTTGGGAGGATGATTCTGGGAGACCAATGAAATTCCAGATCAATTCAGGTTCGGGTCAATGTGGTGCTATAGCTGCCTAGGGGAGACAAAGTACATATGATATAATGATTTCTCTGAACAGATTCCCAGGTTAGGTTAACAAACCTTATGGCCTGACCAGCTTGAGGAAGCCGTCCGCCACCTAGAATAGATCGTCATCAATATCAGTAATTAACATTCAAAACGACCACAGGGAGATAGCATCATGGAGCTAACAATTATTTTGTTTTTTGCAACAGTTATCTTGGTAATCATCAGCACAAACAAAGATAAGGTAAAAGATTTAAACGAAAAACATAAATTCGAGAAGATGAAGGAATCTGGAGAGCTTGCAGAACGAATGCTTGCAGAGTTTCAAAAAGTACAGGAGGAAAATAAAAACAGAGAACAATATGGTTCAATACGTGCGCCTCGATTTTCCCCTGAAGCTGAAGAAGAAATAAGAATTCAGAGTCATAAAGTAGATACCCATTATTTTCGGGCTAATAGTATTAGGTCACCTTTTAGGAAGAAGGAAAAAGAGAAATTATTGATACAATATGGAATTGAACATGAAAAGCTCAGAGCTTTAGAAAAGCATTATGAAGAAGCACTTATCGAATCCACATAGACGAAATAAGGGGAGAACAATTGACATGTCATGGACTAATTGACACCCGACACTCCAATATATCCCATAAATAAGGACTTTGAGAGACTGACAAATTTCAAACCTATTCGGGGGGGAAGGGACTGTAGGAGCCCCCAGTCCCCGATGGGGCCATTGCCCAAAGATCTGCCGAAGCCATAACAATAAACAGAAAGTGAGATCCATATGGAGCCTAAACTTTTTACGATAACTATCCAGCTGGTAATCATTAATGCACTACTGATCCTTGGAACATGCAGTATGGCTGCTGACTCAAAAGTGACTATTGAACACAGAGTCATTGAGAAGGACAACAAGCCCCATGTTCAGCTTAAGATTGAGTATCCATACATCAAGGGGAGCTCTGCCTTCAACAAGTTAATCAAGGAAGACATAGTCGATCAATGCTTCTTTCAAGGTGATTATCTTGAAGATGACTTCAGGTCAGAGCATGTTACCGATGAAGGTCAATGCCCAATGGAATATTGCCACGAGCTCAGCCTTCGCTATCAAATACACTACCAAAAGAATGGAATTGTCAGTATAGGATTCGATGGCTACGCTTGGTCAGAAGGATCTCTCCACGGCATCCCTTGGACTAAAACAATCAACTACGACCTTAACCGTAACAAGAAAGTCATCCTGTCGGATATATACAGGTTGGATAAGCTAGCAGCTATCAGTAACGAAAAGTTGAAAAGCTGGGGATGTACCTTAAGCCCCGTTGAACCTGTTACCTCTGATTTCAGCAACTGGAATTTAACCGAGAAAGGACTTAAGATAACTTGGGGTGTTTATCATCTTGGTGGTTATCCGTGTGGCTCCCCGCTTGTCTTCATTTCTCATGATGAGCTTGAGGGCGCTACAGTCGTGCGGTAAATTAATGGTATTAACCTAACCTGACAATAAGGAAAACAATATGAGCGCAGAACACGATGGTTTTGATTTGTACAGTGATGCTAGACTGTTTGGTTCTGACTACTCCAACGAAGACCCTTTCAAAAAGTCCACAAACTTCCATGCTTTTGAGCCACAGTACGGGTATCCTTGGACGCAGAATCTGATCGGATTTGTAAAAAGGCTTTGGTCGCAGTATTTCGTGCAGTCTGAGCTAAAGACAGAAATGAGCATCTTGGCATACAAATCTATGGAACATATTGCCCAGATAGCCTTACACCCTTCTGAGAAAAGCGTTTACCGCAAAGAAATGAAATGTGAAGAGGATGTCAAGAAGCGTGAGATAGCATTTTGTGAAGTTCTTTGGAATTATACTGTCAGCCTAGCCCATAGCATCCCAGCAACTCCAAAAGAGACTGAAAAGATGATTGGCTTTGTTAACCAATGTGCCAAGGAGTCCTTCTGTGAGCAGGTCACACCGGAAGAGTTCCAAGTATCCCCCCGCCCCAAAGCGGGAGAGAATATGGGAGTAAAAACCAGCATAGAAGAGCTAGAACAAAGCCATATGGTCACCATGCCCTCTGGAGAAAAGCTCCCCTTCGGATACATCCATCGGCAGTGGATGGACTTAAAAATATTCATTCGGGATACCGATGAGCTATGGGCCGAAGAAGGTGAAGACCAAAACTGGGAGGATTTAGCTGGAAGGGCTGAGATATTCCTGGTGCGTGAGGGGTATGTAATCGGTAAGATTCTGACAAGGATTAGCTGAAGAGATGAACGAGGAATTAGACGAAGTTTACCTGACCTAGTAAGGTGACGACTCAATGGTTCCTGCTGCACTATAATCAAAAACAAATCGACTATTCCTTGTCTCTCTGTCTGCAACCTGCTCCATAATTAACGACTTTACCATATTCTCAAAAACGACTCTTTTCCATGATGTTATATCAGCGTGGCCTGATGCCAATATACTCTTTACTGAATTGTTGGTTTGCTGACAGTACCTGCTTAAAGCAAGTTTTATATTTCTAGTATCGCTGTCCAAGGCTCTATCTTCTCTCTCGAAAGAATCCTGGTCACCAAAAAGATCTTTAGGTATTGGCAATAACTCTGTAGAGATAAAGGACAACTTTTCTGCACGAGAAGCTTTTATTGACAAGCATCGTGATGCTTGAATGAATGTTTCGATATCATCAACGCTGAAGATTGGGTCAGTATCAGAGATGTCTTCTGCATGTACCTTGTAGGACAACAGCATCATGGACAGACATATAGCAACTATTGCTTTCTTCATAAAAATAATCCTTTGAGGTACCTATTATTTTACTGCACCGATCCATCTCAGGGCAGCACTTGACCCTTTCGAAGATAGAGTGCCCCAGATCATTCCGTCGTCAACCAGAAGTCCGACTCGGACATCTTGCGTAGTGTTTGCCAGAGTATTCAAGAACTCACCATTAACATCTTGGGTAAGATGATGAAACAATTGCTGTCTAGGTTTAAGCCTCGCTGAAGGGAATGGTCGGCCGTCAATTTCTATGATTACTTGGTAAATCCAGCCAAATGCCTTGTAGTAGAATTCTCCCTCGGAGTTCCTATTAATATCAAATCGCACCGTACCGCCATTATCCATCCTGATTTTGGATCTAGTATCTGAGAACCTGTACTGGAAGGTTTCGTTATTATAAACATGGCGCACATGCCAATCCCCAAACGTATCCTGAAGACGATCAAAAGGAGGGGCTCCGTAACACAAAGAGCAGAAAGATAAAAGCAGTGTCAGAATGATTAGGGCTACATTCCTCATCTTAAAATGGTATCCTGCTTGACATGGTACTTCATTAAAGAATGCTCACAGTTCACTGGCAGGTTTTATTAGCTTGCGGAGCATTTTCAGTGACCCAAGACATGTCACCATTGGCTATGTATTGTTTGGCCTGTTTCCTACTAACATTACTAATAATCACACGCCCCACGCAATCACAATAGTCCTTAATTAACAGATCATTCCTACCATATTTTTGCTCCATCGCACTCAGACAATCATTAGAAATATTTTTAACCATATTTTTATAGCCCCAACTACCCTTCTCAAAAGGATTGCTTTCTTTTGCATATGATAAGTTTGGTGCTAATATCAAGAATAGCCCTAATATTATTGTAATATGTTTTTTCATTCATCTCTCTCCGTTACATTTTAGAATACTGTATAAATTTATGGCCAACATTGTCAACTTTCATGTGAGGAAGTAATTTATCCTCGCGCTTATAGTCATATAGATTTAAACTCGGTAGCCCACTGTCTTATTGATTTGTTCCATAGCTCAATTATTTCAGGGCTGGTAAAGAATTCTTCCCCGCCCATCCCCTTAAAAGCGCTAGCCACCGCATTTATTTTACGAAGTTTATCTTGGTCACCTTTGCTTTCTTGAACTGATTTCTGTGCATTCCAGATGGCTTCCTTTAAAGCAGAATGCGCTTTGCGAGTGCACCTTAGAGCCGCCTCATATTTCCGTGCACTTTCGCTAATTTCTAAATTATAATTGTCCATCTCCTGATAATAATCATCCGCTCTCTTAAATTGCTTGTGGGCAGTTAACAGAAGCTTCCTGGTACGACTTCGGTGGAACTCAAAATCATCTCTCTTTTTAAAAAGACCAAACATAAACAGTCTCCTATTGCGTGTTCTTTGTTTACTTAGCCATTGATGTGTTTACTCCAGACAGCCCTAGCCGCCTCATGCGCCTTAGCCGAATTATTAGAATCACCTTTCTCTTTAAGAGCCATACCTGCGGATTGCAATACAGCAACAGCTAACTGAGGGTCAAAAGGCACTGCTCTAATATCACCGTTATGAAAACTAAGGTGATCAAACTTTACGCTGCCATCAGTATTGTTTTGAAAGCAAAGATTCCAACCTTTATACTTTCGATCTTCTTTCATACCGCCAAACAGACCCTTCTTCAGGACAGCAAAACTTAATATAGTGAAAGCATCTTTGTTCCACGATACCTCAATAATTACAACCTTTTCATTTCCCATCATTCACGTCTCACGTTACTGGATTAATAAATTCAATTACCATTCACTATTACGATCACTCCATTAAGTCAATAACTTTCCGTACCTAATTTGGGTACAGAAGAGCAGGGGGGTAAATTGTCCTTTTTCAGGAACAGGACCCCTTATGAAAAAGACTATATTCTGCTTTGAATACTCTCTGCTCAGAAAGTGGTTAACAGAGCAACGACACCTCAAAAAACTGACCCAAAGAGATGTGGGCAAACTGCTGGACATCTCCCACTCGTGGGTCGGTAAGGTGGAGCAGGGAGAGAGAAGGCTAGATGTCATAGAGTATGTCAGGCTGTGTAAGGTTCTACAGGTTGATCCATATGATGGGTTAGCCGTAATTCTTCAGGCCATGAATAGCAAAACAGAAGACAAATAAATATTTCTAGCAGCACTCTCGGCAGACCCACAAACCTTTTCTAGAGCAACCCACCTACCCTAGGCCCACCACGGGCTCTTCCAGATTCCCAGGGCCATCCCCCCGTTACACTCAAAAGCCCCTCCCCCATGTAACTCTTTCCAGAGCTTCAAACGGCCCAACCAGATACAGAGAACTCTCCTGCAAGCATGCGGTGTCTGCCTGGTTCGGGATGCAGCTATAGGAAACAACAGCATCACAACGAATCACCATTACAACAGGAGAACACAATGAGAATCTACATCAGCAATCTAAGCCAGTATAACCAGGGAAGGCTTATCGGTCAATGGCTGACGTTACCTTGCACGACAGAGGATATACAAGACGCACTGAGCATGATTCTCAGCCTTGACGAAGAGTATTTCATCACTGATTCAGAAGACATTCCCTTTGAAGTTAACGACTACGACAATCCTTACGAAATCAACAAGAAACTCAAAGAATATCATGCACTAGAATACGCTGAGAGGCTGTGTGTGGGCTTCCTTTTATCTGAAGGTCACGAGTGGTCATACAGCTTGGAGAATCACCTTGATGTCGTTATGTACGCAGGAGAACGTCTGAAGGATGTAGCGTATTCACTTGTCGATGAGGGATGCTTTGGAGAGATCCCTGAGGGCATAAGCAATTACATTGACCACGAAGCGATAGCCAGAGATCTTGGGCACGATGGATACGTTGAGAAAGCTGAGGGGGTCTTTTATTACGCTGGATAAGCTGACGTCCCAAGAGTAATTCTAAAGAGGGTTTAAGAACACAACGCCTACCAGAAATCTACCAGAAGGACTACAAAATAGGATAACTAACTGAAGAGCATGAGATAATTAAGAGCAACCACAGGTATTTTGAATCCAGTGCGTCTACCAGTTTCACCACTCCGGCATATCGAAAATCAACAACTGATTAATACTGTAACTGCCTCTGAACTGTCAAGAAAAATGGCGCTCAAGCATTTTCCACAAAGATACTCCGAAGCCCATAGGTATAATTGATCGCGGACCAGATACTCAGAAAAACTGATATATATATCAGTACCATGGCGGATTCATGCTGATATGGGATTGGCAAAACATTCAATGGAAAAATCAGCAGCCCAATACCATAATACTGGAAATTACTTTTAATTTTCCCAAGATTATCGGCGGCCATTATCTTCCCCGACGATGCTGCAAGTCCACGAATCCCAGTGATGAAAATCTCTCTACTTATAATAATCAGACAGACCCACGCCGGTATCCGCCCAAGAGGGATCAGCATAATAAGCCCAGCCGTTACTAGCAGTTTGTCAGCAAGTGGATCCATCAATTTTCCAAAAACCGTCTCACATTCAAACTTACGAGCAAGATAGCCATCAAGCCAATCGGTAAAAGCAGCAATTGCAAATACTGCACAGGCAGACAAGGCAACCCAGACTGTCTGCTCATAACTTAATAGCATAACTATCAGCGGGATCATCGCAAATCGTAGGCAGGTAAGCAAATTCGGCCATGTCATTAGTCGGTTCATATGCTTCCTTTATACATTCTCATCACTGTTCTTTTACCGTAGCAAGTCTTACTTTAGACTGCGGAAGATATCCTCTGTAATTTTTATAATGCGCCATAACTTTTTTAACATACTGTACCGTTTCCGGGTTCCGGGGGATCCTCTGTATTCTTTTTACCAGAGTGGGTCCAGCATTATAAGCAGCTAGACTGAGTGGCACATCACCATCAAACAGTTTTAACATCTCACACAGATAACGAGTACCGCCATCAATGTTTTCCCCTGGATTATAGGGGTTACGGACCTTTAACTCTTTTGCAGTTTCCGGCATCAGCTGCATTAATCCCTGAGCACCTGCGCTAGAGAGAGCATGGCTATCAAAATCAGATTCCGTTTTAATAACCGCTTTAATCAAAAAAGGATCAACATCGTAGAGGCGACTGGATTTCCTAATATGATAATCGTATGAAGAGGCATCACCCTGAGCTGGACTTTTATACACCGAGGACGAAGAAAAAGATTTTGTGGATCTAGGTCTTTTGGTAATCCCGAATCGTGTACTTAAAGGTCTACAATTAGCAGAGCTAATGATATTGGTGTACTGCTTTTTGCCTGCAGCATCAACACAAACGTACATCACTGCTTCCGCCTCAGAATAGGACAGAAAATGCAGAAGGACACCTGCAAATACAGTAAATATCAGAACCTTTTTCCCCATGCCTCTGTTCACCCCTTTTCCCTATTTCTTTCTCTTTTCCCAATCAGAAAGAAACTGTTCAATACCGATATCCGTAAGTGGGTGTTTTGCAAGTTGCTCGATTACTTTCAACGGAATGGTTGCGATATCCGCTCCGATGGCAGCAGAATCCATAACATGCTGCGGACTGCGAACACTTGCTACAATAACTTCCGTGGTAAAACCATAATTACGGTAAATTGACATTATCTCACTAACCAGATCCATGCCGGGAGTACCGATATCATCAAGACGACCAACAAAGGGGCTGACGTACGTTGCTCCAGCCTTAGCAGCTAACAGCGCCTGAGCCGCGGAGAATATCAAAGTCACATTGGTTTTAATACCAAGTGCAGTCAGCTCTTTAACAGCCTTAATGCCTTCCATGATCATCGGTATCTTGATCACAATATTATCACTCATTGCAGCAAGCACCTTGGCCTCTTTAATCATTCCGTCCATTTCAAGACTGACAACTTCAGCACTGATAGGACCATCAACCACTGCCACGATATCTTTTAAAATTTGTTCAAAAGGCTTATCCTCTTTTGCAATCAAGGATGGGTTAGTTGTCACACCATCAACCATCCCCATGGCTACGCCTTTTTTGATCTGTTCGAGGTTTGCGGTATCTATAAAAAATTTCATTTTTTTTCTCCTTCTTGACGAACAAATAATTCACAGCATTCTTCGCTGCAAAAATATATGATTTCGTTTCTTTTTTTTGACTTCAAACGTATGGCCTGCTGTTTTGGAACCAATTTATGGCAGACCGGATCTTCAACAAGGACATCGGCCACGGAATCATCCGTCTCCTGTGCTGAATTCTCTTCCTTTGTGTCCTTCTTTTTCTTCCAGTCACTCACCAGCAACCTGTAACCAAAGTAAAGCAGAACCGATATAATAATTATTTTTATTGGACTCACGTTATCAATATAGTATCAATTTCTCTGAAAAGTCGACTGAAATTCGGTCCAGGAATCGCGCTTGAATTCCTGAAGCGGTGCTGCTCCTGACTCAATCTGGTGTAATAACCGGTGGTACATCTCGACTGCACTATCACTATTAAGAGGATCACGATGATCTGGATCTATCTCCACAAGAGGTGCCAATACAAAGAGTCTTTCGCTTATATGTGGATGTGGCACAACCAAGGTCTCACTCCTTATTACGGAGTCGACAAAATAGAGCATATCCAGATCAAGCAGCCGATCCTGATACCCGTTTGCATCACTCTTTTTATCACGACCAAAGCCTCTTTCAACCTGTTGAAGTAATACAAGAAGAGTCTCTGGACAAAGTATTGTCTCAAGAATTCCTACCGCATTCAGGAAAAGATTTTCACTCTCCAGTCCCACCGGCTCCGAGACATATGGGCTGGAAAGAGTGACAAGTTCTATCGCTTCCTGAGCACCCAACTCCTGCCATGCCTGTTGTAAAATAATGTTGCTTTCACCAAGATTTGAGCCGAGTGCGACCCAAACTCGTTTTGTGTTTTCCAACAGTTATAAATCCTGTAACCCTAGTACATCAAACATCGTGTACATTCCAGGCTCCTTGTCAGCCACCCAAGCGGCAGCCTTTGCGGCACCCTGAGCAAAATTGTCCCGACTGTGGGCACGATGTGTCAGCTCTATGCGTTCACCGGGGCCACAGAAATAGATCGTATGTTCTCCTACGATATCGCCGCCACGAACGGTCTGTACGCCAATTTCTTCAGAACTGCGTTCACCTATTATTCCATTGCGCTCATAAACGCCAACCTTTTCAAGATCTCTCTGCACACCGGAAGCTGCCATCTCAGCAATTTTCAATGCCGTACCCGATGGTGCATCCTTTTTCTTGTTATGATGGAGTTCTACAATTTCGATATCATAGTCATCACCCAGAATGGCAGCGGTTTTTGCTGCAAGCTTAAAAAGCACATTTACACCAACGGCCATATTGGGAGCCTGAACGCAGGGAAAGTGTGTGGAAAGCTGTTTCAACTCTTCTAAATTTTCGGCACTTAATCCAGTTGTACCTATAACCATGGCTGTCTTATTTGCTGCTGCGATTTTTGCAAACGCCATTGTCGCTTTATGAAAGGTGAAATCAATAATCACATCACCTTTTGCAACCACGGCCTCAAGGCCTTCTTCGATGGTCACCCCAGCACTTCCCCAACCGCCCATTTCACCCGGATCACGCCCTATTGCAGGGCTTCCTGCTGCTTCAAAAGCAGCGGCGTAATGAAGGTCAGGATGTTGTGAAATCATATATCCAATACGCTGCCCCATTCTTCCGGCAGCACCTGCTACAATTACATTAATCATCTATTTTTTCCTTCAGCTAATTTCTTATAAAAGACCTACGTCTTTCATGGCTCCAGTCACTGCTTGCAAGGCCTTATCATCAATTTCAGTCAATGGCAGGCGTGGTAAACCATCCTTAATTTTACCCATAAGCTCCACACCTTTTTTGGCAGGAACTGGATTAGGAGCAACAAACATTGAAGTCATCAGAGGAAGGAGAGTGTAGTGAATCTCATTGGCCTTTTTGATATCACCTGCGAGCGCCGCTTCCATAAGATCTGCCATCCCTCGAGGATGCACATTGGATGTAACTGAGATAACACCCTTACCACCGATAAAGACCGTTGGCATACAGGTGAAATCATCTCCAGAAAGGACGATAAAATCATCGGGACACTGACGGATCACTTCTGAAATTTGTTGCAAAGATGCAGTGGCGTCTTTAATACCTATGATATTCTCAAATTTAGCTAGACGAGCGACGGTCTCGGGCAGCATATTGGTAACCGTTCTGCTCGGAACATTATAGAGAAATACCGGGATATCGACAGCTTCGGTAATTGCTTTAAAATGCTGATACAGACCTTCCTGACTTGGCTTATTGTAGTATGGAACCACAGATAGGGTAGCATCTACCCCACTTGCCTTTGCACTTTTTGCCAGATCAATGGCTTCCGCCGTTGAATTTGCCCCGGTTCCAGCGATAACAGGAACACGTCCCGCAACGGTTTTCACAGTAAGTTCTATGATTTTTTTATGTTCATCAAAGCTGACGGTTGCAGACTCACCTGTGGTTCCGCAGGGAACGATACCATGTGTTCCATTTTCGATCTGAAAATTTATCAAATCAACTAGTCCCTGTTCATCAATTTCATTATTTCTAAAAGGGGTGACAATTGCGACAATCGCTCCGCTATATTTTTCCACGATTCTTTCTCCTTTTTATTGAGGCTGAAGACTGAAGGTGAAAGGCTGAAGCAAGATAGGATCTACCTTCTGCCTTCTACCTCTCCTCCTGCCTGTATCTATTTCAGTGAATCGGCCGTTAGCTGGCCGATATATATTATATTTGCTGGACCTTGCAGGTATACATCCTCTGCAGTACCGTCCTGATTTAGATTAAAAACTATGGTCAGCTTCTCTCCACCGGAGGTGATTACCGTAACCGGTGACGTAACAAGCCCTCTGTTTGCAGCAAAGATTGCCGAAGCAACAGCTCCCGTTCCGCAGGCCATGGTCTCATCTTCCACTCCACGTTCATATGTTCGAACCCGGAGAGTGCCATCTGCAAGATGTTGAACAAAGTTTGAATTTGTTCCGGCGGGAGCAAATAGCGAATGGAACCGAATTTCATGGCCCCATTTTTTCACAGCTATATCTCTTCCTTCATCCATAAAAGTCACGGCATGGGGGACTCCGGAGTTCATAAAAGAAACCTCGGTTGCCTCTCCATCAAGCTCAACTTCAAGGCCTTTTTTATAATCAAAGGGGGCAGTCATAAGAAGACTGATATCCCCATCATCATTTAAGACCTCAGCTTCAATGGTACCTGCAAGAGTTTCAAAGGACATCTTCTTTTCTGCTATTCCTTTTGCAAAGGCAAAGCGGGCAGCACACCTGGCACCGTTTCCACACATCTCGGCCACCGAGCCGTCGGCGTTATAGAAACGCCAGCTGAAATCGGCCTGTTCAGAGTCCTGAATAAAGATAACCCCATCGGCACCAACGGAAAACATGCGCCTGCAGACCTTTCGTACAAACTCAGGCTGTTCACTCTCAGGGACCAATGTTCTGCGATGATCAATTACAATAAAATCATTGCCCGTACCACTCATCTTTGCAAAGGATACGGGAAAATCAATATTCATTCTATTTCTCCAGAAATTCCGGGACACTTTCACCCTGAATCAATGATTCCATGCTTTCACGCTTTCGAATAACCCCAAACTGATCACCCGTCACCATAACCTCAGCAGCACGTGGTCTGGAATTATAATTGGACGCCATGGTAAAACCGTAAGCACCGGCACTGAGAACAGCCAGCAGATCGCCCTGTTCAACCCGCGGCAGAGCCACATCTTTTGCAAGAAAATCTCCAGTCTCGCAAATCGGCCCTACCACATCGGCAACCTGAACAGAATCGCCATCTTTTTTAACGGGCTGGATACCATGAAAAGCACCGTACAAACTTGGACGGGCAAGATCATTCATTCCAGCATCAACAATGACGAAATGTTTCTCTTTTTCACCACCGCGATTACTCTTGGTATATTGAACTTCGGTAACCATAATTCCGGCATTGCCGACTATAACCCGGCCCGGTTCAAGAATCAGAGTAGCCTTTAGACCAGCCAACTCTTCCCTGATGGCCTTTGCGTATTCTTTAGGATGGGGTGGTTCTTCATCATCATAGATGATGCCCACCCCGCCACCAAGATCGATATATTGAACAACAATCCCTTTCTCCGCAAGACTTACCACCAACTCCTTAAGCTTTCGCAACGTTTCAACAAAAGGTGAAATAAGAGTCAGCTGAGAACCAATATGGCAACTCACACCCTTCACCTCAATATTCTCCATTGCTTCAGCCTGCAGATACAAGCCCAGCGCTTCCCTTATAGGGATACCAAACTTGTTCTTTGCAAGACCCGTGGAAATATACGCGTGTGTTTTGGGATCAACATCGGGGTTTACCCGAAAAGAGATTGGTGCCTTAACACCCATATCAGCAGCAACACTATTGAGACGATGGAGCTCCTGTTCCGATTCCACATTGAAAAGAAGAATGTTGGCTTCTAATCCATAGCGCAACTCTTCCTTGGTTTTTCCCACCCCGGAATAGATGATTTTCCCAGGATCAACACCAGCCTTCAAGGCACGAAAGAGCTCTCCACCGGACACGATATCCGCCCCACCACCGAGATTTCCAAACAGAGACAGAATTGCGATATTGGAACAGCTTTTCACCGCAAAACAGGTAATATGATCCATCCCCTCAAAGCCCGAATCAAAGGCCTGAAAATGACGGGCCAAGGTCGCTTTAGAATAAAGATAGAAGGGAGTTCCGACCTCTTTTGCTATACCACTTACGGCAACATCTTCACAGAAGAGCTCACCGTTTTTGTATTCAAAATGGTTCATAATTTATTTAAAATACGTTCAAAATATCGAAACCTTAATGTCTGATACTCGCCTCGCGAGATTTTTCACTCTCGTTAGGCATTTCCATCTCATCGTAGGCAGTAACGGAGTAATAGTAACTCCCACCTGCAGACACATTCACATCTTCAAAAATAGCATACACGCCGCTCACATCACCAACTAACTTGGGGGCATTCTCATCGGCACTGCGTCTGTACACCCGATATCCTTTCACATCAGAAGCCCGAGATTTCTCCCAGAAAACTTTGATACCGGACCCGGTCTGTACCGCGGTGATACCAGTTGGTGGAGCAGGCGCTGTCTGATCAAGAGCAGTCACGGTTATAGCCGCGGAAAGACCACCACTTACGGGTTCACCATTGACCATAAGAATTGACTGAACTTTGTAGTAATAGGTCTGTCCATTATTGAGTGCCTTATCAACAAACTGCGTGGCAGCAACAGCTTCTCCGATATTGGCAAACTCTATATTATCCTTGCTGCGAAGTACCTGATAGGACATCGGATAGCTGACGTCATCATCATCCATAAGTTTTGTCACGGGAGCCCAGTTGATAACAGCGCTGGAATCCGCGGCTGTGACAGCCATACCTTCCGGAGCCTTCGCCGGAATATGCCAGACAAAAGAGACGATATTAGAATCGGGACTTGCAGCCCACCAACTTGTTCTGGCGTTTACTTTAAAAAAGTATTTATGGCCTGAACGAAGCAGAGAAGTCTCATATGTTCCCTGACGAGTACTTTCAGGATCAACCACACCGCCCGGAACCTTTATCGCTTCGGTAAAAGGAATGGGACATGTGGGACAATAATCGTCTACAGGAACCACCGCTCTATACACATCAAAGGTGGTAATATCAGTAAGATCAGTCCCCTTGATAGTCTCTTTTGGAAAGGTCCAGTTGAGCGTTACACCCTTTTGACTCACACCATAGCGCAGATCTTCAATCGCTTTAGGAACTATGGAATCGGGAGGAACGGGTGCCGTCTTATAGCCACATCCTCCTGCCAGAAACAGTGTCCCGGTAAGAAGAATTGCCCCTGCAAACTGCGTTTTTCTCAACATCTTTACTCTCCAATTCCCATTTGTTTTTCAGCAGACTGTACTGCTTCTTCTACCCGCAATGTCGCGGTTCCCCCGGTTGAGACTCTGGAGTTCACAGAACCTTCAACGCTTAATACACTAAAAACATCCTCATCAATAATCGGAGAAAATTCTCTGATTTCTGAGAGAGTTAAATCAGTTAGCTCACAGCCCTTCTCGATGCAGCTTGCCACTGCCCGCCCCACGATCCCATGCGCCTCACGAAATGGCACATCGCGAAGCACTAGATAATCGGCTAGATCTGTAGCTGTCATAAAGCCAGTTTTTGTGGCCTCTTCCATACGGACAGAGTTAAACTCGAGATTTCCAAGCATTTCAGCCATAATAGCAAGTGAAGCTGAGACAGTATCTACGGCATCAAAAACCGGTTCTTTATCTTCCTGAAGATCACGGTTATAAGTGAGCGGTAATCCTTTCATCAGCGTGATAAGGGACATAAGACTCCCCACAACCCTGCCCGATTTCCCACGGATCAGCTCCGGGATATCTGGGTTTTTCTTCTGGGGCATAATGGATGAACCGGTACAGAATTTATCCGCAATGCTGACAAAGGAAAACTCCTGACTGGACCAGAGCACCAGTTCCTCGGAAAGACGGGAAAGATGGAGCTGAATCATGGTGCAGCAAGAGACAAACTCAATGGCAAAATCCCGATCGCCCGAGGTATCCATGGAGTTTGCCGTTACCCTATCAAAGCCCAGCAACTCGGCCACCATTTCCCGATCAATGGGTAATCCTGTTCCTGCCAAGGCAGCAGCGCCAAGCGGCAAAACATTGATCCGTTTTCTGCAATCTGTAATACGTTCTTGATCACGGCCAAACATCTCATAATAGGCCATCATATGATGAGCGATAAGTACCGGCTGTGCTCGCTGCATATGAGTATAACCGGGCATTACCTGGCCCATATACTCTCTTGCAAGTACAACAAAGGCGCTTCGTATTCCATCGAGTAGCTGCATAAACCTGTCACACTGATCACGAAGATACAAGCGAAGGTCAAGCGCTATTTGATCATTACGGCTCCGGGCACTGTGCAGTTTAGCTCCGGGAGGGCCAATGGCATCGATGAGTGCCTTTTCGATATTCATATGAATATCTTCAAGCTCACTTTTGAAGGAAAATTTGCCCTCAGCAATGCTAGTTTCAATAGTAGACAGACCATCGGTGATGGCAGTCAGTTCTTCCGTTGTGAGCAGACCATTGGCTGCCAGCATAGTGGCGTGTGCCTTACTACCCATCACATCATAGGAATACAGACGTTTATCGTAACTGATGGACTCGGTAAACGCCTCTACTGACGCCGCAGTGGACTCTTCAAAACGTCCGCCCCAAAGCTTTTCTGATTTATTGTTTTTCACGTTCAATTATCCACTACTTTTTTTGCATGGCAACAAGCTGTAAGCGCAGGCCGTTGAGACGAATAAACCCACCAGCATCTGCTTGATTATAGACATCATCTTCTTCAAATGTGGCAAAGCTCTCCTGATAGAGTGACTGTTCAGATTTTTTGCCAACGGAGACACAGTTGCCCTTATAGAGCTTCATGCGAACAGTGCCGTTTACAGTTTTCTGACTCTCATCCATGGTTACCTGCAACAGTTCCCGCTCGGGTGAGAACCAGAAACCATTGTAAACAAGCAGCGCATAGCGTGGCACCAGCGAATCTCTGATCCGCATCACTTCTCTGTCCATACACATGGTTTCAAGATCACGATGGGCGTTACGAAGTAGGGTTCCCCCCGGAGTCTCATAGATACCACGGGATTTCATCCCCACAAAACGATTTTCAAGCAGATCAAGGCGACCAATGCCATTGGCACCGGCAACTTTATTTAAGGCCTCAAAGAGAGGAAGAGGATCCATACGCTCACCGTTAATAGCAACGGGGTCACCCTTCTCAAAATCGATTTCAAGATAGGTTGCCTTATCCGGCGCATTCTCAGGAGACACGGAAAGCCGATACATATCTTCGTCGGGCTCATTCCATGGATCTTCCAAAAGCCCACCCTCAAAGCTGATATGAAGAATATTCTCATCGGAACTGTAAGGATTCTTCTTGGTGGTCGGTACAGGAATATTACGCTTTTTGGCAAACTCTTCAAGCTTAGCTCTGGAATTCAAATCCCAGATACGCCAGGGGGCAATAATCTTCAAACTGGGATCTATGCCAAGGTAGGACAATTCAAAACGAACCTGATCATTCCCCTTACCGGTGGCACCATGGCTCACGGCATCCGCACCTTCGGCATGGGCAATACGTACCTGCTCTTTACCGATAATAGGACGGGCAAGGGATGTTCCAAGAAGATAGGAGCCTTCGTAGATAGCGTTGCAACGAAAAGCGGGAAAGATATAATCTTCCACAAACTCCTTACGCAAGTCGGAGATGATAACTTTTTCAGCACCGGTCGCCATTCCTTTCTCACGGATCGCATCCCAGTCTTCCGTCTGTCCAACGTTGGCTGCATAGGCGATAACCGGGCATTCATACTCTTCTTCCAGCCATTTCAGAATAACCGAAGTGTCCAGACCACCAGAATAGGCAAGCACTATCTTCTTAACGTCCATTATATCCTTCCACCTTTCCCATAACATTAATCAACATACAGGAATTATTTTTCTTTTTTTAAATGTACCCAAACCAAGTAAGTGATCAGGGTGCCGTAGATTCGTACAGGCGCAATCGGCCGCAATAGTCTTTTCTATGCGACCCGATTGTGACCGTACGAATATGCGGTGCTCCTGGTCACTTACCGCCGATCAACTGCTCCAAAATCGCCTTGTGCATGTGCATCTTATTCTCTGCCTGATCAAAAGCCACACACTGCGCCGATTCCAGAACCTCTTCTGTAATCTCTTCCTCACGATGAGCTGGCAGACAATGCAGAACAATCGCATCGGCAGGAGCCTTAGCCATAAGAGCTGAATTGATTTGCAAAGGCTGGAAGATAGCAAGACGTTCCTCCGCCTCTTCCTCCTGCCCCATGGAAGCCCAAACATCAGTATTTACAACATCGGCCTGAGCGACAGCTTCTTCCGGACTACGGGTAACGGTAATTGGCTTTACAGCGTCCTTTAATGCGGCGGCCATAATAGCAGAATCCGGATCATATCCTTCCGGACATGCAAGAATAAGCTCAAAGCCGATACGGCTGGCAGCCTGTATCCAGGAGTTGGCCATATTATTACCATCCCCTACCCAGGCGACTTTCAGCTCTTCAATATTTCCTTTCTTCTCAACGACTGTCATAATATCGCTAAGAATCTGGCAGGGATGATGCAAATCGGTGAGCGCATTTACAACCGGAACCGAGGAATACTCCGCCAACACATCAACCACGTCCTGGCCAAAGGTTCGCACCACCATTCCATCCACATAACGAGCCATCACTCTGGCCATATCTTTCAACGGCTCGGAACGAGCAAGCTGTGTATCGCGACCGGAAAGAAAAAGCACTTGGCCACCGAGACCATACATGGCAGATTCAAAGGAAACCCGGGTTCTGGTTGAAGGTTTTTCAAATATCAGCCCAACTGTTTTTCCGGCCAGCTGCTGATGGCTGACCCCAGCGAGACGTTCTTTCTTAAGCAAGATTGCACGATTAATAAAACCAAGCAACTCTTCTTTGCTAAAATCCTGTAATGACTGTAAGTGGCGTACCATGACTCGTATCTTTTTCATCGGCACATCTGTTTTAAGATGGTACCATTTAATCTACATCCCCGAGCCCAATCGCTTTATATATAGGGGAAAGAAATCATATTTACCCAAAATAAGATTGATTTGCAAAGATTTTCGTGAAAAGAAGCACTCAGGCCTTACATTCAGCCAAAACTTCAGCTAAAGCGGTCAATAATTGATCAATTTCAGCTTTGCTCATAATAAGTGGCGGCAGAAAACGAAGCACAATATTTCCGGCAAAATTAATCAGCACTCCCCTGTCAAAAAGTGCCTTCACTATTGCCCCCCCCTGTTTAACTCCTTTTTCCGTGAGAACAAGGCCCCGAATCATCCCCATTCCCCTTGCCCCGCTGGCCAGGAGGGGAAACCGTGCTGCTAGATCTTCAAGCCCCTGCTGCAGATAAGCCCCCTTTTCTTTCACATCCGCAAGAAAGCCATCTTGTAGAATAACCTTCAAAGTGGCCACAGCCGCTGCTGCCGCCACGGGATTCCCCCCAAAGGTTGACCCATGGGTTCCAGGCACCAGAGACGCCGCAATTTCTTTCCTGGTAAGCATTGCACCAATGGGCAGGCCGTTTCCGAGTGCCTTGGCCACGGTCATAATATCGGGTACAATTCCAAGTTGTTCGTAGGCAAAAAAGGAGCCGGTTCGCCCGATACCAGTCTGTATCTCATCAAAAATAAGCAGCAGATCATGCTTCCTGCACAGATCCTGCAGGCCCTTCAGATATTCGACTTCTAGTGGCCGTACACCGCCTTCTCCCTGTAGAGGTTCGCACATAATAGCGCAGGTCTGATCAGTTATCATCGCCTCCAATACGTTCAAGTTACCAAAAGGCGCATGTGAAAACCCTTCGGGCATGGGCTCAAAGCCTTCGTGGAGCTTTGGCTGACCCGTGGCCGCAACGGTGGCAAGTGTTCTGCCATGAAAAGAACCGGCAAGTGAAATAATTCCATAACGTTCAGCACCGGAACATATTCGTGCAAGCTTAATGGCTGCCTCATTTGCCTCTGCCCCGCTATTAGCGAGAAAAACCCGATCAGCAAAGGAATTCTCGATCAAGAGCTCAGCAAGCTCCGTCTGGGGCTGAGTATAGTAAAGGTTTGAAACATGAACCAGTTTTTTTGCCTGGGCGCATATGGCATCACTCACCGCAGGATGGCAGTGCCCAAGACTGCAGACCGCAATTCCAGCCAGACAATCCAGATACTCCTTCCCCTCCGCATCGGTCAAAGTACATCCCTCACCCTTCACCATGGTGGCCGGATAACGTGCGTAGGTTCCTATAATCACATCGTCACTCCTCTTGGCCCAATTGTCATTTTCTCCACTCATCAGAATATCTCCGTTCCTACCCCTTCCCGGGTAAACATTTCAAGCAAGATAGCATGTTCAACCCTGCCATCGATAATATGTGTCTTTGTTACCCCACCCTTTAAAGCATCACCACAGCATCTCACCTTAGGAATCATGCCGCCGCCTATGGTTCCATTTTCTATATAGTCCTCAAGATCATCCCACTTCAGAGATTCAAGCAGAGTCCCCTCGTTGTCCTGAACACCGGTGACATCTGTAAGTAGAATCAATTTTTCCGCCTTGAGCTGAGCGGCTATCGCTCCAGCTACAATATCTGCGTTAATATTGAATGCCTGTCCATCTTCCCCGACACCAACAGGGGCTATTACCGGAATAAAATCGTTTTTCTCCAGTGCCTGTAAAATTTCCGGATTAACCTTGGTGACCTGCCCGACCCGGCCAAGATCGATTAATTCCGGAGGGGCATCCTGAATCGCCTCATCGTTCTTCTTGTTCACCTTCATTTTTTCAGCACAGATAAGATCCCCGTCCCGTCCCGAAAGCCCCACAGCCCGACCGCCACAATGATTTATGTTTCCTACGATCTCTTTATTCACCTTTCCAACCAGCACCATCTCAACCACGCTCATGGTTTCACCATCGGTGACCCGCATTCCCTGCACATAGCTGGGTTTGATTTCAAGCCTGTCGAGCAACTGGTTGATCTGAGGACCACCGCCATGGACGATTACCGGATTTATACCGATATGTTTCATCAGGATAATATCAAGCGCAAACTGCTTTTTCAGGCTCTCATCAACCATGGCATGACCGCCATACTTAATAACCACCGTTTTATGCCTGAATTTCTGCATATAGGGGAGAGATTCGATTAATCCTCTGGCACGATCTATACTTTCCTGCATATCTTGATATCCTTTTCAGCAACAACTATATTTTCTTATCAAATCAAATAAGTAGAATCATTTTCACACAATATGTTTTCATTCTACTGATTCACCTGATCGAAGTAAAGAAATCTTTCTTTACTCCCCGACGCCGGGATTTCTTTACTTTTTTCCACACCACGGCTATATTAGGCTTGGTAATTGCATTACGGTCATTCTTACTTTCTGTGTATGGAGAATATCATTGAGAAACCAACCTATCACCAGCCTGCTTTCAGGAGCAGTTTTCCTCCTTTTTTGCTGCAGCAGCCTTCTGTTTGCAGCAGGTGCCCCCATCACCATAGAAGCGGATCACATGACCTCTCTGGAAGAAGATAACAATGTACTTTTCACCGGAAACGTGGATGCTGCCCAGGCAGACGTTCGTATCCGGGCAGATGAAATGACGGTCTATTACAGCGCCGCAGCTGAAGGTGAAAAACAGGAAGTTAAACGCCTGAAGTGCATAGGCAATGTGGAAGTAACAAAAGGGGAATGGCTTGGCACCGGAAAAACAATGAATTATCTGGCAAAGGAACGCAAGGTAATCTTAAATGGCAATGCCAAAGCATGGCAGGATACAAATCTGGTAACCGGAAATACCATCATTTACTATCTTGATGAATCACGATCCGAGGTGGTTGGCGGTCGACCATCTACCACCGTTACCGGTGAAGACGGCGAGCCCGTAAAAGCAACCAGAGTCAAAGCAACCCTCACCCCGCAATAATAATTATGGCACAGCTGGAAACCGATAAGATCATTAAACGTTACCGCAGCCGCACGGTGGTTGACGGAGTAAGCCTTCAGGTGAACACCGGTGTTGTAGTCGGACTTCTTGGCCCGAATGGTGCCGGGAAAACGACCTCTTTTTATACTATTGCAGGATTTATTCGTCCCGATGGCGGACGTGTCCTGCTAAACGGCGAAGAAATAACCAAGCTCCCCATTCATATGCGGGCCCAGAAAGGCATTTCCTACCTCGCCCAGGAGCCATCTGTTTTTAAAAAATTGACCGTGGAAGAAAATGTCCGAATCATCCTCGAGCCATTAGGGTTGACGAAGAATGAGATCAAAAACCGGATAGATGCACTTATGGCAGACCTCAAGATTGAATATCTTCGGGATAACAAAGGACATGCCCTCTCTGGTGGTGAAAGACGCCGGGTTGAGATTATGCGGGCTCTGGCAACACAACCCGACTTTATTCTGCTCGATGAACCCTTTGCCGGAATTGATCCCCTTGCCGTGGCCGATCTTCAAAAACTTATCATCGCCCTCAAAGACAAGGGATTAGGAATTTTGATTTCAGATCATAATGTCCGGGAAACCCTTCAGGTATGTGATTTTGCCTATATTATGAATGCTGGTCAAATCCTGACAAGCGGAGTTGCAGACGATATTATCGAGAGTGAAGTCGCCCGTAAAATGTATCTTGGCGAAAATTTCAGCATGTGACCTAGACCCCCATGGCCCTTGAACTCAGACAACAGCTTAAGCTATCACAAAAACTGGTAATGACACCGCAGTTGCGTCTTGCCATTAAACTGCTACAGATGAATCGTCTGGAGCTTGGTGATGCTCTTCAGGCTGAGATTGAACAAAATCCAGGGCTTGAAGAAGATACGAACGTTCAGGAGCCTCGAGAAAATACAAAAAGCCTCTCTTCCACCGTCGAAGAAACAGGAGAAAAAAGAGAACAGGACCACACCGATCAGGTCAGGGCTGAGGATACTATCCCAGAAACAAACTGGGAAGATTACGCCAACACCTTTGACAGCAACGTCTCCTTCTCCCACGAAACACCAGCTGCAGATGCTCCTAGTCAGTTTGACTTTATTTCTGAAAAACCCGGTCTTCTGGCCTACCTGCAATGGCAGCTTGCCCATTCAGAACTAGAACCTGAAGAGTGGGAAACAGCTCTTTTTATTGCAGGCAATCTAAACCGGTATGGATTTCTCGAATGCACTCTTGAAGAGATTATGCAGGCCACCAGCTGTGACCACGATTCCGCAGAATACATTCTGGAACTTATGCAGGACCTTGATCCTCCCGGAATTGCCGCTCGTGACGTTGCAGAGTCACTCTTTCTGCAACTGGAACGCATGGGGATGGAAAACTCTCTTTCCGCAATCATTGTGCGAGACCATCTAAACCATATGCAAACCCGTAACTACAAGGCGATTAGCCAGGGAACGGGACGTAAGCGCAACGAAATCATCAAAGCCATTGACTTTATCACCAGTGAGCTCACTCCATACCCAGGCCTTCCCTACAGCACGGAAACCACAAATTACGTTGTTCCCGATGTCTATGTCCGGAAAATCGATGGTGAATTTGTTATCCGCCTCAATGAAGACGATATCCCAAATCTGAAGCTCTCTTCCCAGTTGCAAGAACTGCTGCAGGATGGAGAAGAGGTCATGGAGAAAAAATCAAAGGCATATATCAAAGGAAAACTTAAAGACGCCGGATGGTTTATAAAATCACTGCACCAAAGACAACGCACCATATTTAAAGTCATGGATAGTATCCTTAAGTTTCAAAGTGACTTTTTTGAACATGGCGCTACTCGTCTGAAACCACTTATCCTCCGTGACGTAGCAGAAGACATCGAGATGCACGAATCCACCATCAGTCGTGTTACATCAAACAAATACGTCCATACTCCACTCGGTATTTATGAACTGAAATATTTTTTTTCCACCGCAATTCCTAGACAAGGAGAAGAAGCACTTGCTGCGGAATCTATTCGAGAACGTATCCGTAAAATGATTCAAGAAGAAGATCCTTACAAGCCTTTCAGCGACAATGCCATTTCGATCAAACTCGGTGAACGTAACATCAAAATTGCCCGCCGCACCGTAGCCAAGTACCGGGAACAGTTAAAAATTCTCCCGGTAAAACATCGCCGTAAGCCAAGGTAATCTCCGGCCAGTAGATGAGAAAACTGTTTTTAAAGAAAATCAACTCATCTCTTTCTCTCTTCCACCAGATTCCCCTCCCTCCTCCCCTGAATAACTGCACAATCATATGAGCCGCCTCGAACGCATCTACTACTTCCACCAGAAACTCAAAGGGGAACGCTTTCCCAACGCCAAAACCCTGATGGAAGAGTTTGAACTTTCCCGTGCCACTGCCCATCGCGATATTAGTTATATGAGGGACAGGTTGCTTGCACCGCTGGCTTTTAATTCCAGCCGCAAGGGCTTTTACTACACTGAAAATGACTTTGCTCTCCCCTTCGAAGACAGTCCAAAGATTCTCTTTCTGATGGGGCTTCTGAACAGAATGGCGGATGAAGCGGGACTTGGCAGCCTCCCGGAGATGAAAAAGCTTGAAAAACGATTAAGCCAGCTCATTGCTCCTGGCTATGAACAGCTGATGGACAATGTTCTTTGCAAGTGGATAGAAGTTGAAACACTGGCACCGGCAGTTTTTGAAACTATTATTGAGGCGGTGCTGAAAGATCGACGACTTGATGTTGAATACTGCTCGGTGGAAGGTCTTAAAAGCACTCGCAGCATAGAGCCACAACGATTGATAAACTACCAGGGACGCTGGTATCTGCTGGCATACTGCCTTTTAAGAAAAGATCACCGTCTGTTCCATATGGCAAGAATCGAAAATGCTAAAACCGGTATTAAACGTAGTAGCCCCAGGCGACTTGCATCGGATTCTTTTCTAAGCGATGCCTTTGGAATATTCACGGGAGCCATCCAATATCATGCCAGAATTGCATTCACCGGCACTGCCGCAGAACTGGTACGAAGACAGCACTGGCATGAAAAACAGAGTATTAAAGAAGAGAAAAATGGTATCACACTTTCCCTGCCGGTAAATGATGACAGAGAAATCATTATGAAGATTCTCCAATATGGCTCAAGAGCAGTGGTTCTTGCTCCCGATTCACTCCGCAGGAGTGTTGCCGAGGAAATCACAAAGATGTCGATCTGTTACCAGGAGTAGTGATTTTCTGCCCCGTCGTTCCCTCGGATTCTCCCGTGGAATAACTCCCCTTGCGTATATTCCCAAATGTCAATTCAGGCAGACTGTAAAAAATACCCCGCAATGCCTGATTGAAGTGCTCCCCACCATCAAGTGGTACCCTTGCCAGCCCAACCACCCCTTGCACCGCGCCATAGGTCAGATTCATCAGCCCGAGAATCGGACGCAGCAGCAGGGAATCGTCCGTAAAAAACAGAAAAGGCGTATCCTTATTACGAGGCTGATACAGGGTTGAACTCAGAGTATTGGATTCCCTAAGCCAGACCAGCAGATCATCCTCCTGCTCATAAAGAGTTTCCAGGTTCCGTAAACGTCTGGCCTGAATGAATTGTTCATCCTGAAGAGAAAAATCCCTCACCGCCTGCTCATAAAAGAGAAAGGGAATAAAGATGAGCCCACTTTCCGGCTCCATCCAGCCACCAAGACCATCCCGTCCTAATTTTTCATCTGGAAATGTGGAGTTTAAAGAACGAATCAACTCGGTGGCGCAATTTCGATTAATAAGATTATAGCCGTAAAGATCTTCTGCTCTTTTTTTCTGTTTTTCAAACTCGACCGCAAGCAGCTGACTGCTGTTTTGTAAACGTTCCTGACTGATGTGCGGCGTATCTAAAACGGCAATGCCGGGTCGTGTTGGCAGTGTGGTCTTTGTCAAAATTCGAATTTTCCGTTCCGTCGTATTTACCCGTAATAATTCCCATGCTCTTGCCCTACTTGTTTCAAGAAGAGAATATGCAATTTCCGGATGGCGTTCTTCCTTGAAAAAAAGATCACGCCGGGTGGCTGATTGCTCCAGTAGATCCTCCTGTAAAACTGCTAGCCGGCCGCCACTTATCTCCTCATCGCTCAGCCACACTTTATGAACATCTTCAAAAAATGGATCAAGAGTAAGCAGCCGTTCCGATGACAAAGAGTGACAAACGGCAAGATACCTTGCCGTTTGCAGGAGTATTGCGGCCCCTCTGTCAGGCCGCCTGGAACACAGCAGCTCAACTATCGTCTCGCGCAAGGAGTCTCTAAACGATTTCAGGAGACTTTTTTCAGTGGCAGTTAGTCTCCGTTCTTCTTGCATGGATGGGATAAAAGCCGAACTATCCAAGCCTCGATTTTCTGAAAAAATCCGGAGTGCTTCACGTACACCTAGACGTTCCTGAAAAGCGGGTCCTAGGCGACCTTCCGTATCTATTACCGCAGCAGCCCGCTGTACATTTTCTTCTGCTTTTCGAACTGCCTCTTGAAAAAAACCGGTCGGAAGAGTTTCCTCTATATAAGCTGTAAGGTCTGGCAGATATGGTGATTGTAGCTTTTCTGAGAAAAAGCCAAGAGCATTCACCGGAATTTCCAAATCTCCAACCAACAAATCCTGAACAAGACGTTTTTCCTGACGCAGTTGTTCAAGAGAGTCAAAAAACTGATCCTGTTCAGCCAGGAGTTCTGTAAAATGATATCGTATCTGTGTTGCAACAGAGAGGTTCAGGGGGAGTGATGCAATGGAAATACTACGATTATGGAGCTCATTGTACAAAAACAAAAAGGCATCCCAGGGTTCACGGACAAGCAGAAAGGTTGAATCTGGAAAGAATTGATAGTGAAAGACGGTATCCCCAAGACGCAGGGCAGTATGTCCTCCTGCTGCCTCACCCGCATTGGCGTTAATATAGAGAAAATCAATAGAAACCGTGCTGTTTTCTTCTCCAAGCTCGCTTGCCAAAAGAAAACCCGGAGAAGAGAAAAGACAAAGAAACAGCAATAAACGGAGAAGATGGTACATAGAGAACTGCATAAAAAAACTACATCTTATAACCCGTTATCACGCTTGAATAGTTGGAGCTCTTTGCAATGGATCGAAAAAACGGTAAATTTACAATGGAATTTTCATTGACTCCAGCGCGCCTCAAGCCCTTTCCCATAGCAAGAAAAGTACTCTGCTCCTGCTCCCAGTCACCGATGCCATGGTTCCTGGCAATGGCTGAGACCTGCCGCTGATATTCATCGGTGGTCTTTTCACGACTGACGTATAAAACTGTGACTGCTGCCACATCTTCTTCATACAGTGTGCTTGTCTCTTGAATTTTTGCCTCTTCCCCACCCCCTCCAGAGGAGGAGGTTGAAATAGAAGTAAGGGAATCAAGACTTGTCGACACGGAATCGGATGATTTTTCCAACGAATAGGAAACTGAACAACCAGCCTGCACAATTGAGCAACTGACCAACAGGACCAGATATATATACTGCTTTTTAGAAAACATATTTTCCTCAATGTTAAAAAGTATGCTTCTCTATTAACATAGAGCTATTCTGCTTTCCATGAATTTTTTGTTCTGAAACCGTCCGCCGGTAGTAGCTTTATCAATTTTGGCTATGCAGCCAATCCCTCTGGCATCTCGTGTTGCCGAATGCCTTTTATTTTAATCACAGAACTGACTCTGCGATCATGTCTGTTGGCATCACGTCGGTCAGAGAGCTCTCACCCGAATTAATCTGAATTTTTCGCAGTTACACCCTCAGGCCGCAACGTTTGCGCAGGAATTAAACCTTCAACCCACCTGCCATAATCCATTTATGAACATTGTTGCCCAACTGGTGGAATGCATACACGTTGTACTGGACTCAATATCCATAATAGACACGTTACTCGATAGTGACTGGCAACAATCAAAAGATGAGTTTCAGGTAAAAGCAGAGATTGGAACCGCTGCGGTGGAAGTTCCGCGCGGCACCCTCTACCACAGTTATGAGATAAATGAGTATGGCGTTGCAACAAAAGCGGATTGCGTGATTCCAACGGACCAAAATCATGGAAATATTTATTACGATATCGTAGACCTTGCCACAGATTGTGCCAAACAGGAAATTGAAGATGACAAAATAGAGCTATTGGCAGCCATGTTAATGCGGGCATACGATCCCTGCATTTCATGCTCTGTTCATTGAAGCAGTAGGATTTGTCTATTTCTCTCCATCGAGACCGGCTTCTTTCCTCCAAATTAATACCAGACTTCCAGTTCTTTCAATTTTTCACATCAAATAGATGGATTACGTATTATACTAGGTGTTTTTCCACCAGCATGACAACAACCTCTGCCTTTGCGTGAGAAATGGCTTTCCTTTGTTGTGACAGAGAACATACATTCGTATTGTGCTTACTTCGCAGTTGTATCCTCACTACCACCAATGCTGAATATCCCGACCAGAACTATATGAAAAAACAAGTGAGGGAGACTCATGTATCCCTATGGAAAACAACATGACCAAGACATACAATTATTCCCCCAAGCATAAAGAAACAGGCTCGCCAGCAGGAGAATCGTACTGCGAATATTTTCCCTACCAAATAGTAGAGAATCAGAGTTACCGGTAGAAAAAGGAAAAGAAAGATGATGGAGCTAAAAACCATATGTGTGCGTCGGAAGTATTAGGGTAATTTCCCAGGGTATTCTTTAACGTTGCCGGTAAAGTAACAAATGTGAGGGGAGTATGTCATTAACTAAGTAATAGTGGAAAGAATTTCCTTTGAGGGTCACTATAAATCTTGTTCGCAAATATCATTGCCACACCTATCCGTAAAACTTGCGACATATTCGTAGGAGCAAAACCACACTTTCTCACCAGGATACAACACAATTGTTCCTTGCTCTATTCCACAACTGCACAAGTGTCGCGGGGCCACCAAAGCGACATGCCTGGATTTTTAGCTGCCAACACAATACCTTACAAACTATTAGCTAATACTTTCAGTTAAAACAGAGAAATTGGCACGGTTGATGCTATATAAGAAGCATAGAAACTAGAAAATAAGCTCAATCAACCCTATATGGAGGACACCATGACTACTACTACAAATACAACTACTAATACTCAAATTGACGCCGGATACGAAACTTCTAAATTTGCTCTCGGCGCAGGAATGACCATGGCCGCTCTTGTCGGAATCTGGGGCTTTGCCTGTATCGCCAGTGCAATGATGAGTATGGGACCTATAAATGTAGTTAAAGGATACTTGACCGCAGTTGTTGGCTAATAAAATTCAAAGAATACTCAAATTTAATACGGATAAGACAATGAAAGAAAATACTTCGAAAACAGGATCAAGAATAATATTAGCAGTCGGTTCAGTAATGTGTCTTTGGGTTGGAGCAGCTCTTACAAGCGCACTTTCTTCAGTAGGTTGGTCAGTAAGTGAACTCGCAGGACAATATATGGTAGCAATCGGAATGGTGAAGCCTCTGCACACTCTGGTGGATTACTACACACACATCAAAGGTATTGAGTATCTACTCTGTGTTGCTTTCTTCGTCTGTTTTTTGCAATCTAAAAATCCCCACTTTTGCAAACAAAAATCCCCAGTTGAAGGTGGGGAATTTCTAACAATATAATCTGTCGTAAATATCGGTTTTATTTGTCGGCGACATCCCTCCTTGTGTG
>Ga0208901_1000168_pt1 | contig 43095 bp, 39 predicted proteins | sample AntAceMetag02UKF_FD_184764 | JGI IMG/M metagenome (GOLD analysis project Ga0208901, IMG submission 184764) | Saline lake microbial communities from Ace Lake, Antarctica - Antarctic Ace Lake Metagenome 02UKF (SPAdes) (version 2) | ecosystem: Environmental > Aquatic > Non-marine Saline and...
ACAATGCTGAATGGGTTCGTCTTTGCCTTTTTGCCATTTTCTGCTCCTTAGTGGTCCCTGAAATGGGATAGTAAAAAATAGCAGATTATCCACTTATAGGCTTGTTCAAAAAAAGGGTACCACTTCTGATCACGTCTTAAGTTGAAAACCTTCGGCATGCGTAACATAGTGAATGGCTCAGTCCACAGTGCCATTGTTTGACCACGGTTTTCAGCATATGTTATTTTCCAATCACCCATACGAACTGCAACAGGAAACGCTTCATCATTTAGATAATGGAAAACAGTACGAGGACTTTTATCTGTCTTACCTGTTAAATATGGCAACAAATTGTAACCATCTAAATGAAGTTTTGCTGATTTACCGGCAATTGTTTTACCATTTAGCATATCTTCTTTAAGTGTGTCATCGCCAGCAATCGCAGCCATCGTTGGCATCCAATCTAAGTGAGCCACCATTTCATTAGATACTTGTCCCGCTTTAATTTTTCCTGGCCATCTCACTACAGCAGGTACACGATATCCACCTTCATAGTTAGTATTTTTCTCAGAACGGAAAGGTGTAATACCGGCATCTGGCCATGAATTAAAATGAACACCATTGTCTGTTGAATAGAAAACAACAGTGTTATCAGCAATGCCTAAATCATCAAGTTGATCTAACATTTTACCGACATTCTCATCATGAGCGACCATAACATCATTATATGGACCTTGACCGGACTTACCTTTGTGCTTTTCTGCACGATGAGTACGGAAATGCATCCCTGTTGTATTTAACCAAACAAAGAAAGGTTTATCAGCTTTAACAGCCCTATCAATAAAATCTTCTGCTGCAGCTACAAACTCATCATCTGCAGTTTCCATACGTTTTATCGTTAAAGGTCCCGTATCTTCAATTTTACCATCAGCATAAGAATGAATGACACCTCGAGGGCCAAATGCTTTTCTAAACGCTGGATCTTTTGGATAATCTTCATCTTCTGGCTCTTCTTCGGCGTTTAAGTGATATAAGTTACCAAAAAACTCATCAAAACCATGGTTTGTTGGTAAATGTTTATCAAGATCACCTAAGTGATTCTTACCAAATTGACCTGTGGCATAGCCTTTATCTTTTAGCATCTCAGCTATTGTAATATCTCGGTCATTAATACCTTCAGCTGCTCCGGGTATACCTACTTTGGTCATACCCGTGCGCAATCCTGATTGACCTGTAATAAAAGTAGATCGTCCTGCTGTACAGCTTTGATCAGCGTAATAGTCAGTAAAACGTATACCTTCTTTACCAATCCTATCAATATTAGGCGTTTTGTAACCCATTATACCGTCACTATATGCACTTATATTAGAGATACCTATGTCATCTCCCCAAATCACCAAAATATTGGGCTTTTTATTGTCTTGTGCATCTGCTTTTTGCGGAACTGTAGTTACTCCGGCAGTAACTACCGCAAAAACGGCAATCCCTAATCCGATTTGTTTCATTTTGTTTTTCATTTTTCCTCCATTTTTAATTAGTCTTCAACTTGCTGACTTGATTTATTTTATATCGCAACGTTTTCTAGTGTTTGTATACTCTCTGCAGTGTCAGCCACTTGAATCCTCCTTCATTGGGCCATTCATCAAGGCCCAGTTAATCGCATCCAGCAGGGCATCGCTATCGACCAGCTTTTTGAAGTAGCCGATCGCACCTGCATCCAACGCCGCTTTGAGCGTTTCGGGATCATCATCCACAACATAGATATTAGCCCTAATGGTAGTTACCATGGGGAAAAGATAGCAGACGATTGGAGACTGGTCTATTAGACCTTAGTCGTATAGTCTGCTTGTTTCAGCAACTGATCACCGATATTAATATTGCCACAACGAAGGTAATCAGTCAGGTCATTTATTAAAACGAAAGATGTTTCCTGAGAAATCTTTAGTCCTGCAGGATCGAGAGTGGCTTGGGATGTTTCCTGTAGACACGAAAAAAACCACGCACCAGGTGTTTAGAGATGAGCCGGTGCGTGGCTAAAAAATGGCTGGGTACAGTACCCAGCCAAAAACAGCTGCAAGTCAATGATACTAGAACAAAACGTAACCCTCGTAAAGCGTAGGTCATCAGTTCGATTCTGATAATCGGCTCCAATGATTTCAGCACCTTAAGTCGTCTTCTAGACAACCTTACAACCTTGAACTTTCCTTTGGTTGCACATAGAGTGCGTTTTTGACCAAAAAAATCTATTTAGAGCTTCCAGTTCTTTCATCTTTCCTTTTACCACGCCTCATCTCTGTGGATTTCAAAAAAAAAGGCCTCTTCGTAATCAACAATACAAAGAGGCCTTGAATGGAATCTGGAGTTATTGCTTTTTATTCGTCAATATCAACTTTCAAAATTTTATCTCCAGGCTGTAGGGAATCACCAACCTTTGCTGAAATTGCTGTTACTATACCATCTATTTCGATGGTTATAGGGGTTTGCATTTTCATTGCTTCCATCACAGCAATCTTATCACCAGCTGAGACAGTCTGCCCTTCTTCAACACTGATTTCGCATATATTGCCGGCAAATGAAGCCCGCATATCACCAGCTTTTGCAAGATCCATAACTTCTTCCTTTGACATAGCCACGGCTTTTGCTGCCACACCGTCAGGAAGGTCGGCTGCAAAGCCATACACACGCTGATGGTGATCCACGTTGAGATAGACGCTGGTTTCACCATCCTCATCTACGATTGATGGGCCAACCTCAACTCTGTGCTCCTTGCCAGTATGATCCGTAAATGTAAGTGTTTCCCCAGCCTCAAAACTTCCCTGATGCAGGAAAATTGATGGGGGTAGCACGTATACTTTACCAAATTTTGCTTCAAATTTAAAAAACTCAACTGCATCATTAGGGTGCTGCAGATACAGAACCAACTGTTGATCGGTGGGCTCTTCACCAATTCTGTCGCTGAGGGTTTCCTTTTCTTTAGCAATATCCATATCGCCGATATCTTCAACGCCACCTTCTTCTTCAAGAACTTTTTTCCAATCCTTACCGAGGACTTTTTCAAAAATCCACTCATCCGGTTCATAGAATGGGAAAGGTCCATACTTGCCAAGTAGCAGATTGCGAAGATCACCGGAAGGATTACCATAACGCTCTCCACCCTGAACATTGGAAACAGCCGTGGTCCAGAGTATCTGAGAACCGGGTGTAACGGACCAGTAGTTTCCAAGTTCCTTTTGAACCCTTGGAAGCTCTTTGTGGAGAATATCTGGCATTTTGTCGAGAAAGCCACCCTTAACGGCCTGTTCAAGACTTGATCCCATTGCTCCACCGGGGAGTTTATGGATTTGAACAGTGGGCTGAAAACCTTTTATCTGAGATTCAAAAGCTTCGTAATACTGACGTTCATCTCTGATCACCTCGGACGTCTCAATAACCGCATCTTCATCAATGGTGGCTGGAGAATGACCGAGATCTTTCAGGGTCTGAATAACGGTTAAAATCGGTGGTGGACCATAAAATCCGGTAAATGAGGCATCAGCAGCATCCACAATGTTCGCGCCATTCTGAACAGCAGCAACGATGCGGCCAACATCATTTCCATCGGTATTATGTCCATGGTAATGAATAGGAAGATCGGGATGTTTCTGTCTGATAGTATCAACCAGCTCTCCAATGCGTTTTGGTGTACCAAGACCGCCGTGGTTTTTAATGCAGAGCACAATGTCTTCACCGGTTACATCGAGAATTTCCTTAACCTTTGTAAGGTAATAGGCATCGGTATGTTCAGGACCTGTAGAAAAACAGATACAGGGTTCGTTTATTTTTCCCGCCTTTGCAACTTCTTCAAAAACCGCCTGCATATTAGGAATGTAATTCATGAAATCGAAGGTACGCCAGACATCAACATACTTTGCAAATTCTTTAACAGTAAAGCGGATTACATTCTGAGGATATGGACGATATCCAAAAAGATTCACACCACGACAAAGAGTCTGAAACATGGTGTTTGGCATTTTCTCACGAAGGATCTGAAGCTTTACAAACGGATCAACCTGTTTTCTGAGAATATCAACATGAACCGAAGCACCACCTGTAATTTCAAGCGAAAAGAATCCGGCACGTTCTCTTGCTTCTGCAGCCATGATTTCAGTGTGGAGCAGTATTCTGTTTTTAAAGTCAGACTGAGAGAGATCACGGGCAGTATTTGTGATGTGGTACCCGTCAGCGTTTTGTAATTGCTTCACCACATCAGCAGGTGAGGTTCCTTGTACAATTCGTTCCATAATTATTCCTTATCTATCAATATTGTCGTGTCAAATTTCATACTCATTCGCGAAACGACAGAAATTTATGTGTCCTAATATATCACTTATGCAGCGTATGGATTGTGTCCGCGATGATGAATCTCAGCAATCAGATTAGCAAGTTTGCTTTCTTCATTAGCGTTCTCATCATAGTCAAAAAGATCTGGGTGTTTGTCGAGGTACGACGTGTCAAAATCTCCAGCTATAAAATCTGCATCCTTTGCAATATTAAGATAGAAGGGGATAGTTGTTTTCGGACCTGCGATAACAAAATTTTGCAGACAACGTCGCAAGCGGTCTACGGTCTCATTCCATGAGAAACCGTGAACCGTCATCTTAACAAGCAGTGAGTCGTACACTTCTGGAATAGTAAAGCCCTGGTAAACAAAACCATCAAGACGAACACCATACCCACCTGGAGAACGATATACTGAAACTGTCTTACCGCCTTCTGGCATAAAATCAGCCTTGGGGTCTTCTGCATTAATACGCATCTCAATGGCATGGCCACGAAGTTGAATATCATCCTGGGAAAAGGAAAGCTTCTTCCCCATGGCAAGCTTGATCTGAGTACGTACGATATCAATACCGGTAATCATCTCGGTAACAGTATGTTCAACCTGTACACGCGTATTGATTTCCATAAAATAGTAATTGAATTCCTTGTCTATCAGGAATTCAACCGTTCCGGCATTGAAATAATTGGCTGCCTTAGCAGCCTTCACTGCAGTATCGCAAATGGTATCAAGAAGCCCTTTGTCACTTATCATAGAAGGGGCAATTTCAATAAGCTTTTGATTTCTTCGTTGAATAGAACAGTCACGTGTTCCAAGATGGACAGTGGTGCCCTCGTGGTCAGCCATGATCTGTACTTCAACATGTTTTGGTTCGATAACCACTTTTTCGAGATAAACAGATCCATCGTTAAAGGCAGCAAGTGCCTCTGCACGTGCAGTAGGAATTTCTTCCTCCATCTGTTTGTCTGATTCTATAAGTCTGATTCCACGACCGCCGCCACCAGAAGTCGCTTTCAGCATAACGGGGTATTCAACTCGAGCAGCAAAGTCGAGAGCCTCTTTCAAGCCCTCATCACCGACTGTGAGATTCTCAGTGCCGGGTACCATGGGGATACCAGCATCGGCCATAATTTGCCGTGCTATAACCTTATTACCAAGGTTAGTGACCACTTCGGATGATGGTCCGATAAAAATAATACCTTCATCTTCACAGGCCTTTGCAAATCCTGCATTTTCTGCAAGAAATCCATAGCCTGGATGAATAGCAGTAGCACCGGATGTCTTTGCAGCTTTAATTATCTTCGCGATATCAAGATAGTCACAGCGGGGTCCTTTCCCAAGCCAGATAGCTTCGTTGGCGATCCTGATGTGACGTGATTCCTTATCAGGTGTTTCATATACGGCAACTGCCTCGTAATTTAACTCCTGTATGGCACGAATTAGTCGAATGGCAATTTCACCACGATTAGCAACAAGTATTTTTGTTTTCAAAAGCAACTCCTTTCACATATTAATCAAAAATTACGGCAGAATGTCTTACAGGGGATTTCCCTCGTTTATAAGCAGAGAAATGTGGTGAGTATTTTTTTAAATGTGTCTTTGGATACTCCAGAGAGCATTTATATAGCATATTTGTTTTGTAAAGGCAAGTGATACTGGTAGATTGGAACAAGCAGCGTTAATGTCCTAACTGTCAAAAGGGTGGTACCTCAAATGAGCTATTTTAAGGAAATTACACAATATCCTTGACAGTTTTTCTCCTAGCGATATAAGGGAAATAGACGTGTTGCTGTGAAATTAATTATTCTTAATCTCACAGTGTTTAACAACTCAAAAGGTGAGAGACTGGTTACAAAAATGGTTAAAACTACCAAACCAAAAAGTACGAAAGAGGCAAAGCCTCCTGCTGCCACCAAGACGAAGGAAAAAAAATTATATAATGTTATTTTTTTCCACAAATGGTGCAAATCCTGCGGTCTCTGTACCGCTCTTTGTACAAAACAGATCATTAAACCAGATGAACTTGGATTACCCTATATTGACGAGATGGATAGCTGTATCGGGTGTCGGTTTTGTGAAATCCACTGTCCTGATTTTGCAATTACCGTCAAGCTAAGACACCCTGAAAGGAGACTCAGTAATGGAAACAAATGATACACAACAAAAGAGTCTGCTCCAGGGAAACGAGGCCATTGTTGCCGGAGCTCTAGCAGCCGGTTGCCGTTTTTTTGCAGGTTACCCTATTACACCTGCCTCTGAAATCAGTGAGATACTTTCAGTAAAACTGCCAGAACTTGGTGGTACTTTTATTCAGATGGAAGATGAAATTGCTTCCATGGGAGCAATTCTTGGAGCATCTCTTGCTGGTGTGAAATCCATGACCGCTACAAGTGGCCCCGGATTCTCCCTTATTCAGGAAAATCTTGGCTACGGATGTATCACTGAAGTCCCCTGTGTTATTGTAAATGTAATGCGTGGTGGCCCAAGTACCGGGCTACCCACAAGTCCTGCTCAGGGTGATGTACAAATGGCACGCTGGGGTACCCATGGCGATCATCCCATTATTGTACTTGCCGTTTCTTCCGTTGCGGATTGCTTTTCAATAACCGTCAAAGCTTTCAATCTCTCTGAAAAATATCGTATTCCTGTTATTATTCTTTCCGATGAAGTCGTGGCGCATACCCGTGAGTCTGTAGTATTGCCTGACCCTGACCAAATTCGTGTTTTTGATCGTGTGAAACCCGATGTTCCGCCCGAATGGTACAAACCCTACGCCGACAACAACCGCGGTGTTCCGGATATGTCCTCTTTGGGCGATGGCTACAGGCATCACGTCACCGGGCTGGTCCATGATGAGAAGGGGTTTCCGACCCAAAATCCCCAGGAAATCGATAAATTTCTTAAACGGATTCACAAGAAGATAAGTAAGGGTTTTCAAGATATTCAGATTACCAAAACTTATCATATGGAAGACGCTGAAGTTTTTGTTATTGCCTATGGTTCCGTGGCACGATCTGCACTTCGCGCAGTTCGGGACGCCCGGAAACTTGGCGTTAAGGCTGGACTTGTTCAACTTGTCACTCTTTTTCCATTTCCACGAAAAACAGTTGATACTTACCTCCGCCAATGTCGTGCTGCCGTAATTCCTGAAATGAATATGGGGCAGATGAGTAGAGAAGTAGGAAGGGTTAATCAGGCCGGATGTCGCATTGTTAAACACAATCGAGTCGATGGTCAGCTGATAACCCCTGAAGAAATCCTCAAACACTTGACAACGGTATGATCTTGCAACAAAAGCAAGAATAAGGAGAACAAATATAATGCTAGAACGTGCTGAAATCATACGTAAAGAATATTTACGACACGATAAAAGCTTCCCCCATGTCTGGTGTCCCGGATGTGGCAATGGTATTGTTATGGGCGCATTACTACGCGCCGTAAACAGTCTTGGTCTGAGTAAGGATGAGGTCGTGTTGGCATCCGGTATCGGATGTTCAGGAAGGCTACCCACTTATGTGGACTTCAATACCATCCACACTACCCATGGCAGAGCGCTTACTTTTTCAACAGGAATTAAACTTGCCAAGCCCGAACTTACGGTAATTACCGTTATGGGAGATGGTGATTCCACCGCAATTGGCGGCAACCATTTTATACATGCTGCGAGGAGAAATATTAACCTTACAGCGATTATTATTAACAATGCCACCTATGGTATGACCGGCGGTCAATATTCCCCGGCTACTCCCTATGGTGCCAAATCTACCACTTCCGTTTATGGACATGTTGAGCATGCGTTTAACATTGCGGAACTAGCTGTTGCTGCCGGTGCATCTTTTGTTGCACGCAGTACTGTTTATCATGCTACACACCTCGAACAGATGATCGCAAAAGCTATCAAAAATCGTGGTTTTTCCGTTATGGAGATTGTTTCAAACTGTCATGTGCAACATGGCCGGAGAAATAAACTTGGCGGTGCCGTAGAGATGATCAATAGCTATAAGGAAAATGCGGTAACCGTTGGAAAAGCGACGAAAATGAGCCCGGAAGAGTTGGAAGGTAAGATCACCATTGGTGTACTTGCCGATGTCGACAAGCCAATCTCCACCGAGGAATACAGACGTATTGCCGAAGAGGCCAAGGAGAAAGCCGACAAGGTCACCAAAGCTAAAGAAAAAAATGGGATCAAGCGTTATGAAGAATGATGAACGATACGAAATCAGATTTAGTGGATCAGGTGGACAGGGAATAATTACTGCTGCCGTTGTAATGGCTGATGGAGTCGGGTCTTTTGACAATAAACATGTCTGTCAAACCCAGAGTTACGGCCCCGAGGCACGAGGTGGCAAGAGTAAGGCAGAAGTTGTTATCTCTGGCTCTCCCATTGATTACCCCAAGGCACTTCGAGTCGATTTACTGCTTGCCATGACCCAAACGGCATGCGATGCCTATTTTTCAGATATCAAAGCGGATGGTCTTCTTGTGGTTGACTCTGGCCTCGTTAAACAGTTACCAACGAGCCGCTCGGTCTCTATACCTTTTACCCAGATTGCAAAGGAACAGATTGGGAGGGAGTTGGTTGCCAACATGGTTGCTCTTGGAGCTGTTGGGTATCTTAGCGGTCAGGTATCACTTGAAAGTTTGGAAAAAGCTTTGCTTTCACGGGTCCCTAAGGGTACAGAAAAGATGAATTCAGAGGCGCTTCGTGCTGGTATTGAGGAGGCCAAAAAAATAGACCTGGATGCTTTGCCTAAATCAGTAATGTCTGAATGGGAAGACGAACTCTAGCGAGGATACAGAACGATGGACAGTATTGCCAATGGTATACCTAATGGAATAATATGGGCAATACTGGGTGTTATTCTCTGCGTTGTGGCACTTTTATTATTTAAAAGTGCCACCATGCAGGCTCAACTCAAAAAAGCTTTTGTTCTTTTATTAATGGCAGCAGCTGTTCTTTTTGGATACTACCTGGTGACAGGTGAATCTCCAACCATGATACCTACTCGGATCGACAACTTCTTCAATGCACCCCGCGAACCGGAACAGGGGAGCCACAGATACTATCAGGATCCGGATGAGCGCTATAAGGATAAAATGTAAAGTTTACAGGCTGCACTGCCCCTTGGCTTTGATCTTTTTGCCGATGGACGCAGCATAAACAATTGTTTCTTCAGCCGGATCAACTCCGAGCAATTCGTTCACTTCATCGTCATAGAAAGCAGCGACGGGACAACCACCATTTCCTGTGGCCTCAGCAGCTAAAAGCAGGTTCTGACAAATATGTCCGGCGTCCAGCAGAACATATCGCATGCCTCGATTTCCGTATTTACTCACACAGCGCCTGATAACGGCGGTCCAGAGAAAGGAAACGGCGGACTCACCCATAAACTTCTGATTCAGACAAGCAGAGGAAACGGCTTCAGAAACATCCTCTTCCCTGAGCATATCAAGGGAAAAAGTCTCCACATCAAAGTGATATAAACCTGGATCAAGCCCCTTTACCAAATTCACGCTCAAATAGGTCTCTACGGGGTAAAGTGCACCTGCAGAGGGAGCTGTTCTAAATGTGTACTTTCCAGATTTTGCGGTGACACCCTGACTCGCCCAGAGCAAAAATGCTAGATCCTCAAGCGTAATGGATTCCATCAAAAACTTGCGCAGGGATCTTCTATTTTGAAGAAGGGGAGTTAAGCGCGCCTCTTTAAGCTTCCAATCTCGAGGCAACTCAACTCTTTTCGCAGCGGGATATTTTTTAAATGTTTGAGCTTCTGCAATGGCAGGCCGTTTGACCTGTTTGATAGATTCACGATCATAGGCTGTCTCCCGCAGATACTGGTACCCGGTACATGACTCAAGTTCAGGCATTTTGTTCCTCATTCTGTTTTTGTTTGGCAAGTTGTCCACAGGCGGCAGAAATATCTTCGCCACGACTTGTACGGATAAAGACTGAATATCCGGCATCCCGCACAATTTTCTGAAAAGCATACACCCTGTTTCTGGAAGGACTCTTAAAAGGTAGGCCGGGTGATTCATTATAGGGAAGCAGGTTTACCTTACAGGGGATATCATGTAGTAGACGAGCTAGTTCACGGGCTGCATCATCGGAATCGTTAATTCCCTTTAACAGGATATATTCAAACATAATCCGTTTTCGTTTTGCCAGCGGATAATCACGACAGGCCTGGAGTAGTTCATCCAGCGGGTGGCGATTGTTCACCGGCATTAAGCTGTCACGGGTTGTGTCGTCTACTGCATGGAGAGAGATGGCAAGGTTTACATCTGTTTTTTCACCAAGTTCCAGCATATTGGAGACGATTCCACAGGTTGATACGGTGATACGCCTATTGGTCATATCAAGCCCACGCTGCTCAGTTAAAATTGAAATGGATTTGATAAGGTTTTCAAGATTGTTCAGCGGTTCGCCCATTCCCATAAAGACAAGATTAGTGACACGATCCGGGCCAATAAGTTTTGAACGTGGTTCGTTTCGTAGAAATTCACCCACCGCACAGACCTGATTCACAATTTCAGAAGGTGTCAGATTGCGACTGAACCCCATGGTGGCAGTAAGGCAAAAAGAACACTTCATAGCACAACCGACCTGGGATGAGACACAGAGGGTGTTGCGGTCAGGCTCAGGAATCAAAACCGACTCTATGACTTTTCCGTCATCGAGCGTAAAGCCGAACTTCACACATCCATCCTCGGAACGTTGAATAAGTGGATCTGTAAAACGTGAAATCCTCGCATGCTCGGCAAGAATCAGGCGAAACTCCTTTGCCAGATCAGTCATCTGCGAGAAATCAGTGATGCCCGGGCGATAAAGCCATGCCATGATCTGTCTGGCACGAAAAGCGGGTTGTCCGAGGGATTCCACGTACAGAACCAGTTCTTCCTGGGGCATATTTCTTAGATCAACTTTAGTATTCATAATCTATAAGGCTCGAAACCTCTCCTCTACGAGGGCTTGGTTTCCTAGAAGCGCTTGCTCTACAGCAGCAAGCATGTTCTCCCTATCACGGGGTAATCTTCCGGATAGAGGGATATAATTAGATGCATGGTTCGCCATAAACTGAACAGGACCACAGCTTATATTCTTTAAAAGTTCCCGAAGCTCCAAAAGCATCCCATTTGCATTTGGCAGTTTAAACTCACCACGTTCATATTGAGCACCGAGTTCGGTGTTGTTCAGTGGCATAAGGCAGAGTGCAGCTATTTGCCTTGGGGCCATAGCACTCAAAACCCTTGCTGTTTCTCTGGCATGTTGCAGACTCACCCCCTGTCCTCCTAATCCGAGCAGAACAGTTACAGATAAAAAGATACCAGCCAGGTTAACAATCTTTGCAGCATGGATCATAGAAAGATCTGTTTCACCTTTTTTCACAGCAGCAAGGACACTGTTATCACCGCTTTCCAACCCCATATAAATTCTGTGCAGACCAAGGCGTTTAAGCTCAAGCAACTCATCGACCGATTTATTTCGAATCGCTTTGGCATTCCCATACAGCGCTATACGTCCAACTTGCGGCAGATGACTTTTTATTAATTTAAAAAGGGCAACAAGACGTCTCTGCGACAGGATAAGAACATCGCCGTCTGCCAGAAAAACACGTTTTTGTTGAGTGCAATACTTGGAGGCCAATGCTAAGTTTTCAAGCAGTTCAGCTTCACTTCGAATGCGAAACTTCTTATTTTTATACGCTCCGCAAAAGGTGCATTTATTATGGGAACATCCAACCGTGACCTGGAGGATAATTGAGTTGGCCTCACTCGGCGGCCGGATGATATCTCCGTCATAATTCATAAAAACGCCAGGTCTTTAACCTGCTTTGTTGCTTGGATATTAGTTGGGGATGAATGCATTTAGTACAGAAATAAAGTGACTACGTCTGTTTTGTGGATTCCAGAGGAAACATTCAAGGAACCCACAAAACACTTTGACTGAGTGGTTATTCTGAAAAGGCTTTCGTAGAGTATATCTGATATCAGCCAGGATTATTTGCTTCAAATTCCTTCATAAACGCAACAAGCTTCTCAACACCTTCCCTTGGAAATGCATTGTAAATTGAAGCGCGACAACCACCTATGGAACGGTGTCCTTTTAAGCCATTTAAGCCAAGCACTGCTGCTTCGGCAATAAATTTGGCCTCAAGTTCTGCACTGGGAAGATTAAAAGGGATGTTCATAAGAGAGCGGGAGGCTTTTTCAGCATGTCCACGATAATATTCCGTTCCGTCGATACAGCCATACAAAAGACCTGCTTTTTCTATATTAATCGTCTCCATTGCAGCGACGCCACCTTTCTTCTTCAGCCATTTCAACACTTCACCGACTGCATAAATTGGAAAGCATGGTGGGGTATTGAACATGGATCCCTTGTCTGCATGCGTTTTATAGGTGAGCATGGTGGGGGTGCCATCCGGAGTTTTTTCAAGCAAATCGTCTCTGATAATAACTACGGTGACGCCGGCAGGCCCCATGTTTTTCTGAGCTCCCGCAAAAATCAATCCGAATTTTGAAACATCGATTTTCCTTGATAATATATCAGATGACATATCAGATATCAGAACCTTGTCCGTTTCCGGGAATGCTGGAAACTGTGTTCCGTAGATGGTGTTATTAGAAACAAAATAAAGATATTCCGAATCACTATCAACGCTGTATTCATCCTGAGTCGGAACACGGTTGAAAGTTTGCTCTTCACTTGAATAGGCAACAGTAATGTCGCCAAAAAGTTTTGCCTCTTTAATTGCCTTTTTGGACCATGTCCCGGTATTAAGATACGTGGCTTTTTTTCCATCACCAAGAAGGTTCATGGGAATCATAAAAAACTGACTTGAAGCACCTCCTTGAAGAAAAAGTACTTTATAGTTATCTGGTATTTCCATAAGTTCACGCAGCAGACTTTCCGTGTTGTCTGCAACTTCCATAAACTCTTTGGAGCGATGGCTCATTTCAATAAGACCCATGCCGGTTTCTTTAAAATTAAGAACATCCTTGGATGCCTGTTGCAGCACTTCCACGGGAAGAGTAGCAGGACCAGGACTGAAATTATACACGCGATCAACCATTTTTTTTAACTCCTTATCGAAAAAAATAATACCTGAATTGACTCAAATCTGTTATGAAAGAATATCCTAAAATTCCTACATTGTGGGAATTATTTCTAAGAAACAACCAGAACTCAACAGATAACAGCGGCTAGTAACTATTTAAGTGATTGGTGTTACCATATTCCTGACTCTTCGTCACCTGTAGAATTTATGAAAACAGAACGAATAAATTTATTCATACAACTCCTGCTAGGAAGTGCCTTAGTGCTCGGGCTTCTTATTAGCGCCATTGATATCTATTCTCTGTCGACTGGCACCGATAACCACCCCTCATGGCAAACCCTTCATGGAATTTCCCTGACCGATAGTATCATACTTGTGCTTGTGCTTTTGACTCTCAATATTCTTTTTATTAAGTATCGCACATTGATTCAGCAGGGTGTGCAGCATATTGATCTTTTAACTGGATTTGTAACCCGGCATGCCTTTAATGAAACTTTTGAGCATGCATTGCTAGAAGCAAAGCGTTCACTTGAGCCACTATCGGTATTGATTGTAGATATCGACCGTTTTAGGGGCATAAATGAACGATACAGCCATCAAGTCGGCGACAAAGTCCTTTTGATGCTCAGCCGATCTATCCAAACTGTTCTCCGTGCATCTGATATCACATGCCGGTGGGAAGGGGACCAGTTCCTTGTGATTTTGAAGGACTGTTCTACAAAGGACAGCTGTCGCATTGCGGAAAAAATGCTTGAGGTGATTCGTGCCCAAAGCCTTGAACACGACAAGAAGCTTATTAAAACGACAGCAAGTATCGGAGTTGCTCAGATGCTGTCCAGCGACAATATGGAAACAATTGTTTCCCGCGCTGAGACCGGACTTCATAGTGCTCGGGATAACGGACGGAATACCTACGCTATTGGATACGATTGGATTTTGATCAATTATAATTGCGAGCCAATCTTACTTCCTGCTTAACGCCTCGTAGAGTACAATACCTGCAGTCATGGCAAGGTTTAGGCTCCTGATATTTGGATTCGCCATTGGCAAAGTGAGACAGCGATCTGAATAGAGTGCGAGTAAATCTTCCGGCAACCCTTTTGTTTCTTTCCCAAAAACCAGAAAATCCCCTGGAGCATATTGAGCCTCAACATAGGATCTCGTTGTTTTAGTGGTGAAAAAATGCAACTTGCTTTCATCCTGAGCCTGCAAAAACTCATCGAAGGACTCCCAGTAGCGTATGTTTACAAATTTCCAGTAATCCAGTCCTGCCCGTTTAAGGTGCTTATCGTCGGTTGAGAACCCCAAAGGGCGAACCAGGTGAAGCACAGTGTTGGTAGCACCACACAGTCTGGCGATTGATCCGGTGTTTGGTGGAATTTCAGGTTCTACCAAAACTATATTATAAGGTTTTTCAATACTCATTTTGCGCTTTTCTATGCTCCCTTGATCTTTATGTCATTTATTTGCAAATCATGAGAGCCTACTACAAATCGAATCATTTTGAAAACGAACAAATAGTCATTCATATTGGGAGGTCACTTATTATCCTGAAGAAAAAGTTGCATTTTTACTTACAGGTACTAAATTGAAACGATCATAATCCGACAATATAGAATTCGAAACAACGTATAATCTAAAAAATAAACGGCAGGCTTTCCGATAGTCTGCCGTTTATTTTTTAGCAGTATGCTTTACCTAGCAGAAAGGAGTTTGACGTAAAATGGCTTTAATTGTACAAAAATTTGGAGGTACCTCTGTTGGTGATCCGGAAAAGATCAAGCAGGTTGCCAGACGAGTCCTTGCTAAGAAGGCCCAGGGTAATCAGATGGTTATCGTTCTCTCAGCAATGTCTGGTGAAACAAACCGTCTAACTGATTTTGCCTTGCAGATGCAGGAAATGCCTGATAATCGTGAAATGGATGTGCTTCTCTCATCGGGGGAGCAGGTGACAGTCTCTCTTTTTGCCATGGCTGTTAAAGCTAGTGGCGATGACTGTATCTCCTTTCTTGGTGATCAGGTAAAGATAACAACTGACAATTCACACACGAAAGCCCGTATTGAAAATATCGATACCGAACGTATCACCACGGAACTCGATACTGGAAAAGTTGTAGTGGTTGCTGGATTCCAAGGTGTGGATCCGGATGGAAACATTACAACTCTTGGTCGTGGGGGCTCTGACACCACAGCCGTTGCCCTGGCGGCCGCATTGCAAGCAGATGCCTGTGAGATCTTTACCGATGTTGAGGGTGTTTACACAACCGACCCAAACATTTGCCCTAAAGCCAGAAAGATTGACCGAATCTCTTACGACGAGATGCTTGAGCTTGCAAGTCTTGGGGCCAAGGTTCTCGATATACGATCCGTTACATTTGCAAAACAGTACAATGTCCCAATCCATGTTCGTTCCACGTTTACAGAAACCGAAGGAACCTGGGTCATTGAGGAGGATAAAGAAATGGAAGGAAGAGTAGTTTCAGGTGTTACCTATAATAGAAATGAGGCACGTATCACCATTTCCGGTGTGCCCGACCAACCGGGTATTGCATCAAAGATTTTCACCCCAATTTCCGATGCGGATATTATCGTCGATATGATTATCCAGAATCAGGATACAGGAAACGGTCTTACCGACATGACCTTTACTGTAGTTCGCAGTGATTACAAACGGACGCTAAAGCTGCTTGAAACTGTTACGGAAGCAATAGGTGCCAAAGAAGGTGTTCATGGCTCAGATGCTATCACTAAAATTTCCATAGTGGGTGTTGGTATGCGTAACCATTCAGGTATCGCCTCCACCATGTTCAGCGTTCTATCCAACGAAGGGGTTAATATATCCATGATTTCAACATCTGAGATTAAAGTATCCTGTATTATTGAAGAAAAATATACAGAACTTGCCATTCGCGCTCTACACGACGCCTTTGAGCTTGATAAAGAAAATGTTGCTGAAGAAGAAATACTTTAAACCTGGTGAGCTTCATGGATAAATCTGTACAGATATACGATACGACCTTAAGAGATGGTACCCAGGCGGAAAACTTCAACCTTTCTGTTACTGATAAGGTTCAAATCAGCCACAAGCTTGATTCGCTTGGCGTCGACTTTATCGAAGGCGGCTGGCCGGGATCAAACCCACTAGCCGTTGAGTTTTTCCAAACCATGCAGAATGAAACACTTCAACATGCAAAGCTTTCTGCTTTTGGGGCAACACGCCTCTTTTCTAATAGTTGTGAAAAAGATAATAATCTCAGGGCACTAATTGATGCAAAAACACCTGTTATTACAATCTTTGGCAAATCTTGGGATATCCATGTATACGACGCTCTCCGTATAGAGCTTGAAGACAACCTGCTTATTATTGAAGAATCACTCGCTTACTTAAAGCCTCATGTAGAGAGTCTTTTTTATGATGCCGAACATTTTTTTGACGGCTTTAAGAACAATCCGGATTATGCCTTGGCTACTCTCGACAAGGCTATCATTGGCGGTGCCAATTCTCTGATTCTCTGTGATACCAACGGTGGAATGCTTCCCCACGAGGTTCAACCGATAATCCAGCGGGTCCAGCAATTTGTAAGTGAACGAAACAAGACCATTGAGCTTGGTATCCACGCCCATAACGATTCCGAGACAGCAGTGGCAAATTCCCTACTTGCTCTTAGCCTTGGCGTTAAACAGGTTCAAGGAACGATAAATGGATACGGAGAGCGTTGCGGAAATGCAAATCTCACCTCAATTATTCCAGCCCTTGGCCTTAAGATGAACTACGAGTGCGAGTGTGTTAAGAAGATTGACAAACTCTACGATGCAGCCATGCTGGTTGATGAGCTGGCAAATCTACCACACAATAAGTATCAACCCTATGTTGGCCGGTCAGCTTTTGCCCATAAAGGGGGAATTCATGTTTCTGCAGTAAAACGAAACCCGATGACCTACGAGCATATTGAGCCTGAAAAAGTTGGTAATATCAGAAGAATTCTAATCTCTGATCAGGCTGGAAAATCCAATGTACTGCACAAGGCCAAGAAGTTTGGTATTGACCTCGATGCAAATAGTCCGATTGCGGCATCGATTGTTACGGAATTAAAAAACCTTGAAAATCAAGGTTTTCAGTATGAGGGTGCGGAAGCATCCTTTGAACTGCTTATGAGACGTGCAATCGGTGCTCAAGCGCACTATTTCACCCTAAAAGGATTCCGGGCAATTAACTCAAAGCGCAGCATGGACCAACTGCCTGAGACCGAAGCGACAATTCGGGTCGAAGTTGGTGGCCAGGAAGTTCATACAGCTGCCATGGGGGATGGTCCTGTTAATGCGCTTGATAAGGCGATGCGGAAGGGCTTGTCTCAGTTTTATCCTGCTCTTGAAGAAATAGAACTGGTTGACTACAAGGTCAGGGTTCTTTCGGGACAACAGGGAACAGGAGCTAAGGTTCGGGTACTGATAGATTCAAAAGATCAGTACGAACAGTGGGGGACGGTAGGGGTTTCTTTGAATATTATCGAGGCGTCATGGCAAGCTCTTGTAGATTCAATCAACTACAAACTTATGCGCGATGAACAGCGTAGTGCAGCAAAAAAGCAGTAGCCGTATGAAGGGTGTGGAAAAGGAACTTCTAGTGTTCGTTTTCTGCACCCTGCTTACTGTCTTTCTGGTTAAATCCCTCTTAAATCCTTCTCCTGTTGATTCATTAATCGGAAAAGACCTCCAGATTCTTTCCAGCCGGGAACTGGTTTTTGAAAATTCCTCTGGAAATTTCCTGGCCACCGACCGCAAAGAGCATCCTTCCGTAGATTATCCACAATTTTCACCATTTTTTTTCCAACCCATTGCTATTAACTCCTGCGACAAAACTTTACTGATGTCAGTAAGAGGGATCGGTCCCGGTCTTGCAAAAAAAATACTTGAGAGAAGGATGATTATCGGTGAATTCAAGAAAGCTGAGGACCTCCTGCTTGTGCATGGTATTGGACCTATAAGACTTTCAAAACTTGCGCCTTATTTTAGCTTCTCAACATACCATGAGTAATTCTACTGTGGAATCAGTTATTAGCACCCCTCTAGTTATCCTGATAGGTCCTACGGCAATAGGAAAAACTGCACTTTCCATTAAGATTGCCAAAGAGTTCGGATTTGAGATTGTAAGTGTCGACTCCATGCAAGTATATCGGTATATGGATATTGGGACAGCTAAAATAACAGAAGAGGAAATGGAAGGAGTTCCACACCACCTCATTGATGTGGTGAATCCAGATGAAGCTTTTGATGCAGGAATCTTTGAAAAACTGGCTTTGGCTGCGATAAAAAAAATTGAGGCCAGAGGAAAAAAAATTCTAGTCACCGGAGGGACTGGTCTCTACCTAAATGCCCTTGTGAATGGATTATCTGCAGAGCTTCCTTCGTTTCCTGAGATTAGGGCGGAATTGAGCCATGAATTAAAGACCCTAGGTGCTCATGCTTTACATGATGAACTGAACTCAATTGACTGTATTTCAGCCAAAAGAATCCACGAGAACGACAGTTATAGAGTTCTGCGAGGCCTAGAGATATACAGGGGGACAGGAATAACCTGGTCTTCTCTTATACAGGAGCATAAAGAAAACAGAAAAGTTCGATTTAAGAATATCCTAAATATAGGACTCACCAGAGATCGTTCAAGTCTCTATGAGCGTATTGGCAGAAGAAGCGTTCAGATGATAGACAATGGCCTGGAAGAAGAGGTTCGCTGGTTACTTAAACATGGGTACCCAGCGACGCTTAAGTCAATGCGTTCGATTGGCTACAGCCATATGACGAAATTTATAGCGGGGGAGTACAGCAAAGATCGCATGCTTGAATTACTGACTAGAGATACCCGTAGATACGCAAAACGACAATACACCTGGTTTAATAAAATTGAGAACATTAACTGGCTACAAACAGGGGATTCCTCTCAAGCAATGCAGTTAATAGAGAATTTTATTTCATAGCTACATCATCAATATATTTACAATCAAGAATGTTATACATTAACTTATCACGACACTCCCAGCTCAACAATTAACTATGAAACCAGACAAAACAACCATTCCAATCAGGTTAAGCAGCGGGATTACGGTAAATCCATTCATCAAAGAACTTCTCGCGGGTCGAGGTATTTCCACTGAGTCAGCAACCAGAACATTCCTAGAACCAAAGTTAAAGGACTTACCAGATCCATTCCTAATGAAGGATATGAACCTGGCGGTGAGACTGGTTGAAGAATGCATTGGGCAAAACTTCACCATTCTTATTTGGGGCGATTATGACGTGGACGGAACAACCGCCACGGCACTTTTGATCCAGTTCTTCCAATCTATTGGGTATGACGCAGGGTATCACATACCGAACCGCCTGACCGACGGATATGGCATTCAACAAAAAGGGTTAGAGCAAATATCAGGGGACAGAGACCCCACTAAAACCCTATTGATAACTGTGGACAACGGCATATCAGCTCATAAAGCAATAGAGTACGCAAAAGAGCAGGGCTACAAAGTCATAGTTACCGACCACCATGTTCCCCCTACAGTACCTGTCGATGCTGACGCTATTATCAATCCAAGCCAACAGGAATGTAATTTCCCAGACAAGACGCTCGCTGGCGTAGGTGTTGCCTTTTACCTAAGTGTAGCAATAAGGGTTCATTTGCAAAAAACGGGATATTTCAACAACAACAGGGAGCTACCGAACATGAAGACACTCCTTGATCTTGTAGCAATAGGGACAGTAGCAGACATGGTTCCACTAAGAGAAACCAATCGAATACTGGTGCGAGCAGGAATGGAAGTTCTGGCAAAAAATGGAAATATAGGACTGACTGCATTATGCAAGAAAACGAATATTGATAGTAGAAATGTGCGATCCGAGGATATATCATTTCAACTGGCACCAAAAATCAATGCGGCCGGGAGGCTTGGCGATGCCAGCATGGCAGTAAAGCTATTCCTAGCTAAAGAAAACAAGCTCGCGGCAACCATCGCAACGGAGCTGGTGAAGAACAATGAAAGACGTAAATCCATTAACATACAGAACTTTTCAGATGCAAAGGATGAACTAAGCAGATCCACAGATGTCAAAAAATATGCGATTGTTGTTTCAGGGGACTATCACATCGGTGTAGCCGGAATAGTTGCTTCGAACTTGGTCGAAAAGTACAAAAAACCAAGTGTGGTGTTATGCCTAGGTGACGATGGCTTACTGAAGGGTTCTGGGAGATCCGTTGTTGGAGTTGATCTCCATAGGGCGCTTGAGAAATGCAGTTCATTATTACTGGGCTTTGGTGGCCATAAAATGGCAGGCGGAATGAGCTTGCTACCTGAAAAACTCGAGGAATTCCAGTCACTTTTCGACAAAGAAATCATGGAACAAATCCAGCTAAATGGCATCGTTGAGGAAAGCTTGGTTGACACAGAGATTCAAATAAAAGATTTATTCCATGGTGACATCCTGAGGCAACTACAGTTGCTTGAACCATTCGGTACAGAGAATCCCCAGCCGATTTTTCGTGATACTGTTTCTAGCTTTATGGAATTAGCTCCTCTAGGAAAGGACAAGGCTCATTTGCGTTGCAGCTTTGAGGGAAACAGAGGAAAGCAGATCAAAGGGGTCGGTTTCGGAATAGGCCACTTAATCGCCAACTGCAAGTCGAACGCAAAGAGAGAAATTCTTTACACCCCAACTCTTAATAATTTTAGAGGACGGCGCAACTGGCAGGTCAGGGTGACAGACATAGTTTTCACCTCAGACAACATACTGTAATCACCACACTAATAAAAACTATACATAATATACATTATGCGACATTTGATATATTGCATACTTTAGCCCAGTTCTAGACATGGCCGAACCCACCCACCTAACCCAAGGACACACGACCTCAGAGTTAATGTGAAGCATCAAGACTTGTCCACTCCCTGACACTTCAACGAATCCCTTTCCTTCATTGTGTATGTCGATTAAGATAGTCTTGCTTTCAATCTTTAAGCAAATCCAGGCAAACGATACCTTAATAATAATTTTAAATATAAATAATCCAATATGACAGTTGCACTATTTGACCTAGACAACACTTTACTCAGCGGTGACAGCGATCACGAATGGGGAAATTTTCTTATAAAGAAAGGACTGGTGGATGAAAAGCTCTATAAGGACGCTAACGATGATTTTCATCTTCAGTACAGGGAAGGACGCCTTGATATATTCGAGTACACAGCGTTTAGTTTTCAACCTCTAAGTGAGCACACCGTCGAGGAACTTGATCTTTTACATGAAGAGTTCATGGCTACCGTAATCAGCCCTATGATTGGTCGAAAAGCGCTTCAACTTGTCCAGACACATCGTAACCAGGGCCACGTCCTCGCTGTGATCACGGCCACTAACCACTTTATTACTGGCCCTATTGTTAAACGCTTTGATATTCCAAACCTTATTGCTACCAATGTGAAATTGGAGAATGGTCGGTTCTCCAATAAAATTGACGGTACGCCTTGTTTTCGTGAGGGAAAGGTGGAAAGGATTAAAGAGTGGCTTGCTGAAAACAATGAGGACCTAGAGGGAAGCTTTTTCTACAGTGATTCCCACAACGATCTGTCGTTGATGGAACTTGTAACTACTGCGATTGCAGTAGATCCTGATGATGCATTGGCCGCCATCGCCAAAAACAGGCAATGGGAAACTATCTCTTTACTTAGTTGACGCCTCACTATCGCATACAATACAATGACGTATTAACAATCATGTAATTTCAATACTTATTGTTTCGCATGATGTCTATATTGTTCATTTGGTTGTTGTTGTACCCTGTAAAGTCAAGCAGGCTTGCCCTTACAGGATAATTTCAACAAACGGTGAAGCATTTGTTCTGATATGGCGTTCAACCACTATTGCTTCACTCTTTTTGTTTCGAATTTGTACCTGTACCGTTTCCCCTGTTGCAATAGTCGAATCGAGCAATGCCAGAGCGATCGATCTCTTTCCAATCTTCTTATCTTTCTGTTGCTGCTCTTTTTTTACTTCATCACTTATATGAAATGGAACGCTAGTCCCACTTGTGATATACCCTATTTGCTTTCCTTCTTTGAAAACCTCATACCCTTCCCTTGCAACACCTTTACCTGTTAGGGTTAATGACCTGATTGTTTTTGGCAGGACTTCGTCACTGCCATATTCGCCAATTTTATTTTTTTTGACGACTTTATACTGCTCAGCAAGGGATACTTTCCCTATATAATCCCCTTTAGCATCGGAAAAACTTACAGCAAACCGAGAAAGCTTTGACGCAAAAACTGGTATTTCCTTGTTGTTTCTATCATGACCAAGCTCGTGGCCATATAGTGGCATTCCCGCCTCAAGCCTCAAGGTATCTCTTGCCCCAAGACCGATAGGCTTTGCCCCTTTATTTAGCAATATATTCCACAACTTAACTGTATCTTTGTTTTCAAGGAATATCTCAAAGCATCGTGGCTCACCTGTATATCCAGTTCTTGCAATTTCTGCCGCCATACCAGACAGTTCCACACTACTCAGGCTATTCCTCTGAGCCTTTGGTAAGGACCCTTTGGTAACAAGTTTTTGAAGTATCGTTTCTGATTCAGGACCTTGCAGTGACAACATAGCTATGGACTCGCTTTTGTCCGTAATTTCAACATTTTCAAAATTACGAGTCTCATTTTTCAGGTACTCCAAATCTTTTTCTCTGTTCGACGCATTTACGACCAGCAAGTACTCATCTTTCTTGAACCTGTAAAGATATGTGTCATCCAGAGTGCCTCCAGTTTCAGTTTGAATAATCGTGTATTGACTCTCCCCCACTTTGAGTGCTTCTGCATTATTACTTAACACGTGCTGTAAAAAGACTAATGCGCCAAGACCTCCAAAGTAGATACGCCCCATATGGCATATATCGAATAAGCCGCAATGTCGACGTGTTGCCAGGTGTTCGTCACGTACACCATCAACATACTGCATTGGCATTTTCCATCCACCATATTCAGCCATTTGGGCCTTCAGGTTCAGATGCTCTTCATAAAGGACTGTTCTTTTAATATTTTCCATCACAGATTTCCCATTTTAAAATATGTTCCTTTTTTTAACCGGCATGGCCTCGGTGATTGATCCTAAAAATGTTTCTGCCGCGTGACCAATGGTTTCAGCAAATGTTGGGTGTGCATGTATTGTTGTCTCCAAATCTTTTGCGGTGTGCTCTTTGTGGATTGCAAGAACAAGTTCATGGATCAATTCTCCGGCATGAGCACCACAGATACCAGCACCTATTAATTTGCCACTTTCTTTTTCAAAAAGAAGTTTGGTTATTCCATTTTCCTGGCCACTGCTCAAAGCACGGCCATTTGCACCCCATGGATACTTGACTCTGTTGTATTGTATCCCTGTATCCTTTGCTTCCTTTTCAGTATATCCCGCCCAGGCTAGTTCCGGATTGGTGTACGAAACCGATGGAATGATTTTAATACTATTTTCAGATTTTTTTTCTACAATATATTCAACTGCCACCTTTGCCTCAAAGCTTGCCTTATGCGCAAGCATTGGATCTCCTGTTACGTCACCCACTGCGTAAAAATTTTCAACAGAGGTCTGTTGGTTTGAGTCAACTCCAACAAAACCATGATGATTCAAGTCAACACCAACATTAGTTAATCCAATGCCTGAACTGTTTGGTGTTCTCCCCACCGCTACAAGCACCGCGTCGAATTCAAGAGGAATGCTTTCTTTGGCTCCTGTTATTGTTGCTACAACATGATCTCCTTCTATAACCATGCTTGTTACTTTTGATTTCGTCAAAATCGTATATATTTTTTTGACTTTCCTCAGCAGTGGCTGAATAAGATCCTTATCCGCAACTGGGATAATCTGCTTATCCATTTCCACAATGGTAATTGACGAACCAAGAGCAGAGTACACCTGTGCCATTTCAAGCCCAATCACTCCCCCCCCTATTATCAGTAACCTTGGTGGTACAAATTTTAAAGCGAGGGCATCACTGGAATCCCATATCAATTCATGCTCAGGGATGCCATTTAATACAGATGGAGAGGAACCCGTCGCGATAATTGCCTGTTTAAATTTGACAATTGATTCACCTGTAGATCCTCTAAAAAGAAGGGTACTGCTATCCTTAAAAAAAGCTTTTCCAGTTAATCGTGTTATCTTTCTCGCTTCACTGAGTCTAGACAAGCCACCTGTCAATTGCGCTACCACCCGATCTCTTTTCGCACCCAGTGTTCCAATATCAAAATGGGGTGAGTCATAAAGAACACCATACTCAGCAGCTTCCTCTTGAATATCAAGAAATGATGTTCCATGCAGAAGCGTCTTAGAAGGTATACATCCCTCATTCAAACAGACGCCACCAAGGTTTGCTCGTTTATCAACCAGACATACCGTAAGTCCAAGATCTGCTGCTCTAAAAGCTGCCGTGTATCCACCCGGACCTCCTCCAACCACCACTACATCATATTGATTATTTTCATTCATAATTTTTCACAGCAACGAGACAAGCGAAGACTTCGAAGGTTAGAGGAAAAAGTCCATTATAGACAGGCGCTAAATCAAGAGTTTATACAGGTCACTTGCCCTGTATGAACTTCTTACATGAGGTCCCGCAGCAACACCCTTAAAACCAATTCGTAGCGCCACATCACGTATGGCATCAAATTCGGCAGGTGGCACATAGCGAAAGACCTCTACATTGTCCTTTGTTGGTTGAAGGTATTGACCAAGTGTAAGCAGGTCGCAGCCGGTTTCCCGAATATCTGCCATAGTAGTTTCTAGCTCACTTTGCGTTTCCCCAAGTCCTAGCATCAAACCAGACTTGGTCACGATATGGGGATACTTTTCCTTCACTCTTTTAAGCAGGGTAAGAGAACGGCTATAACTCGCCTGCGGACGAACATTTGGGTACAATCTCGCCACAGTTTCAACATTATGATTTAAAACAGATGGGTTATATTTACAAATAGACTGAAGTGACTGAGCGTTTCCCATAAGATCAGGAATAAGAATCTCAACTTTTGCTTGTGGAGAGCTTGCTCGTATCGCTACCAGGGTTTTCCCGAAATGATCGGCACCGCCATCCGGTAGGTCATCCCGGGTAACGGAGGTAAGAACAGCATACGTTAAGCCCATATTTTTTATGGCCGCCGCAATTTGAGTCGGTTCAAGCGAGTCAAGTGGCTCTACTCCTCCATGCCCTATGGCGCAAAACCCGCAATTGCGTGTACAATTGTCTCCCATCAACATAAATGTTGCAGTTCCTTTACCAAAACACTCAAATTGGTTTGGACAGCGTGCCTCCTGGCAGACAGTGTGTAATTTACTTGTAGCAAGCTGACGCCTTGTCTTTTCATAGCCTGGCCCCGACGGAAGCCTGCGTTTAAGCCATTCTGGCTTTGGCATTCGTTTTTTCGTGCTGGGTACAGTATCTGCTAAAACTGGATTAAATTCACGGCTGATTGTGTCTGTCATAACGGTCTCGACGTCCTTCATATTTAATGGCTGCTGCAACACTTCCGCCATAGAACCCATAGTAACATCCATCAAACCACAGGGATTAACCCAGGAAAATGGTTCAAGATCAAGATTCACATTCAGAGCCATGCCATGATAGGTTATGCCATGCCTGACACTAATCCCTATGCTTCCTATCTTTTGATCTCCTCTCCAGATCCCATGGTTTCTCGGATCCCTATTGGCTTTTATGCCAAAGTGAGCAGCAACCTGAAGCATTATTTTCTCCAGCAAATTGACATACTCTGCAACGCCTAAATTTCTCCTGCGAAGATTAATCAAAGGATAGCAGACTATCTGGCCAGGACCATGATAGGTGACTTCCCCACCACGTTCGGTCTGAATCAGTTCGACACCTTTGGTTCGTAGAAACTCTCCACTTACGGTTACGTTTTCAGGGTGTCCATTGCGGCCCAGAGTGAAGACAGCTGGATGCTCTAGGATCAGGCAGATGTCGTCAAGTGCCCTTCCCTCATGAATGTCTTCCAAGAACTGCATCTGTTGCTTGTGTGCTTCACGATAGGCTAAGAGGCCAAGCCGGATTATTTTAATATTGAGCTTTTTCATCCAGTTAAACAGGGAGTACGTGCCGCACGTGTCTCATCAAGCCTGCGAACCTTGGTCATTACGGGTGCATTACGGAGTGCGTCGCCATCCTCTTTTGCTTCCAGTACAACTGCTTTTAACACTTCCGTAAACCGATCCAGATCCTGTTTGTTTTCTGTTTCTGTTGGCTCAATCATTATTGCCCCATGCACAACCAGAGGAAAATAGATCGTTGGAGGATGGTACCCGTGGTCTATCAGTCTTTTTGCAATATCAAGTGTACTTATGTTGTGTTTCTGCTGAAGTGCATCGGAAAAAACACATTCATGCATGCAAGGAGTGTCGTAGGCAAGTTTCAAAGAACCGTCTAATGACTCTCGAACATAGTTAGCGTTCAGCACTGCAAGCTGACTCGCCTTTTTCAGATAAGCCCCGCCCATAGTGAGGATATAGCTGTACGCTTTTATCAAAACACCAAAATTCCCAAAAAATGCATGGAGACGACCTATTGAATCAGCATGATCAAACACAAGTTGATACTGCTCTTCGACCTGAATAACTTTTGGAATTGGGAGAAAAGGACGCAAACGATCAACAACACAGATCGGTCCAGCTCCCGGCCCACCGCCACCATGGGGGGTGGAAAAAGTCTTATGGAGATTCAAATGCATAATGTCAATTCCGCAGCGTTTAAAATCGACAATTCCCATCACCGCATTTAAATTTGCCCCATCGCCATACACCAGACCGCCTTTGTTGTGAACACAGGCGGTAACTTCACGGATCGAAGTTTCAAAAATCCCAAGAGTATTGGGGTTCGTTATCATGATACCAACGGTTTCCTCATCCATTAGCGCCTCAACACTCGCCAGATCAAGTGTTCCATCCGCCTTGGACTTTACGGAAACCGGTTTAAAGCCACAGAGGGCAGCACTTGCCGGATTGGTTCCATGGGCTGTATCAGGAATAAGGATTTTTGTTCTTTTTTCCCCTTTTTTACGGAAATAGGCCGCAAAAATCAACATTCCTGCCATCTCTCCCTGTGCTCCTGCAGATGGCTGCAGACAGACCTCGTCCATTCCTGTAATAACGGCAAGTGATTTCTGAAGCTCAAAGAGAATCTGCAATGAGCCCTGAGACAACTCATCGTCAAGCATCGGGTGAGCAGCAGCAAGCCCTGGAGTAGCGGCCATCTTCTCATTGATTTTCGGGTTATACTTCATGGTGCAGGAACCAAGCGGGTACATGCCGGTATCCACACCAAAATTCCAGGTTGAGAGTCTGGTGTAATGACGAACAATATCAATTTCACTTAGATCTGGAAAATCGGGTCCATCACTTAACAAGTCAATGTCAGCTGTGAAGAGAGCTTCAGGGACATCCTGCTCAGGCATACTGAATGCCGTTCTGCCCTTCTCACCTTTTTCAGTTAATAATGGCTCATCGAGGATCAATCCGCTTATTCCGGGGCCCATTGTCATGATTGCACCTCCTTAATGACTTCATCCAGGATAGCTTTTGATGCCGTCTCGGTTACGCAGAACAGGTACGCGTTATCATGTTTTGGATAGAAACGACTGAGTTGTATGCCTGCAACGAGACCTCTTTCCAGGAGGCGTTTTCTTGACTGTTGAAAATCTGAATCAAAACTCAAGGTGAATTCGTTAAATGTCGGTCCCGAAAATAAAGGCTTGGCTCCGGCTTCAATTAAGCCATTTTTAAGATATTCAGCCTTGTCATAATTGAGTTTAGCTACACGGCGAATCCCTGTGCCACCGAGGGTTGCCATATACGCTGCTGCAGTAAATGCACAAAGTCCCTGATTGGAACAGATATTTGATGTCGCCTTTTCTCGACGGATATGCTGCTCTCTTGTTGATAAAGTAAGCACAAAACCACGTTTGCCTTCAATGTCAACGGTCTCTCCAACCAGCCTGCCGGGAAGGTTGCGTTGATATTTTGAGCGACATGCAAACAGACCAAGTCCTGGCCCGCCAAAAGATTGGGTCATACCAAAACTCTGCCCTTCGCCGCAAACAATATCAGCCCCACTATCACCAGGATTTATTAACATTCCGTAAGCGAACGGCTCTGAAAAACAACTTACAAAAAGTGCATCAACATCATGTATTTTAGAGGCTGCAACTTTTAAATCTTCTATCACACCAAAGAAATTAGGCGATTGCAGCGCAACTGCTACAAGATCATCAATACCTGCTAAGGCTGATAAGTCTGTTCGCCCCTGATTGTCTGTCTCAAGTTCTACAATTGTAAATGTCTCCGACTGGAGGTAACTCTTCACAACCTGCCGATAATGAGGATGGATTGCAGATGAAATCGCCACTGTATGCTTTTTTCGGCCAACACGAATTGCCATAAGCAAGGCCTCCGCCAAAGCAGATGCACCATCGTACATAGATGCATTTGCCACTTCCATTCCGAGCAATCTTGCAGTCAGCGTCTGGTATTCAAAAATTCCCTGCAGAGTCCCCTGGGACATTTCCGGCTGGTAAGGAGTATAGGCAGTCAGAAATTCCGATCGTGCCATAAGATTTGGCACTATCTCGGGAATATAGTGCGAGTAGCTCCCCGCACCAAGCAGGACGGCCCTAGTACTCGATACTCGGTTCTTTTCACCAAGACCTTTAAAATGATCCGCCAGTGCCCATTCGGACAATGGCCCCTGTATGTCAATCCCTCCCTGATAGCGACAGGGATCAGGAATATGAGCAAAAAGCTCATCAAGTTGACGATGTCCCGTCTTTGCAAGCATCTCTGCGATCTCTTTATCTGTATGTGGCAGGTAGCGCATATTCAGCCCTGAAGTAGTTTTAGATATTGCTCGTGACTTAACATTTCATCAAATTCTGAAGGATCCGTCGGCCTGATTTCCACTATCCAGTTTTTGTATGGATCGCTATTAACACGCTCAGGAGCATCTTCAAGCTCCTCGTTAATGGCTACAACTTCGCCACCGAGTGGAATAAACACCTCCGAGACAGCCTTGACAGACTCCAGAGTACCAAATTCATCACCCTTTTCGAATGTATCACCAACCTCCGGCATTTCTATATATACAATATCACCCATCTGATCCTGAGCATAGTCACTCACGCCGATCCGAATGGTATCTCCACTTTTCTGTGCCCATTCATGATCATCACTATAGGAAAGATCAGTTGGCAGTTTAAGTTCCTTGATTTCCTTCATATTGTCCCTCTTCTCTATTTTTTTTATCGCTTTTTAAAACCGCACCATTTCAATTATGGCAATGCAACTTTCATATCAAAGCTCTTGTAGACAACAAAGGTCTCAACGGATTGCACATTATCAATTTTTGAGACTTCTTCTGTGTAAAATTCCAGAATCCCAAAACCTTTTGAAAGCATTACGGTAAGTATCAAATCAAATCGACCAGTTACAACGGCGACAGAAACGACACCGCGCAACCCACTAAACTCCTGTCCTTTTTTGACAAGATCCATATCTTTCAAGCGGATTCCAATCATCACAATGGAGTGGTCAGGAAGAGCCTCAGGGGCTACAAGAGTAGTGATTTCAACCTGATCGCTTTCCCTTAGTTTTTTTACTCTGGAGCGAACAGTCCCTTCGGCAAGCCCGAGAAGTTCGCCTATTTTTTTAAACGACATACGGCCATCCTTGAGCTGCCGTATTATGTCAATATCGGTTGTGTCCATGGAACTTGTCCTCCTTTGTTATTATAATGTAAGGATACCACCACATGCTGAACGTGTCAATTGCAACGCCGACATTTGACGAATACATAGTTACAGGAGCACACTAATGACGAAAGCATCCTTTTTCGCCCAAAAGCAGACAGTTGTAGCTTCAATTGACAATGGCTATTTACTTGCGGCTTGATTCTGTCCCTATTTATTGTGCAATGGGGTGAGAATTTCCTCAAGGTCCAGGGGCATCCGAAGTGGAACAGAAAGTATTCCCATAGCTTAATGAATGACCGTAGAAACATCGTCCCAAAAGATCGCACCCAAAAAGGCCTGGATTCCCTGAAAATCGTTTCGGACAATCGGTTATTTGCCTGCTGGATCATTGATTTTGTAGAATATGGTAAACGGTGATTTCTTCCGCCAGCAGGGCTCACTTTCACTTTTTCATAAAAGATGGTAGAAGGTGTTTCTTATATATTTATACACACTAATTTATTTCACAGCGGTCGAAAATGGAGCCAACCATGAATAGAGAGATATACCAGGAACCCCTTGTCAGCAGATACACAAGTCGTGCAATGCAGGAACTGTTTTCAGAAAAAACAAAGTTCACCAATTGGCGAAAGTGCTGGCTCGCTCTTGCCGAGGCACAGTTTGAGCTTGGGCTTACGGATATTATCTCCCAGGAAATGCTCGATGAGATGAGGGCCAATATTCATAATATCGATTTTGATATGGCCGCAGCAAAGGAAAAAGAGATCCGCCATGATGTTATGGCCCATGTCTTTGAATTTGGCAGTAAATGTACCAAGGCTGAGGGAATTATCCATCTTGGTGCCACCTCACAATTTGTGGTTTGCAATACGGATCTTCTTATCCAAAAACAGGCGCTTGATCTTATTCGTAAAAGTGTCCTGAAAGTTGTTTCCAATCTTGCAAAGTTTTGCCTTGAGCATAAAGACCTTCCAACGCTTGGTTTTACCCACTATCAGCCCGCTCAGCCCACCACGGTGGGGAAAAGAAATACTCTTTATATCCAGGATCTTGTGATGGATCTTGAATATATTGATTCTTTTTTCGATCAGATAAAAGCAAGGGGCGCTAAGGGGACCGTTGGGACCCAGGCCACCTTTATTGAGCTTTTCCATGGAGATAACGAAAAAGTAAGAGAGCTGGACAAACTTGTTTCTAAAAAATTAGGCTTTGATGAAGTTTTTGCCGTAACTGGACAGACATATCCAAGAAAACTTGACATGAAGCTTGCGGAAACCCTAGCCGGAATCGGAGCCTCGGCACATAAATTTGCAGTCGATATGCGACTCCTTTCCAACCTGAAGGTACAGGAAGAACCATTTGCAAAAAAACAGACCGGTTCCTCTGCCATGGCCTACAAACGAAACCCCATGCGGTCCGAGCGCCTTACGGGACTTGCCAGAAAACTTATGGGACTCCCTGCTGACTTTGCAGCCACATTTTCCAACCAGTGGTTTGAGCGAACCCTCGATGATTCTGCTATTCGTCGCATGGATATTCCCCAGGCCTTTTTACTCACCGACGCAATCCTTAAGTTATACGTGAACATAACAAGCCAAATGGTTGTTTTTCCAAAACAGATCGAACGTCACCTACGCATGGAACTTCCATTTATGTCCACTGAAAAAATTCTAATGGAAGCAGTCGAAAAAGGAGAAAGCCGCCAGGAGATGCACGAAGTTGTCAAGGAGCACTCACTTGCGGCCGGCAAGCTCGTAAAGGAGGAAGGCCTGGACAATGATCTCCTTGAAAGGCTTGCAAGTGACGACCGCATCCCCTTCTCGCTCGATGATCTTATGGCACTCGTTGGCGACTATACACAATTTACAGGACGAGCATCGGCACAAACCGACGAGTATATCAGAGAAGTGGTTGTGCCACTCCTTGCAGCAAGAGAACATCAGATGGGTGAAGTTGACTCTTCACTCTCTGTTTAGTTCAGGGGATCGTTTTTTCAAATGAATCTACAGTCTCTCTATCTAAGGATCAATCCAGCAAGATATCACTATCTGAAATTTATCCTCGAGGCATACGATGGGCTTTGTCTGCTGTCCACGGTGCCTGAGGAGAAGGGATATGTCTGTATTCGTTATCCGGAAGAAAAGACATTGACGTTAAATCAATTAATTGAATCATTGTTACCCTCTATAAAACCCTTAAATCCATCTTCACAGAAAAACCAGACGCCCGGGAATTCCATGGACTCAAAATCTTTCTTTATCAAAACATTTGGCTGCCAGATGAACCTTCGTGATTCTGAGATTATGGCCCAGATTCTCTCCGAAAAAGGCTATATAGAAACAGCTGAATCCGATAGTGCCGACCTGATTATCCTGAACACCTGTTCGATTCGTGCCAAGGCTGAACAAAAAGTGATGAGCCTGCTTGGTGTGTTGCGGAAACAAAAAAAACGTAATCCAAAACTAAAAATATGTGTAGCAGGTTGTGTGGCCCAACAGGAAGGAAAACAGATTATAGAGCGTATGCCCCATGTTGACCTGGTTGTTGGCACCCAGAACATTTACCAGTTAGCCGAACTACTCGAAGAAAGCGGGCAACAATCCGTTGCCACATCTCTTGAAGATAATTACAGTATTCCCGCTTTTATCCCTGATCTTAGCGAAAAGAAAACGCACAAAAGTCCTCCCATTTACAAGAAATTCCTCACCATTATGCAAGGGTGCAACAACTACTGCACCTACTGCGTTGTCCCCTACACAAGAGGAAGAGAAGTATCAAGGAAATCCGACCACATATTACAAGAAGCTCATGTACTGGTTGAAGGTGGCGTGCGGGAGATTACCCTGCTTGGTCAGAATGTAAATTCCTACGGAAAAACCAATTCGGTTTCCGACAGTAACACCTCCTATAGCTTTAGTGATCTTTTGCGACAGGTTGCTGACATTCCCGGCCTCAAGCAACTACGCTTTACTACCTCCAACCCAAAAGATCTCTCCGATGATCTGATGCGCTGTTTTGCGGAAGTGGATATTCTTTGTCATCACTTTCACCTACCTGTACAATCGGGTTCTAATAGAATTCTCTCCTCAATGAATCGTAAATACAGCCGTGAGTTGTATCTTGAAAAAGTTGCCGCCCTGCGATCATACTGTCCGGATATCGCTCTTACCACCGATATGATCGTTGGATTTCCCGGTGAAACCGACAGTGATTTTGAAGATACCATGTCTTTATTAGAGGAAGTCCAGTTTCATGGCTCTTACTCGTTTAAATACTCAGATCGTCCAGGCACCCGATCTGCTGATTTTGAGAATAAAATTGAGGAATCCCTGAAGGCAGAACGATTACTTAGATTTCAGACACGACAGGATGAAATCTGCCTTGAACATAATCAAAAGTACATAAACCAGACGCTGTCGATGATGGTTGAAAAGAATAATGGCAAAGCACTGGTCGCACGCACCGGAAGCAACCACCTTGTTCATATGGCAGATACAGCAACAAAAAATGTACCAGGAGATATTGTAAAGGCACTGATATTCCATGCAGGACATCATTCACTTCAGGGGAAGCTTGTATAAAAGGATTAGAACTTTTCTCCTGTTCCGTATTACACCCAAATCGACTTGCAGCACCAGAGAACGCATGGTCATCTATTATGAGAAAAACCCTTCGCGCATTATTCACCTTCCCTTCTAAACACCTGATCTTAATAATTCCCTGCGTTATTCTGCTCGCTCTTATCTGCGGTCGTTTTTTTGATACATCAATGCTTAAGATTTTAATTCTTCCCGTGGCAATGTTAACAATTTATCCTGCAATGATTGGTTTTCAGCCAGGAGAACTAATAAAGCTCACGAACATACGGCTGACGCTTGTTAATTTTGGTCTCAACTTCATTGTTCTACCGGCAATTGCCGTCCTGATAGGCACAACATTCCTGCATTCCTCGCCCGAGCTTTACATTGGCTTGTTGATTATAAGTGTCGTACCCGGCGGCAATATGGCAGTTGCCTTTACCATGCTGTTTAAGGGGAATATAGAAGCGTCTTTAAAGCTTAGCGCAAGCAATCTTATACTCGGTTCACTACTTGCACCACTCTACCTACATTTTCTTGCCGGGAGTTTTCTTGAAATCGATATTATACATATTACAAAGACCATACTCCTGGTGGTTTTGATCCCCATATGTTTTGGGGTGTTGACCTATAATTTTCTTTTACGGCGCATGAGTGAGAAACAATTCAAAGAGGACATTAAGCCACTGCTTCCGGCAGCCAGTGTCTGGGGATTAATGTATCTTGTTTTTACGAGTGTGAGTTTGAAGGCAGGTATGATTTTCAGCTACCCGGAACTTCTTTTCCAGGCTTTATCCAGCCTGCTGCTCTGGTATTGTGCCGTAATCGTGATCTGTACTTTGATTGGTCGTTTTTTCTTTCAACGCAAGGAAGGGGTGAGCCTTTTATTAAATGTGGAACTTCGAAACCTCCCTATCTGTATTGGGATTGCCGTAACAACATTTCCTCCACAGACGGCAATGATGGTTTCCCTAGCCTTTCTTTTTCAACAACAACTGGCAATCTGGTTTTTCAAATATGATCTGCGTTATGGATTATTGGATACCAAAGCAAGTTAGAACTTGGCTGCAAAATATTTTGTTATCCTCTGGTCTTACAAAGATTAGCTTTACTACATCTGGACAAGTTCCATGATAATAAACAGACCATGGGTATACATAGATTTTGGATGATCTTTTCTCCTGATTGTCTGGAAACCATGTGATTTCCTGTGATGGCAGCCGTGACTCGACAAAGGAGATCGCATCCAGTACCACCCCGTTTGCCATATCCCCTCTGAACCATCCTGGTCCCGATCCATTGCTCACTAGTTCATTCGTATCAACTCTGGATATCTGAATAGCATGTACCTCAAGATGGTCTCCTGAAAAAAACCGGCTGAGATACAACTCTGAAGTACTTCGATTATTCTGTCTGAGCCGAGGCCACACCGGTTAAGAATACAGCTTACATCATGTTCAGAGGCCGTTCTGGTTGATCATCCACCATATGATTACTGTGCGTTTAGCGCCATAGAGTTTACCAAGACTTGCTGCGTAAGCAAAGGCGTGACGTCCAGTTTTTGAAAGATCAGGAGTGTGAGGAATTTTTTTATATGGCTACTTTTGGGACGCTCATTTTATGTTTCTCAATGATTGTATTGGGGAATTATTGCCACAATTTAGTAGTAGCAACAATTGATGAGCAATTGGAAGCGAAAAATATGATTTCTCTGTTCCATCACATTTTTTATGTTTTTGTTTCTTAATTGTTGACCGGACAGGCATCAGGATTTATTCTCGACCTCTTGGAAAGACCACAAACAATTTCATCACACAGGAAAAATTATGCAATTCGGAAGTGACAATCAGGCTGGAGCATCGGAACAGGTACTTGAAGCATTAATCTCCGCAAACAAAGGCTTTACCCACGGTTATGGTGACGATCACTGGTGCAGCGAGGCTGCCACCGCAATTAATCGTTTCTTTGATTGTGAAGCAGAGGTTTTTTTTGTCGCCACAGGCACTGCCGCAAATTCCCTGGCCCTCTCCTGTATGATAGAGCCATGGGAAACCGTTCTCTGTCATCATCATGCTCATATTCTGCTTGATGAATCAACGGCCCCTGAATTTTTTTCTGGTGGAGGACGTCTTGTTCCCATATCACAACAGGCAGGAAAGCTTTATCTTCGACATCTAGAACAGTTTTTCAAAAATGTTTCTCCGGAGGTTCCGCACACTCCCACTGCAAAAGCACTGAGTATTACTCAGGCAAATGAAGCTGGCCAAGTGTATACGGTGGAAGAGGTATCAGCGCTCTGTTCCCTTGCACATAAGAACAATCTTTATGTCCATATGGATGGTGCACGTTTTATGAACAGTGTGGCAGCCCTTGGATGCAATCCTGCTGAAATAAGCTGGAAAGCTGGTGTTGACGTTCTAAGCCTTGGCGCCACAAAATGCGGCGCACTTGCAGCCGAAGCAGTTGTTTTCTTCAACCGTGATCTGGCGCATAACTTCACTCACAGACGAAAACGATCGGGCCACCTTCTTTCCAAGGGGCGTCTTTTTGGTGCTCAATTTGTGGGCTGGCTACAAAACAACCACTGTCTGCAACTTGCAGAACATGCAAATAGTAAGGCGGGTGAACTTGCCGGAAAACTTAATTCTTATGAGAATATCAGTCTGGTCTGGCCATGCGAGGCAAATGAACTTTTTGTTATTATGCCAAAAAAACTAGCCGAGACTCTCCATAATAAAGGTGCAGAATTCTACAACTGGCCCGTAACTGCTCTTCCTGCAGAGACCTCTTTAAAAGATGACGAGGTTCTTGTAAGACTCGTAACCTCATTTCGAACCAGTGAGCAACATATTGCTGATTTTTGTGACATTATCGATGGCCATGCAAGTTAAACCTACTTGCAACCTATAGACATTACCCTGAAATACCGTAATATATCAGTTTCAACGGTATAGACAAACGAGCTCTTACTGACAGCAACAGTGGCATATGATAACAGTTTCACTGTTGCTGTATCTTCCCCTGAAGATAAGAAAAGATCTCTTGTTATTTGTTCTCTTGGTCGGTTTACTGCACTGATTTTCTGTCCCCTCTTCCCGAAACTGTATCGTCAGTATGTAATGATTCCGGTATTTAGAGAACGGGGTGACTCTTAAGTGAACTAAACCAAAATATCACACATTAACCCCCGCCACCCAAAGTGCTACCCCAACAACACCCACAAAAAACCCGACAACACCAATAACTGTATAGAGCCCTTTATCTGCGGTATGAGCTCGCGACAAGTCTATATTGGCAAATTCAACGACTCCATCCGCTGAGCGATTCTCAATTTCATATTTTTTAAGCGCAGTCGTTTTTTTACGCGCCTTAATAATCATAAAAAAACTTACTGCTACGAATACACTTCCTAGCAGGATTGCTGGTATAGACATATATATCCTCTCTATGTTCAAAAATTCAATGGAACTTCAATGGGGGACAGACCACGTTTGATGGCTTTTTGTTTGAAAAATCGCACTACCATTTTCTCTAACAAAACGGATCGTTAGCTAAAATCCTATCTTGTTTTCTTATTTAGGTTAGTCTGTTTTTAAGATCCCACTCTATTGATAACGAAACCGTGTTAATAACCATACGGCCCAATATTTCGCCAAACAAGACATGTTTTCCACAGTAATGTACCGTTGCGGGGCCATGGCCACTGGCGACAGCAACAGAATCTGTCCCCGTACCGGTGGCAATTTTATTAGAAACTGGGCTCCTTATCCCAGCTTCTTGCAGAGCCGCAGATTTCGCTTCTGTAACAATCAGCAATGACTCTACCATGGCAGCTTCAGTCAATATTGCGGAGGTAATAACGATTATGTTGATAGTGCCTATTTTCTCTGCTTGCGCCGCCATTATCCTGTGTTCAGCACGATCACCTGCACATCTTGCGTTGGACAAGCCAGATGTAACGAGAACAACAATATCAATGCCTTGGATAGTCTCCTTTGTCATTCTAAAAGAATCCATTGAAGCCGCAGTCATCAAGCCAACGGTGATCCCTTTCCAGTCGGCATCATCACAGTACTTTGAGAGAGTTAATTGCGGTAACTCTGGAGCTGTCAAACATTTGGGGACTTGTAAATTGACAATATGATCGGCTTGGACAATACCACCGTTCAAAACAGCAGAACTAATTACCCGATGAGGTACACTAAACCCAACATGGATGTGATTCTGCGTATGGTCCAATACCTTTATTGAATTCTTCTCTAATTCCACCGGAACATCAGTCATTCGTTTCACTAAGGCATTGGGGGTGCAAAACTTGTTTTGCATAATCACCGTATCTTTTCTGGGCTACCAAGCACTCTTTAGCTATACAAGGACAGGTGAAATTGGGATTAACAGTATGTATCCGTGTTGTTACTTTTGCTTCAATATCCGTGTCTGCGTAGCTATTACAGTTGTTTCCTTCGTCCCACGCTCCATCTACGAAATCCGCCAAATCAAATTGGGTGTTGGACTCCCAGGCCTTCACAATTCGCCTATTTTTGATGGAAGATATAATTTGAGTTTCACAGGTTATGTATGACCTATTAAAAAAAGTAGCAATCCATCCCTTTACCGGATCACTCTCTTTGAGTAAAACTTTGTTCCAAAACCGCCAGCCATTAAAGTTAGCGACAAGATCCGCAAAGGAAAAAATGCCAGTAGTTGTATACCCAAATTTTCCAGCTTCCTGCTCCTTTCCCCATTTGAGAGCTTGGTCAAGATTGTCTTCCTTATAATCGGTTAACTCAAAATATTGCCAGCCCTGAGCAAAGAAATGTCCAATTTTATCTAAACCAATAAGATGACCATTAATATTAACGACATCACTCAGCTTCTTCATGTTCAAGGAAAAACCTTCCATATAACTGATATCACGATAAATCGAGTCATTTAACGACAAGGAGTAACTGTTTTTGGCGAGTAAACTGCGTAATTGTTTGTCTAGGCCGTAGCCCTTAAGGCCCCATGATGCAGTAAAAGATTGAAAGATTGCTTTTCTAAGTTCTGTGTAAAGAATTTCTTCATCACAAAATTCACCTTCTTTAATATCTTCAATATCCTCCTGTCGATCATTGGCGTTTTCGATCCCCTCTTGAAGACGCTGATTAAATATTTCGTTTATAAGAACGAGGCTATTATCAAGTTCAATGTTTCTTGGAGTCACGCTATCAATTTCAGCAGCAAAACTAACTCCGAAGACAAGCATATTTATTAAAACGTATATAATTATTATCTTATGGTGAGCATTCATAAAGAGACATCCACTCTAAAGCATCAAGTTTGTACCTATTCACCACTGTGTCAATTGGCAGGTCAATTAAAGACCACGTTTAAAAGGTTTTGTTAGAGATTTTTCTTCCTTGGTCTCCCTGCTTTACCTCGATGAACACGACGCCCAAGCATTTCACTGATTTCTTCCTCGAATCGTTTGTTACCAAGGGCAAAGTTACCATTTGCTGATTTTCGAATCTTCTCTAGTTCACCTGACTCAAGTTCATAACGAAACAACTCTCGATACGCAACCTCTCTTGCTGTTTTTGTTCCACCAAGATTCTGGTAAAGGGAATGGTGACGTATAAGATCAGAACTCTTTCCCTGGCTATTTGTCTGATAACTTGACCAACGGTATTCACCGGGATGTTGAACTATCTTTGCACGTACCGGGTTCATCTCAATATAACGCTGACAGGAAAATAGATACTCCTGCTGCTGAACAATGCTAGAACGAAAGCGCCCTTCCCAAAGAGTGCCCGTGCGTTTATAGGTGCGATTGATGTATTGCACATAACGCTGTCCCAGGCGTTTCATAAGGTTTCCTGCGCTATCAGATTGTTTGGGAGTTAAAAGGATATGAACGTGATTTGTCATCAAAACATACGCATGGACTGAGCAGCCAGTACTTTTGGCATACTCCTTCAACCAATCGAGATAAAACAAATAATCTTCTTCTGCAAAAAAACAGGATTGGTGATTATTTCCACGTTGAATGATGTGAAGTGGAATATCGGGAACAATTATTCGAGGGCGTCTTGGCATAGGACTATCAATACTTTAACTGCTGCTGGAAAGCAACAATCAATAGTGGTCTGTCCCCTATTTCTATTTCTGTTCCCATTTCGTTTTTTATCGACTCTATTTTTTACTCGTTTTCCGAAACGTGAAAGTCGTTATGAATATACCACTGAACACCAGTATCATTCCCTTTACATGATAGTCTACCAGAGATTCATCTAAAAAGATGATGGCCAGGATAGTACTAAACACCGGCATTAAATGAATAAAAGGCCCGGCCCTGTTGGCCCCCACCTCTCTAATTGCGCGAGTCCAGCAGATAAAGGCAAGAACTGAGGCAAATAGGGCCACGTATCCAACGGTCAGAAACGTATTGAGATTTAACAACATACGTTTTCCGATCTGTAACTCAAATAAATAACAGGGAAAAAGAAAAATCAATCCTATGAGCATGATGCCGGTTAGATAGGCGATTGGATGCAGCCCTGCAGGGTAATTCCTTAAGTTTGCAGAATAAAAAGCCCAGACGATGGCCGCTACCAGCACCAACAAATCACCTTGATTAAAGCTAAGGTGCTGTAATGTCGCCACATCGCCCTTTGCAATAATCAACAATACGCCGCTTAGAGAAATGAGCACACCAACAAATTGCTTAATGCTTAATCGTTCCTTGTATACTAACCAGGAAATGAGAACAATCACGACTGGGATACAGGAATTCACTAGAACAGCATTAATCGCAGTGGTCGACTGCATGGCAAGGTAGATAAGCGTGTTGAAACCGGTTACGCCCAGCAGTCCTTGAAAAAACATAAAGCGACTATGCTTTTTTAATAATTCCCGCTGCTCATAAATACGTCGCAGCCCAAATGGGGCAATGATCAACAGTGCTAAGGCCCAGCGCCAGAAGGCAAGACTGACCGGTGGAATTTCCGCATGCATCCCACGGCTTAAAACAAAATTTCCGGACCAGAACAGAGCACTCAGAGTTAGTAATAAATATGGCATAAAAAGATATCAGCCTAGGTTTCCTAAAAATAGGTTCTGTTTAATTATAACGATCAAATTCATCATAATATTCGGAAAACCCAACTGCAGATTTCAGATCTTCAAAATCAAGCACATTAGTTGGTTGCTTGCCATTCTTTATCATTTCAAGTGATTGTCGCATGGCTAGAATTGAGGCATTTATTAAACTCAGTGGATATACCGCTATTTTGTAGCCAATATCTTCGAGTTGTTTAGACGGAAGAACAGGGGTTTTACCATGTTCAATCATATTTGCCATTTTAGGTCCTGGTACAGAGTTACAATATTCACGCATTTCCTGTTCTGATTCCGGGGCCTCAAGGAAAGTAATATCAGCACCAAGTCTGGCAAATTCATTAGTTCTATAAATTGCTTCATCAAGATCATGGGTTGCACGTGAATCCGTTCTAGCCATAATCAGAATGTCCAGGCCTTCATTACGTGCATCAATTGCTGCCTGTATGCGTGAGAAAGCTTCTTCCCGAGAAACAACAACTTTTCCTTTTGTATGACCACAACGTTTAGGCATAACCTGATCTTCGATCATAATACAACCAAATCCGGCATCAGCATACCCCTGGACAGTACGTTTCACATTCACAGCATTACCAAAACCGGTGTCACCATCTCCAAACATCGGAATAGAGACACTACTACAGATTGTTCTTCCTTGGGCCACCATTTCCCCGTAAGAGATCAGACCTGTATCTGCCACGCCCAACTGTGAGGCGGATACAGCAAATCCACTCATAAATCCTACACCAAAGCCAGCTTGTTCGATCAGTTTAGCAGATATGGCGTCATGGCATCCTGGCATTGTCAGCAAGCCGGGTTTATTTAATAGATCTCGTAACTTATCAGCAGGACTTATCATATTTTTTCCTCACATATACATATTTTTTCAACGGTATAAAAGACCATACAGAAAACTCCGATTCAGTGAATTACGCTACATTTTATAGGGAATATAAATTGCCATATCAGGCCAAAACCAGAGAAGCAAAACGGTACCCAGCATTATGACAATGAAAGGCCAGACTCCCCGTATCACTTCCGATATCGGGACCTGGGCCACGGCCTGAATAACAAAAAGATTCAAACCAACAGGTGGCGTTATTAGTGCACATTCAATCATGACAACAAAGAGCACACCAAACCAAATGGGATCAATCCCTAAAACTGCCAGTGACGGATAAAGCACCGGCATCATAATCAGTAGCATGGAAAGTGATTCGAGGAAGAACCCCATGATCAACAGAACCACACAGACAATAACAATAAAAAAGCCTGGCTGAGAAATATTATTTGTTATCGCCTCTGAAATTTCATAGGGAATGCGATAAAGTGTGATCGCCTTACCAAATAATTTAGCACCGGCAATGATCAGGAAAATGGTAACCGTAGTCTTCATGGAGTCATTGACGGCTTCTTTCAGTTTCAGCCAGGTCATGCGACGCATGCCATAAACAATAATCAGAGAAATGGCAAATCCTATCCCTGCAGATTCAGTGGGTGTAAACCATCCGGCATAAATTCCGCCGATAACAACTGCTGCAAGCGCAACAGTAGGAGTGGCAAGCAGTGATGCATCCTTGCGTTCCTTCCATGTTGCTTTGGCTGTTGCCTCATATCCTTTCCCAAACTTTGCATAGACAAAACAAAACCCAATAAAAAGAAAGGAAAGAAAGAGACCAGGCCCGATACCGGCCAGAAAAAGATTTATGATTGACTCTTCTGTTATCACACCATAGACAATCATGGGGATAGAAGGTGGAATCAATATGCCGAGTGTACCACCGGCAGCCACAAGACCGAGGACAAAAGGCCTGTGATAGCCACGATCAGTCATCTCGTTAATTGCCACCGTTCCTATAGTTGCAGCAGTTGCAACTGAAGATCCTGAAATTGCGGCAAATATTGCACAACTAATAATTGTTGCCACTCCCAAACCACCTGGCCAATGTCCAACCCAACTCTGAACAGCTCTAAATAAATCCCGTCCGATTCCTCCTTTAAGGAGAATATTTGACATCAAGAGAAAAAGAGGAACTGCCAGAAGCAAAAAACTATCCATAGCACTAAAAAGCGCCAGAGGAACCATGGTAAGGGTAAAGCCCTTTATGGTCAGGAGAAAAAGACCGAGCCCGCCTAGTGAAAAAGCAACGGGAACACGTGTTTTTTGCAATCTAAAAATCCCCACTTTTGCAAACAAAAATCCCCAGTTGAAGGTGGGGAATTTCTAACAATATAATCTGTCGTAAATATCGGTTTTATTTGTCGGCGACATCCCTCCTTGTGTG
>Ga0208901_1000174_pt1 | contig 42194 bp, 36 predicted proteins | sample AntAceMetag02UKF_FD_184764 | JGI IMG/M metagenome (GOLD analysis project Ga0208901, IMG submission 184764) | Saline lake microbial communities from Ace Lake, Antarctica - Antarctic Ace Lake Metagenome 02UKF (SPAdes) (version 2) | ecosystem: Environmental > Aquatic > Non-marine Saline and...
GCCCTTGATGGCGTCTAAGGCTATTTGGGCCTTCAATTCCTTGCTGTATTTCTTTCTTCCCATTCGGCGTCTCCTTTTGATTGGAAATACACCTTAACATACTGTCTCATTTGCAGGATCCACTATAATGCTGTTATGTGTGAGCAGTACAGCAATAGCACAGAAAACTATTGTTTTTGCAGTAGATCCAACCTGGCCGCCAATGGAGTTTATGAATAGTGAGAAACAAATTGTTGGATATTCCATTGACTATATGACTGCAGCAGCAAAGGCAGCAGGTTTTACTCCGGTTTTTAAAAATGTTGCCTGGGATGGAATTTTTGCCGGTCTTGCCACCGGAAAATATGATGCCGTATGTTCTTCTGTTTCCATCACCGAGAAACGTCAAAAATCAATGGGCTTTTCCACTCCTTATTTTAAGGTACGTCAGGCTCTGATTGTTCCTGCTGATTCCAATGTACAGAGCTTTGCAGATCTTAAGGGAAAGAAAGTGGGTGCACAGATTGGTACCACTGGTTATTTTGCTATCAAGGCAGCCGATGGAGTTGAGCCTAAATCATATGACGAAGTAGGCCTTGCCATGGAAGATCTCAAGGTTGGTCGCATTGCGGCTGTTGTCTGTGATGATCCGGTCGCTGCAAATTATGCAATGGATAAGTATAAAGGAACCCTGAAAATTGCCTCCACCATCGAAACCGGTGAGGTTGAGTTTTATGGTATCGCAGTGAAAAAGGGAAATCAGGAAGTACTTGATCTTATGAATAAGGGGATTGAAGCTGTTAGTAAGACCCCCTACGTCCAGGAGTTGCAACAAAAATGGATAGGCCAATAATTTAGGTTGGTTCCAGGCGGCACATCTTCGGTCGCTTGTTCCTTCCCGTATAGGAAAGACTATTACGGAAAGGAACAAGCGACCGAACCTGCACCACCTGAAGCCACCTAAATGGTGGGTTGAGCCCACCTAGGTGGTGAGTTGAAGGCCAATGTGTGCTGAAGCCACCTCAAGGTGTGTATGCGTATTTTATCCGGGTTAGTTCCTCTGTTGTGGGGAACGACTCGGATTTTTCTTTTTAGTGACACTGTGCAATGAGAGAGAAAAAAGTAGTTATCGAAGTGGGTGATGGTGCGGCCATTCCCGATCCGAACGATAAGGGCTTGTTTACTGCATGGCGGATTTCCTTTTTTGGAACCCTCGCCATTATGGCTTTTCTTGTGATCAACAGGCCCGATCCTTACCTGGACATTTTGAAGTATCTGCCAGACGGGATTCTTATAACGTTTAAGGTGACTTTTGCCTCCATTGCTCTGGCGCTTGTTCTTGGACTTATTGCGGGACTTGGACGTATATCAAAAAACAAGTTTTTCAATCTTGCTGCTTCAACCTATATCGAAGTGGTGCGCGGTATTCCACTTCTGGTTCAGCTTTTTTATATCTATTTTGCGCTTGGCCATATCGTTCGGGTGCCCGATCTGGTGGCGGCGATCATTGCCATGGGCTTCTGCTATGGTGCCTATATGGGAGAGGTTTTCCGGGCAGGTATTAACTCCATTGACGATGGACAGAGTGAGGCATCCCTTTCCCTGGGGTTTAATCGTTCTCAAACCATGCGTTATGTGATTCTTCCCCAGGCGTGGCGAACTATATTACCACCCGTTGGGAATGAATTTATTGCCCTGTTAAAAGATACCTCGCTTGTCTCCATCCTCGCCGTATCTGATATTTTGCGCCGTGGTCGTGAGTTTGCCTCCGAGTCATTTTTATACTTTGAGACCTATACCATGATAGCCCTGGTGTACCTTTTGATCACCCTGATACTGTCTAAACTACTCAGTAATATTGAAAACCGATTAGGCCATTATGAACGCCGTTAATCCAATTATTTCGATTCAGAATGTTAATAAGTTTTTTGGTACCTTCCAAGCTCTTAGCGATGTCTCCCTTACGGTGGAGGCTGGGCAGAAAGTGGTTGTTATCGGCCCCTCCGGCTCCGGGAAATCCACCCTGCTGCGCACCATTAATCAGCTCGAAGAGATCAGTTCCGGTGCAATCGTCGTCGATGGTCGGGATCTTGGAGATCCGAAAAATGATATCAACCGTGTTCGAGAAGAGGTTGGGATGGTTTTCCAGAATTTTAACCTTTTTCGTCATAAAACGGTGCTTGAAAATTTGACCCTTGCTCCCATCAAGCTTAAGAAAGAGCCAAAACTACAGGCTGACAAAAGGGCAATGGAGTTACTTGACAAGGTAGGCCTTGTTGATAAAGCAGGTAGTTATCCGGTACAGCTTTCCGGTGGTCAGGAGCAGCGGGTCGCCATTGCCAGAGCGCTTGCCATGAATCCAAAAATTATGCTTTTTGATGAACCAACGTCTGCGCTCGACCCTGAAATGATCGGTGAGGTGCTGGAGGTTATGGTGACCCTTGCCCGTGAGGGAATGACCATGGTTGTTGTTACCCATGAAATGGGATTTGCCAGGGAAGTTGCCGATAGTGTAGTGTTTATGGACGAGGGGAAGATTGTTGAAATTGCCCCTCCCAATCAGTTTTTTGATCATCCGCAACATGAACGAACTCAAAAGTTTCTGGAACAGATTCTCTAAATCTGTTCCTTCTTTTTTTTCTTCATTTTTCATCGCGTATCCGGTATTATGTATAATTACTAGAGAAACTTTCTCGTTTTGATTTTTTGAACAATGTAGTATAGAGTGTATTTAATTATTTAATTAAACACCCGGTCCTCTGAAACTCAAACACAAATCATTTCTTCCCCATACGAAAGAGTCTTTTTATGATTAATCCGCGCTATGCTCTTCTGTTCTTATTCTTTTTTGTAAAGCCGCTCGTTGTGTCTGCTTCTCAAGATGTTCCTGTGGTCCCTGATGTGTGGACTGCCCGAAATAGTGTTGCGTTTTCACTTGCCAACAGTCCCGATAGTCGTGTAGCCCTGCAGCGCATAAATATCGCTGCGGCGGGTGTCGATCGGGCACGAGTTGGCTACTATCCGAATGTGGATATTTCGGCTCAGTATGGACAGACCAATAATCCAATGTATTCCTTTGGTAATATTCTTAATCAGGGAACGTTTGATTCTTCCATTAATTTTAATGATCCCGGCCGCACGGATGCGTTGAATCTATCTGCCGGAGTTGAGTATCGCCTCTACAATGGCGGCCGTGATCAAGCAGGGGTTGAGGCAGCTGAGGCAGGAGTTTCCAGGGCTGGTACGGAGCGTGATGCGATCCACGCCCGTCTTGCCTTTGAGGTAGTGAAAAACTTTCAGACCATGGTGCAGGCAGAGGAAATGCTTGCGGCTCGTCAGGCCTCCGTTGAGGCTATTCGTGCCTCTCTTGCAGTTGCCAGGGCACGTTACACGGCGGGGGATCTTCTCAAGGCGGATTTGTTGAACCTTGAAGTACAGGAGTCCAGTGCAAGTGAGGATCTTATTTTGGCAGAGCATGCTTTGGAGCTCTCTCAAAAAGTATTTCTCAACCTGCTTGGTTTAAAAGATGGCAGTGTGCTTATTGATGCCACCCGGGAGTGTTTGCAGGCCGTGCCACAGGAACGATCCTATGCTGCCCGTTCGGAGCTTCAGAGTCTTGCTTATGCTGAAGAGGCAGCAGTTGCTGATTTGGCAGTAGCCCGTGGTGGCAATCTTCCCACTGTAGATGGCTTTGCATCATATCAGTATGATAAGGGGTTTGTCAGGGAGGGTTCCGGTGATTCCTGGATGGCTGGAGTGAAAGTGAACTATCGTCTCTTTGAAGGAAAGCGAACCTCATCCGATGTAGCACGGGCCACGGCTGTTCTGTTGACTATTCGGGAGCAGCGGGTAAAGAGCGAGCTTGGTATGGATCTTGAGGTGAAACAGGCTGATCTGAGTCATCGCCAAGCGGTGAAGCGGTTTGAGGTGACACATAAAATGGTTGAGCAGGCAGAAGAAAGTGCTCGTCTCAGCAGAAGCAGATTTAGGGAGGGAGTAATCCTCTCTTCCGATCTTGTTGATGTTGAAATGCGGCTCACAGATGCTCGTGTCAGGCAAAGTGTGGCTAGTGCGAATATCAAAGTAGCAGCAGCAGATTTGCGGCGGGCCATGGGGCTTCCGCAGTTTGAAAATGACCAGGAAAAAGGAGAGTAGGGCATGAACTGGAACAGTATGGTATACGGGGCACTGCTCCTCTCTTGGGTAGCTTTTCTACCAGGTTGTAAGCAGGAAGAGCATCCACAATCCGAGCCTCCTCCTCTGGCGACCGTTTCCGTTGAAGTGGATGAGGTAACCGAGGAACGGGTACGTTCTCGTATCGAGGTTGTCGGAACTCTTGAGGCCGTGGAAAGGGCCTCCATTTCAGCTTTGATTTCAGGCCAGATTATTGAGTTTCCAGTTGTCCTTGGTTCCAAAGTAGAGCGAGGGGATCTTCTGGTGAAGATCAGTGCGGGAGAAATTTCAGCCAAGGTACTACAGGCTGAAGCGCAATTGTCTCAGGCGCGTCGCAACCTGGCCCGTGAAAATAAACTTCAGAAACAGGGCGCCTCCACCCAGGAAACTGTCAAATCCATGATGGATGTCACCCGTATCGCCGAAGCTGCGTATAAAGAAGCACAAACCATGCTAGATTATACCACTATCACGGCACCTTTTTCCGGAACAATCACAGCAAAAATTGCTAATATTGGGGATCTGGCATCTCCTGGTAAACTCTTATTACAGTTGGAAAATGGTGATCACTTGCAGGTTTTAGCCCAGGTTCCCGAGGCACTGTTGTTAACGGTTGCCGTCGGAGATACTCTCTCCGTTGAAATTCCAGCTGCAAAACTTATACTGACAGGGGAAGTAGCGGAGGTTGCTCCTTCTGCCAATCCCATGTCCCGTACAGCTCCTGTGAAAATCAATATCCTCTCCGGGCCGGATCTTCGGGTGGGCCAGTTTGCCCGTATCGGACTTGAGGGAAGTGGTGAAACCACAATGATGCTCAGTGAATCAGGAGTTCTTCAAAAGGGACAGATGGAAGTCGTTTTTGTGGTTGATAAAAAAGAAAAAATTGCCCGGATGCGACTTGTTAAGAGTGGGGCGTCCTATGATGGTGAGCTGGAAATTATATCGGGCCTTGATCCCGGAGATCTGGTTATTATCAAAAATAACGAAAAACTTCAGGATGGCCAACCTGTGGATGTTACATTCTGATGAAAAGCGAGGAATTTGAACATCCGGGTTTTGCCGGAAAAATGGCTGCAGCTTTTGTTGATTCCAAACTGACGGCAGTTGGCATACTGGCCTCCATGCTGCTTGGGATAATGGCACTCATTCTGTTAGCTCGTGAAGAGGAGCCGCAGATCAAAGTCCCCATGATTGATGTCATGGTCTCCATGGAGGGGGCTACCCCCAAAGAGGTGGAACAGCGTATTTCCATTCCCATGGAAAAGCTGCTCTATGAGATCCCTGGAGTGGAGTATATTTACTCCACCTCCATGGCAGGTCAGAGTTTGTTGGTGGTGCGTTTTTATGTGGGAGAGGATCTGGACAGCTCCATTGTAAGGTTGAATCAGAAACTGGCCACTAATTTTGGTCGCATTCCACACGGTGTCTCTCCACCTCTTGTAAAACCGCATATTATTGATGATGTTCCCATTCTGGCACTTACTTTTCATTCAAGAAAATATGGTCATTACACATTGCGCCGTTTGGCAGCAGAGGTGGATGATGCTGTAAAAAGTATCCATAATGTGGCCGAGACCACGTTGATTGGCGGCACCAGAAGAGCGGTCCGTATCCAGTTTGATCCACTACTCCTTGCTTCTCGTAATCTTACCGTATCGCAATTAATTCCAGCTTTAAAGCAGGCAAATCAGCAGAGTTACAGTGGTGAAATCACGGCAATGAATCAGGAGATACTCCTACAGACTGGAACCTTTCTGGAAAGTAGCCGGGAAATCGGTCGTATCGTAGTGGGAGTGTATGGTGGCAGTCCGGTCTACCTGTCGGAAGTTGCAACGATTCTTGACGGGCCGGAGGAACCTGATAATTACGTTCTTTTTGGGAAGGCCGGTGGCCATAGCGAAGAGGCAGCAGTTACCCTCTCCATTGCTAAACGACCCGGATCTAACGCTGTGAGTGTGGTGGATGAAGTGCTTGAGAAGGTCGATAGCCTGAAGGGGACATTGATTCCAGCCGATATCTCCGTTGCTGTTACCAGGAACTACGGAGAGACTGCAGCTGAGAAATCCAATGAATTGCTGTTCCATATGGGGATTGCAGTTTTTGGTGTGGCTGTTCTTATCCTCTTTTTTCTGGGGTGGCGCGAATCGACGGTGGTGATGCTGGCCATCCCTTCCACCCTGGCGCTCACCTTGATGATTTTTTACCTCTACGGATATACACTGAACCGTATCACCCTTTTTGCACTGATCTTTTCCATAGGAATTCTGGTCGATGATGCCATTGTGGTGGTTGAGAATATCGTTCGTCATATCCGTCTGCCTGCCAGTCAAAATAAATCGATGATGAGCATCGCCGTTGATGCGGTCATCGAGGTTGGAAACCCAACCATTCTTGCAACATTGGCAGTGATTGCAGCTATTCTTCCCATGGCCTTTGTCGGTGGACTGATGGGGCCCTATATGCGGCCCATTCCAATCGGGGCTTCTGCGGCCATGCTGTTTTCTGTAGTTATCGCATTCACCGTTACCCCCTGGGCATCTGTTCGGATACTACGCAAAAAGAATGTTCAAAGAGAGGGTGTTGCTGAAGATCTGGATGAGGATCATGCGCCCGACGACGTTTTTACCCGGCTCTATCACCGCATTATGGATCCGCTTTTGGCAAGTGGCTTTGCCCGCCTTATCTTTTTTGTCAGCATTATAACGATGTTACTTGGGGCCTGTTCTATGGTGTACCTGGGAATGGTGAAAGTGAAGATGCTGCCCTTCGATAATAAAAGTGAGTTTCAGGTAATCCTTGATATGCCGGAAGGCTCTACTCTTGAAGAGACCAGCCGAGTTGCACTCGAGATGGCTGAGGTTATCAAGCATGATCCAGCGGTGGTGAACTATCAGGTCTATGCAGGTATAGCCTCTCCCTATAACTTTAATGGTCTGGTACGCCATTACTTTATGCGTCGGGGGCCAACGGTTGCTGATATTCAGGTGAATCTTCTCCCTAAACATGAGCGTAGCTTAAAGAGCCATGATATTGCGGTACGGGTTCGTCCGGCCATTGCTGAGATTGCCGCCAAATATGGTGCAGCCGTGGCTGTTGCCGAAGTGCCTCCCGGGCCTCCAGTTCTACAGACGCTGGTTTCTGAAGTGTACGGGCCCACCGAGGAGGCACGAGTAAAACTTGCTGCTGCAGTAAAGGATATTTATGAATCCACTGAAGGGGTTGTTGATGTGGACTGGTATCGGGAGGCTGATCGCAGTCGACTGGTATTAACCGTTGACAAGGAGAAAGCGGCGCTCAACCATATTTCAGCAGGAGAGATTAGCCGGGCTGTCCAGATAGGGATGCAGGGCATGTCCATCGATATTTTTCACCAGCCCAGTGACAAAGAAAATATCAATATCATACTCGAGTTGCCCCGTTCCATGCGCGTATCCACCGAGGCTTTGCTCAATATTGGTTTGCGCTCTGCAATGGATCCTGCGGCACCCCTTGTTCCCATGCGTGAGTTGGTGAAAGTGGATGAAATTCCTGTAGAACAGCCTATTTATCGCAAGAATTTAAAACCTGTTATTTATGTGACGGGCGATGTGGCAGGAACGGTTGAAAGTCCGGTTTATGCAATTTTCGACATGAATAAACGGCTGGCAGAACTCAATCCTGCTGATTTTGGTGGCAGTGGAGAAAAGGTTGAGATCTTTAATCTGAACCAGCCGTTTACCAATGTACAACCATCAATGAAGTGGGATGGGGAGTGGCATATTACTCTGGAGGTTTTTCGTGACCTTGGCCTCGCCTTCTGTGTGGTGATGATTCTTATTTATATGCTGATGGTTGGCTGGTTTAAGGATTACTATACGCCGCTTGTGGTGATGGCTGCCATTCCTTTTTCATTGATTGGAGTTCTGCCGGCTCACTGGGCATTTGGGGCGTTTTTTACCGCCACCTCCATGATCGGTTTTATGGCCGGTGCCGGGATTGTGGTACGAAATTCCATTATTCTTGTTGATTTTATAGAGTTGCGAATCAGTCATGGTCTGCCGCTTGCCGAGGCCGTGGTTGAGGCGGGTGCTGTTCGTTTTCGTCCCATGCTGCTGACTGCCCTTGCGGTGATGGTTGGTGCATCGGTAATTCTTGCCGATCCAATTTTCCAGGGGCTTGCTATTTCGTTAATGTTTGGAGAAATCGCATCTCTTCTAGTAAGTCGTATGGCGGTACCGGTGCTCTATTATATGCTGAAAAAGCGCTCGCATGCAGAGCAGATTGAAGTGGTCTGATTAATGTTGGCTGTCCAATGATTGATCTTGATATTCTGCTCCACGCACTGACCAGCTATTTTGTGATCATTGATCCTATTGGTACGGCCATTGTTTTTCATACTCTGACGGAGGGCGGGGATAGAAGTTATTCCCGCCGTATGGCCGTTCGGTCAGTGATTATCTCAACAGTCATTGTGCTACTTTTCGGCTTTTTGGGTGAGAAAATACTGACCAGTCTCGGGATCAGTATAGCCTCATTGCGTGTGGCTGGCGGGCTGCTTCTCTTCTATACTGCCTTTGGTATGATAACCAGCAAACAGATCCAGAAACAGTGTGTGGACCTGCAGGTTGATATCTCTGTTTATCCCCTCTCTATTCCACTTATTGCAGGGCCAGGCTGCCTGACCCTGACCATACTTCTTTTCGCTAATCGCTCTATACCAGGCCACGCAGGAGCACTGATTGTTGCCGTTGTGATCAGCTATATCACAGTGCTGGTGAGCATGCTTTTATCGCGGCATATACGACGCTTGATAGGTCGTACCGGAGATGATATCCTACGTCGCCTGCTTGGAGTTATTTTGGCAGCTCTTGCAATTCAGTTTATTGCCGATGGGATACGTCAGCTTGTCTCTGGTTGAACAAAATAGCAGTTCTCAGATTATCAGATTAAAGAGAAATCCGGTAAAGAGTATTCCGCTGCCAACAACCCCGATAAATACTGCAATAAGCTTTGGCTTAAGGACTTTACGCAGGATGATCATCTCAGGTAAAGAGAGGGCAATAACACTCATCATAAAGGCAAGTACCGTTCCAAGTGCTGCTCCTTTGCCAAGCAGTGCTTCCACCACGGGTACAATACCTGCGGCACTCGAGTACATGGGGATGCCCACAATAACTGCAGCAGGAACTGACCACCACGCATCTTTGCCCATGATCTGAGCCATAAAATCCTCTGGAATGTAGCCGTGAATAGCGGCACCTATCCCAATCCCTGCAAGCACATAGAGCCAGACCTTACCAACTATATCGCGTACGGCCTCCCAGCCTCTTAAAATTCTGTCGGAAAAAGTGAGTTTTTCTTCAATAACCACGATTTCAGCAGTACGTATTTCCTGAACCCATTCTTCAATCCAGTGCTCCAGATTGAAACGCCCTATAATCCAGCCTGAAACGATGGCAATCATCAACCCGGTGCCAAGATATATGGCCGCAACTTTCCATCCTAGTAATCCATAAAGTAAAATCACGGCAATCTCATTGACCATTGGCGCAGCAATAAGAAAGGAGAAGGTCACTCCAAGAGGGACTCTAGCTTGTACAAAGCCTAAAAAAAGCGGAACGGCAGAGCAAGAGCAGAAAGGGGTTACGATACCAAGAAGTGCCGCCATAACATTTCCAGTCGACTCATGTTTACCTGCTAGATATTTACGAGTTCGTTCTTGGGTGAAGAAGGAACGAATCATACCGATAATAAATACCACAAGGGTCAGCAACAGCATGACTTTTGGGGCATCATAGACAAAAAACTGGATTGACCCGCCAAGGTGACTTCCCTGTTGAATACCGAGTAGTTCGTAGGTGAAATAATGAGAGAAGGGTAAAAGTTGTTTGTAAATAAGAAACCAGAATCCCAGACCCATTACCCCGAGAGCTATCTGTTTTGGGCTTAATTTATTGGTGCTGGGTATGGTGGGATTCGAGCAGCAGCTATCACCGGTGCTATGTATTTTCAGATGTTCCATTGCAGTTTTCCTTAACGATTATGCGGCACAGATACGTTCCTGATCCACTTGGGACATTTTAGTCATCATTTCATGGAGTTGTGGGTCGTCGTTTAACCAGGCTGAAAGATTGGAAAGCATGACTTTAGCATAGGTAGACTCTTCTCCATCGGTTAGCTGATAGATGATCCATGACCCATCTTTACGAAAGTCGACAAGACCAGCCTCTTCCAACAGTTTCATATGTTTTGAGACGGTTGACTGGGCTAGTCCCAGGAGATTTTGTACTTCGCAGACACATAATTCTTTATTTTCAAGCACCTTGATAATTCTTACCCGATTAGGATCGGAGAGCGCCTTCATTGTACGTATAAATGGTTTCATAACACTTCCCTTTGTCGCATGTGTGTATCGCCATATGGCGATGTGTCGTTAATGTAAGCCGTGGAGCAAAAAAAGTCAAGTGCTGACGTAACAATTCAGCGAGGTGTTTGGTGAGCTTCAGGTAAAGATCAGGACTGATCAGGTATAACGATGTTTTTAGGAAGTTCTTTCAAAAAGTATCCCATTGTGATTGAATAAATATGAGGTGTTTCGTATTAAAAGAAATTTATGAATGGAGTGTTCGGGGCATTAAATGGCGACTGTGGAAAAATTTAACTGGCACATTGAAGGCGGGATGCATGAGGGGAGGCGACTGGATGTGCCGATTCATGTGAGCCCATTTTGTATTGGTAGAGATAAAAGCTGCCATCTTGCGGTGACTGCTCCGGGTATATCAAGAAAACATCTACAGATTGAAGTTGATTGTAATACTATTTATGTCAGTGATCTGGGCAGTACTAACGGAACATTTGTAAATCGTAACTTGGTGCAGGGGCGGGTGGAACTGAAATCAGGCGATACCATTCATCTTGGAAATGAAGAGTTGCGTATAGTCAGGCATCTCGATGATTGTGATACCCGTAGTTTTGTGGTGGAAACCTTTGTTGACCGGACGGTGATGATCAATATTAATGATCCGGCGTTTGATCTGAAGAGTGATTTTGTGCAGCAAGAAAAAGAGTTTAATACCATGCTGCTTAACCAGGAACTAAGTGTCGTTTTTCAACCAATAGTTTTGTTGGACGGTGAAGCGGTTATTGGCTATGAGGCGCTTGGTCGAGGAGTAAAGGCGGGTCTTCCAACGTCTCCTCTTGGCCTGTTTGATATAGCAGAAAAACTTGGTAAGGCAAGAGAATTAAGCTCAGTTTTTAGAACTAAGGCTATCAGGGAGTGTGCGCCACTTCCAGCTAAATCGTTAATTTTTGTAAATACGCATCCTGTTGAAAATCTGACCACCGGGTTAAGGAATGGTATTGAAGAGATGCGAAAAATGACAGAACCCTGGCAGGTTGTGTTGGAGGTTCATGAATCCGCCATCACTAATATAAAGATGATGGTTGAGTTAAAGGCAATACTTCGTGATTCTGAAATGTACCTTGCCTATGATGATTTTGGATCCGGACAGGCCAGATGGAATGAACTGGTTGAGGCCCCCCCTGACTATCTCAAATTTGATATAGAGTTGATTCGGGATATCCATAAAAAGCCGAAACAGAAACAGGATATGCTACGTAAACTGGTTGAAATCTGTCTTGATCAGGGATCGCATCCTCTGGCGGAGTGTGTTGAAAATGCGGAGGAATTAGTAGTATGTAAGCAACTTGGCTTTACCCATGGTCAGGGATGGCTTTTTGGTAAACCAGCCACGGCTTCTTCGTTTATTTCTGCCGGATAATAGGAGAATTTATTGCGCTTCAGGAACAAAAGTTGCGTCGTAATAAATCACAAAAGAAGAGGCTGGAGACATTTTCTTTCCTAAAGAGATAAGTCCACACCCTTCAAGTCTTGCAGCATTTCTATGGAGAAACTGCTCTTCTCCCAGTGTATTTGTCACAAAAGAACCGTTTGTACTCAGGTCAGTAATAAAAAAGAGACCGTTACTTTGATGCTCTATCACAGCGTGGTGGCGGGAAATTAGAGAATCAGTAATGACGAGTGCATTGAGGCTGTCCCGTCCAACGGTGAATGACGGAGTTTTACTATCAATAAGTATGGTTTGCTCGTTATAGAGGAGTTTCAGGGACGTGTTGGCAAAGAGAGGAGCTTGGAAGACGGAACCGGTTATGGTCAAATCGCTAACATTTCCCCAGGTTAACTCACAGATCTGAACGGGTTTTGTTTTTCCTTTTATTTCGGTGGTATTTAGCTGACGGCTGCTTATCTGTAGATTCTGTGACATTCTCTGCAAGGTTTTGCTGGTAGTGAGTATCTGTTGGGCTTTGGCCTGGGAGGTTAGGCGGGCTGCAAGATTTACAGCATCTCCAAACACATCCCCATCTTCAACAATCACAGTACCAAAATGAAAACCAATTTTTACCCTGAGGCTGAGTTGGGGGAGTGGATAAAAATTGCAGAGGCTTTCCTGGGTGGCGATGGCCGCATTACCAGCATCTTCAGGACTTTCAAAGGTGCACATAATTTCATCACCAATGGTTTTGATCACTGCCCCATTATGGGTTGTAACCAGATGAGCAATGTGTTGCAGACAAGCTGAAGTGGCCTTTTGTGCCTGACTGTTTCCCAGTTTCTCATAAAGACTGGTGCTGCCGGCAATGTCAGCAAAAAAGATAGTGAGTTGATTATCGTTTGGCATAGTTCCCCTGCAACCATTGATGGATTAAAGGTCTTTTTTACAAACCCTTAATTTGAGTAATGGTTGCAGAACAGTGGTCGGAAGTCAATGATTTCTTTTCTCATCTTTATGACTGCTCAGGAGAGCGCATCGGGATGGCAGGAATTAAGTGACCTGGCCATATCACTCTTGAGTATTTAAGCAAACCCAATTACCCTTGTCTCTATTATGGAAAATAATACAATATACAGCCTGACGGCAAGTTGCGCCGCTGGCCTTGAAGAGTTAGTGGGCCAGGAAGCAAAGAATCTAGGTGGAAGTGATGTGGATCAAGCAAGGGGCCTTGTAAGCTGGCAGGGGGACCTGGAAGCTGCATATCGGATGTGTCTCTGGTCACGCTATGCTTCGCGGGTTTTTCTCACCCTTGCTGAGTTTCCTGCTCCCAATGAAGACGCCCTTTATGAAGGGGCGTTGACGGTGGACTGGAATCTCCATATGGGGGTTGATACGACTTTTGCTGTGGATTGTGCCCTGCACCATTCAGCGATACAGCATAGCGGGTTTGCAGCGCTCCGAGTGAAAGATGCGGTGGTTGATCAGTTTCGCGAAACCTGCAACGAGCGACCATCGGTTTCCGTGGTCAGGCCCGGTATACGTATTCGAGCTACGGTGTATAAGGATAATGCCACAATTTCTCTTGATCTCAGTGGTGAAAGTCTGCATCGGCGTGGCTATCGTAAGGAGGGCGGAAGTCTTGCTCCTCTAAAGGAGAGTCTGGCTGCTGCCATTGTAGCCCTTGCCGGGTGGACGGCTGAGACTTCAAAGGAGATCATGTTTCTTGATCCCATGTGTGGCTCGGGAACCATCCTTATAGAAGCTGCACTGATTTTTGGTGATGCAGCCCCAGGTCTTTCTCGCAATTATTACGGCTTTACCGGCTGGAAGAGACATGCTCAGGAACTTTGGGACGATCTGGTGGATGAGGCAATTAACAGGGAAGAGGCTGGGCTTGAGCGGGAATGGCCTCTGATGCTTGGCTACGATGCTGATCCCCGTGCCGTGGCTGTGGCACGCAGTAATATCGAAAATGCGTGCTACGAGGATAAAATTGTTATTAAACAGGGACAGCTTGCCAATCTGCGACGTCCTGCCGCAAAAGGCATTATGGTGGTCAATCCTCCCTATGGTGAGCGTCTTTCCGAAACCGATCAGGCGGAGCAACTCCACCGGGCTCTTGGCCGTATTAGTAAAGAGGAGTTGAATAACTGGCAGGTTGGCGTGTTCACCTCCAATCCCGATTTTGGTGATAGAATGGGGATTAAGTGGGATCGAACCCATCGTTTGTACAACGGTTCCATCAACTGCCGCCTTTTCTGCGGGGTGGCTCATAGTGATAGTACAGCGGCTTTTAAATGGGAGTTAGACCCGGAGAAGGGACCCGATGAAGGAATAGAGTTTGGCAACCGACTCCGCAAGAATGCCAAAAATTTTCTCAAATGGGCAAAACGTGACGGGATAAGCTGCTTTCGGGTGTATGACAGAGATCTTCCGGAGTTCAATGTGTCCGTTGATCTGTATGAGAAGTGGATTCAGGTGCAGGAGTATGCAGCCCCTGATACCGTTGATGAACAAGCCGCACAGAGACGGTTTCAGCAGACGCTCCATCAGGTTCGACATCTCTTTGGGGTGCGCCGAGACAGGGTTTTTCTCAAGATCAGAAAGAAACAGAAGGGGAAAGCCCAGTATCAGAAACAGGGAGCCCGTAAAAAAATGCATACGGTCCGGGAGGGAGATTGCCATCTGCTGGTCAATTTCACCGATTATCTGGATACCGGAATCTTTCTTGATCATCGAAATATCCGCTTGAAAATTGGGCGTGAGGCAAAGGGAAAACGTTTCCTGAATCTCTTTGCCTACACCGGAACGGCGACTGTGCATGCGGCCGTTGGCGGAGCCGAATCCACAACTACGGTGGATCTTTCAGCAAATTATCTGAATTGGGCCCGAATGAATCTGGCACTGAACGGTTTTGGCGGGCTGGCCCATGAAACGATACAGATGGATTGTATGAAGTGGCTTGAAGAGGACAGGAAGGAGTATGATCTGATTTTTGTTGATCCGCCCACATTTTCCAATACCAAAAAAGAGAGGCGGGTTTTTGATGTGCAGCGTGATCATCGTATGTTGATTGAAAAGTCCGCAGCGCGTCTGGCAGAAGGAGGAGTACTCCTCTTTTCGACCAACTTCAGACGATTTCAGATGGATGAGTCCATTGAAAAATATTATGCAATCCGCAATATCAGCAGGGACTCCATTCCTCTTGATTTTGCAAGAAACAGCAGAATTCATCACTGCTGGGAAATACGGAAACGATAGGTATGGTACAGGAACTGAGCCCTGCAGAAGTGCGGCAAAAAATAAAACAGAACGAAAAATTTGTACTCAATGTGGTTGCCGCCTGGTGTCCGGACTGCACGGTTCGTCAGCAGCCACATTTTCCGAAATTTGTGCAGAAGATGGATACGGCTGGAATTCCGGTTTACCAGTGTTGTGTGCAGACGGAAAGACTTGTTTTTATTTCAGATGAGCATGAATCACTCACGGCGGATTTTGGAGGTCATGGGTATCCGCGTACGGTTCTGATAGAAGGTGGCAGGATGGTCGATTCACGAGTGGAAGTGATGGATGCACTTGCTCTGTCCATGCTTGCAGGTGAGTTTTTGAGTCAAGTTGGGTAGCTGCGAGTTCTTACTGCTGTTGCAGGGTGAGCGACATCTCATGCCAACTCAACCCGCCGTGGTCCGAATCTGACACTCCTAAGTAGCGGTAGCCATGTTTTTCATACAATCCAAGCATTTCTGTTACACAGATCAGGTAAATATCAGTTTTACCAGCTGTTTTCATTGTTTTTGTAAAGCTGTCGAGAAGCATGGAGGCGTGGCCTTTTCCCTGATAGTCGGGGTGCACCACCACGGACATAACGACAATATGTGGTCCTTCAGGATCGTGGCCGATCATTTCCTTAAACTCTTCGTCGGAAAGCTCCACCCTATGCGTTGCTCCCGAATTGATAAAGCCAATGATTTCCGATCTGTTTTCGAGAACTATAAACCCTTCCGGATAGCGTAAGATTCTTTTGAGAATTTTACTTCTGCTTGCCGCTTCATCTCCTGCGTAGGAGACGCTTTCTATTTCAAAGCATCTGTCCAGGTCTTTTTCTGTGACGATACGAATATTTGTTTTGGTCATTTTGGGGGGCTATCCGGTCTCTAAGGAATCTGTTTTTTTCGTAACAAAAATAAAACATTTAACGTAGAATAAAGCTATGAAAGTACCAGATGTTAGAGAGTAGTTTATTAGCATTTCAGACGTAGCCAACTACTATGAACCTAGATATACGAACGATTATTTTTATAATAGCGGTGTTCCAGGCTCTCTATTCGATTGGTTTACTGTTAATTAATCGATCCTGGATCAAATCATATTCCCTTAATATGATAGCCCTTGCCCTCGCCTGTGGTTCGGTGGGTGGGTTTCTGCTTGCTTATCGTGGCTTGGTTCCCGACAGTCTGTCAATTGTTCTAGCCAATATTTTTGTCCTGGGTCATCCTGTTTTAACTCTCGAAGGGATTATACATTTGCGAGGAATAAAGACAAGGACCCGCATAATCGGGCCAGTCTTTATACTTTTATTACTCCCAATTTTATCTTATCTGACTTTTATTGAACCAGACTTACAGCTGAGAATGTATGTAATGAGTGCATTTTTTGGCGTACAGTCACTAATTTGTGCATATATACTTGCCAGAAAGGTTGATAAAAAATTTATTGTTCCCGTGTATTCAACCGCATGTGTCTTTATTTTTGCTGCGACAATAATGGTATTTCGCATAGTAGTAACAGCCTTGCAACCTGGTATACTTCTCTTTATGGCCTCGGGAACAGGACAGAGTCTCTTACAATTATCTCATATTGTTTATATTACTGGTGTAACATTTGGTTTTATCTGGCTCAATATGTGCACACTGGGTTTTAAGTTTTCGAATGCATTACGTGATGTTGAAGGTGGACTTCAGGATCAGTTTGATTTTATAGATATTCTCTCACACGAACTCAAAACCCCCCTGGCAACGATTCAAAACAGTATCGAAAGTGTGTATATGCGTGCCGAGGATATTGATTCTGCTCAGGAGAAGGCGTTTGGTCGTATTAAGCGATCCCTTAAGCGGCTTGATAATATAATTGAAGTTGGTTTAAAGCAAAAGCGGCTCGTTCCACTCCAAATACAAAACAAAAGCGTACAAACATCAATTGTTGAACTTTTACAAACAGCAGCAGAAATCTGTAAAGGGACATTTCCTGACCATAAAGTGATTGTTAAGTGTGACAGGTCATTTTCGGGAGAGGATATTCTTGCAGATCAAAACTCACTTTTGACTGCTCTCAAGAATGTTCTTGAAAATGCTATGAAGTTTAGTCCGTCTCAAAAAAATGTTTATGTGGAAATATCGAAATCAGCCAGCACCCTGATCATAGCTGTAAAGGATAAAGGGTGCGGTATTAACCCCGAGAACACAGAGAGATTATTTGAAAAATATTTCAGGGATGAAAATACAAGCATGACTCCGGGTTCGGGGTTGGGTTTGTTCATTGTACGGCACATCATCAATGCTCACAGTGGCACCTTGTCGATCCACAATCGTAAATCAGGTGGCTGCAGGGTCGATATTTGTTTGCCGGTTGCAGGTAAAGCCATGGAATCCAGGGAAAGTAGAACTGACTCACCATGACAGATAAAAATAGTGTAAGAATTCTACTTGTAGAAGATGATACCGATCTTCGCGAGAGCCTGGTTGATTGCCTGGAACTTCAAGGTTACGCGACGAAAGGAGTCCCTAATGCCCTCTCTTTTTACCAGGAACTGTCTGCAGTAAAATACGATATTGCTATAATTGACCTTGGTTTGCCGGATCAATCAGGGATGGACATCGTGCGCCACCTGAAAAAAAACAGCGACATGGGGATAGTCATCCTTACTGCTTTGGGAAGTCCCGAGTCAAGACTTATCGGGTATGAACGTGGGGCTGATTTATATCTGGTTAAACCCATTGAATGTAGGGAACTTGCCGCCGCCATTACTAACCTCTCCTATCGTCTTGGCAGGGATACAAGTCAAACAACAGTTTCAAACAGCGTACCGTGGACACTGGATACTGTTGAGTTGCACCTTACGGTATCTTCCGGAAAACAGGTACCTCTCGCCGTCAGGGAAGTTGCTTTTCTGCAAATTTTAATGAATCGTCCTGGAGAAAAAATGAATCGCCAGGACGTTTGTTTCCATCTTGCATTAGACACCGACAACAGCTGCGACAGGCGGCTAGATTCTATGATTCGCAGGCTTCGTAAAAAGATCAAGGAGGCATCGGGACTAGACCTGCCTGTGCAGACAATATATGGCGAAGGATTTGTTTTTTCCGGCCAGACCGCAGTTTTTTGAATCCCTCTATTTATATGTATACTCAAGTTCTGCGTCGTCGCTTTTTGGTGTAGGAGCTTGCCCCTGCGAGCGATTTTCCACCCGAACAAAAGGGGTACAGTCGCTCGCAAGGGGCGGCTCCTACAGTTCCATTGTGCAGTTCCTCAGGTATTTATATCCATACAAAAGAATTTATATCAAAAGCCCGCGCCACTACTCACTGATTTTCAGCTATTTCCTCAGTATCAGTTTCAATAGAAGCGACAGGTTGTTCAGGTGACACTGTTACAATACCAGAAGGAGCAGTACCGTTTGACAGACTGTTAGGATTCTCAGCCGGAAGCACTTCTGGCGGGGTACGGGGCAGTGGCCTTGGATTTGGTAGAGATACTGGAGTCGTCAGTATTGGGTTCACCGTTGGCAATGGTGCTTGAATAGGTGGTCGTACTGAATCTGGAACCTCTGGTTGTACTGGATCTGGAATAGTTGGGGGGATCGGAGTTGGTGCTGGTGCTGCACCACCCGTAATGGTCAAAGTACCATCCGTATACGCCAGGGCGTAACCCAGATCATTAGTATAACCGCTCGGAGTGATCGCATATGCTCCGCTATTCACCGCTCCCTGGCTTGTACCGCCATAGGCCAATGCTCCGCCAAGAAGGACTGACGTGTCGCCATTGACAAAACCGCTGGTGCTCACGCCATTGCCGCCGCTGTATGGTACTCCTGAGTATGCCTGGGTATCACTGGTGGCAGTAATTCCAACCGAGGGTTGTTCACGGTAAATTGCATATTTTTCAGCTCCCAGAGCCGCAGTGTAATTTGTTATTGTTTCATCGCTGTTGTAGCGAAAGTTTCCTGTACCGGAACCCACGAGTGCGGTAAGCCCGGTGCTGTTACTGACACTACCTGAATAGAGTGTAGTTCGGCCACCGGCCCCGGTATTAACACTGCCACTCCCGCCAATTATGATATCTCCGCCTGCGGCAGTTCCCGCCGCTGTATTTTTTCCAGCATTTAATGTTATTGCACTAGCTGTTGTATTGGATGTAGCAATGGCACCGTTTACGGTTAAGTTACTGGTTAAAGTGGCAATATCCACTGTACCGGTTGAAGATATGGCTCCCAGGGTCATTGCATTGCTATCAATAAGAGTAAGGTCTGCTGCTGATACCACGGATACCGCACCACCGAAATTATTACTGCTATTGTCCAATGATACGTTGTTGGCACCTGCTGTTATGGAAGTTGTTCCGGTTACAGTATAGGCTCCGTTTTGGGTTAATGCACCACCAGTCTGCACTGTCAGGTCACCGGAAAGGGTTGAGGTTCCCAACACCATGGCGTTGGTATCTCTTAGGCTGACATCATCCGCAACGATGGAGACTGCACCACCAAAGTTATTAGCAGAATTATTGGCAACAATATCAAGGCCCGACGCACTCAAAGAAGTGGTACCCGTTGCCACCAACTGACCTGAGCCTAAAGCCATCGACATGCCAGATCCAGTGATAGCAAGATCTCCACTGCTGGTAATACGGTCGTTATTTGAATCAAGCCGTACAGATACATTACCGCTGGTCGTATCATTAGCTGTTCCGGTTAGGGTGACATCACCGGAGCCTCCACTGGTGGTGATGGTATTTGATCCTCCTGCCCCTACTCCAACCACCCGGATACCTGGATTGAGCTGACTGGAACCGTTTCCTCCAGTACCGGTTAGAACAATGTTGCCACCACCTGTCGCACTGATCGTGTTAGACTTTGTGGCAATGAGCATAATGCCCGACCGCCAATCCGCTTGTCCAGTCGCAGTTGCGCTATTGCCAATCATGGTAATAGCGTCCCCGGATGCTGCCGACGAAGTTATGGAACCACCATTTAAATATAGAGCAGTACTATACCAGTTGGCAGAGGTATTAATACTCACGGCATTAAGATCTATGGATCCTGTCCCTGAATTAATGCTGTATAGTCTACCGTTGTGAGAGTAGATACCGGTTGCGTTGTCGGTACTATCAGGCAAAGAAGAACCGCCGCCCGTAGCAGATGATTTACCATACATGGCAATATCACCACCACTGGTGTTTATTGCCCCGCTATCGAGATAAATACCCACTGGGAATGCTGTGGTACCTTGGGCATAGCCATCTCCCACATCCAGACCATTCCACGTTGTGGTACCACTGCCACCACCAAGCCATAGATGCCCCCCATTTGTGGTTATCGGTGCTGTCTCTCCGAGCTGAATATAGCCCCCGTCTGTGGCATCTGAGTCAGACCACAGAACCGTATCAAGTTTACCTGTGGAGGAACTGATACTACTGCTTGTTCCCATGGTGATAGCACCAGTGGTTTTGATGGTCAAAGAGGCATCAGCATCTGTTGCATTCGAGATGCTTTTTCCTGCCATCACAGTAAAATCACTATCAGCCGCAGTCTGAGTTAAGATTGTACTGGCGGCTCCTAATGTGACATCTCCGTTATACGTTTGAAGACCTTCCGTGCTTACTCCCCCACCGTTGATAGCAATGGTTCCCGTTGTGGTAACGGCCAAAGATGCCAGAGACTTTGAAGAACCTACAGCACCAGAAAAGGTAACGTTACCGGAACCGGCAGTTATGGTGATTGGTGAGGTACCCAGATTTGTTTCCGTCGTATAGCCCTCTATCCAAGGTGTACTATCAACAATGTCACCTGGATCATTTTTTAGATCATTCCATTGCCCTAAAGTTCCGGTAAACTGAAGATATGGTTCTTGGACACCAGCTAATAGCGCGTTGTTAGGTTCATTGGGAGCCCAATTGTTATAGCCACCATCAATAGTAGCTCCACCGGTGTAGGGATCTGTTGAAATTTGAGTAAAAAACTGGAGACCATCTCCAGAATCCTCCAAGCCTTCCGGTCCGGTTACCCAGCGCCATACCCATTCCGTTCCAACACCCTGCTTACGCTCGGCACCAAGCCATGATCCTTCATAATTTCCAGCCCTGGCGGCAATGGCATTTTCCAGAGCGGAGGTTATAGTTGCCAGGTAGGTATCGTTAACGCTGCTCCCATCGCCAGTTGTCCCCTTGGCGGCAGTTACGGCATCACTCCATGTTATGTATTGATCGGCAGTAAATACATAGGAAGCATTTCCAGAGTTTAAGACACCGTGAAACTGGACATCACCATTAGCAGAATCAACGGTGAGTCCATCGGTGTCTGCAAGGATCATTTCGCCTCTAACATCAACATTGCCACCATTAGTTGATATGGTCATGGTATTGCGGTCACCGCTAGTAACGTACACATCACCGCCGGTCAAAACAGGGTTTACGGTTCGTCCGGTACCAAAACTAAGATCTCCGCCATTGGTGGTTATATTTTTTCTCAGGATGATGATACCGGCTGGACTGGATGTGCTACTCTCTTTGTTTGCATCGAGCACAATGTTTAATGCTCCAGTAGTTGAACTTATAGTAGCATTTATATCAATTGTGTTAGCCGCCTCCAGAGTAAGAGTTGCCTCACCACCGCGAGTTTTGCTTATAGCACTGCTAACAAGAATATCACCAAGTTGAGTGCCCGCACCAACAGTTGTAATGGTGACACTGGTTCCAGTATCTAATTTATTATTAATATCAGTATTTAAAATTGTGGAATTATTACCGATGGGGGTCCAGATGCTTGGATTGGCACCACTCAAGCTACCGTTGGCATTACTATCAGCAATAGTGACATTATACGGATCAAACAGCCACTCTCCACCTATCCCATTCGGTGCAGCCGCCGAACCTTCAACCCCAGCTGTATCCAACCAATGACCCGAGGTCTCAATCCTACCGCCATCACCATCGTTAACCCCACCCATCGCTTCAAAGGTGCCATAGGCACGGGTAACGGAATCGGAATTGGTGATATCCGACCACGCCACCACCGTACCGCCATCGCCGATGTCGATAGCGCTTGCCTCCAGCAATGCTCCCTGCTCAACAATTGTGCCGGTTGCCTGATGGATAGTGGGGTCACTTCCCTGCCAGCTTCCACCGACCAGTACTTCGCCGCCGCCGGTTTTTCCCGAGGCGTTTAGATGTGCTGTGGACTGGATAAGTGTCCTGTCACCGGTGACAACAATCTTACCGCCTGTACTGTTTGCAGATGAAACATTTATTACCCCGGATACCGTTGTCTGGCCGCCCTGGGCGTCAAGAATGATCTGTCCGCCACGAGACTGAAGTGTCTGGGCCTCTATAATACCAGTATTGTTTACGACTGAACTGGTAAGATTGTTGGCTGCCTGGGCCGTCATTACCACTAGACCGCCATGTGCTGAAATCCTGCCACTATTTGAAACTTGTGCATTTACGGCACCACCATCAACCTGATAACGAATAAGCTCGTCACCAGTAAAGTCCAGGCTCACATCATTTCCGGCTACAAGCAGTATACCGCCTGATTTCTCTTTGACAGGAGTGGCGTTAGTTGTAGCATTTGTGTCACTATCGCTATTTGTATCGCTGTCTGTATCGCTGTCGCTTGAAGGTGTTTCGATACTGCCTTCATTCCTCACCACCGGGCCTATCAGTGCTACCACACCATCCTCGGAGGTGGATATTTCTCCCTCATTGACAACCTCACCTTCACTGTCACCGGAAAAGTTATCATCACCAGCCATAAAATCTTCATCGCTAATATCGAGTGCGGAGGCGACCAGGCTGCCTACGTTTACCTGGCTTGAGGGCCCAAAAACAATCCCGGCTGGATTGGCGAGATAGATCTGCCCATTGGCTGATAGCTTACCAAAAATCTGTGATGGATTCTGATCTGATATACGGTTCAATGCAGCACTGGAGGAGTCGGGTTGCTCAAACGTTACCGCAGCGTCCACTCCTATATTAAAAGTATTCCAGTTAATAATCACTCGATCACTACTCTGGTTGATGGTCATTTGACTGCCCGACGAGGAAATGTTGCCGGAACCTGCAGAAATACTGCCACCAGAGGGTAATTCGCCAGGCACTGGTTCCTGAGAGAATGCAGGGGATGATCCGCCTGCGCACAGTGTAAAAAGAACTGCTCCCATAACAAATCCCTGGCCGGCACGGCTGGGAGTGTTTTCGGCAACAGGCATATAGAGATTACGTTTTTTAGTCCAGACAAGCCGATATATAAAGTTAAGAGATGGACGTTTCATAGTATTCCTCATATAATTGGTATTACATCAAAACCAGATAGTGGCCTGCAGCCAGAAACGATTGTTCTGGTCTTTTCCGTCAGCATTATTACCGGCAAAGCTTTGACCGGGGTTATCTCCAATAGCGATGGCCCAAATGGCCTGGACACTGTAAGTGTCAGCTTTTGTAAGAACTAGTTTGGTCCCGGCAGCGCTTAGTTGATAGCGATTCTGGTTATTGGCATTAACCACTGCTCCTTGATAAAGATCATGATGTGATTTGGTTTCCCCGATATCATAGAACAGTTGCAACTGCAAATTCCCGAGATAGAAGTCTTTTGGCACATCGTAACGTAGCTCTATATTTGCTATCCACCCTTCATCTCCGGAAGCTTCGCTCACGGGATAGGCACGGACTCCGTAAGGTCCGCCTAAGCTGAACTCTTCCGAAGAATCAAGATTTTTAGATGCAAATTGTCCGAAAAAACCGCCATACAGAGAAAAATTTGCAGGCAGTTTTTGCAGGCGACCGAGATTGTAGGTGAGTTTATTGAAGTTGCCATCGGTTTGGGCAGTTTTTTGATCAATATAGAGATAGTCAGGGACTCTGGAAAGGTCGAGATCACCAATAATGCCCCTCAGTGACCAGTTGCTGAGGCCTCCGCCAAGAACAGTATCAAAAGAATGGCCCGCAAATAAGAGAGAAAAATTGTTCAGTCTCTTATCGCTGAAATCAATTGATAGCGCCTCATCTTTCAGGGACTTCCAATCGTAGCCCACTTCGACATTCAGATTAAACTTGCGGGACCTGACCAGAGGGTAATTTACCTTGGCATTGAAGGTCAGGGCTGTTCCTTCCAGATTCAGATCTGAAAATTCTTTACCTGTCTGGTATTGCAGGCCCGTAAAGCTTGTTGCCAGGGTTAGCCCATGTGACCCAATGGGAATAAGGTAGTTTAATAGTCCCATTTGCAGATCTTCAGCCACCGTAGCCAGCACATTGAGTCGATCCGCCATTCCGAAAGGATCATTGAGCTGAATAAGCCCATTGGCACGAGCAGTACCATTGTATCGGCTACCGTAGTTGTCGAGCCAGGTGCTGCCTGTAAATAATGATCCCTCCTCGACATCCACCGTGATACGACTGTGTCCTGCAGTCGTTCCTGGTTTGAGAATTGAATGGGCCGAGATCCCAGGCAAATCATTCATCAGGAGTAGAGCTCGTTCCAAGTCACTTATTTCAATGATAGCACCAGGTGTGAGTGCAGAGGCTGCAATGTCTTCGAGTTTTTCTTCGGAGATTCGTAAATTTTCGCCTTGAACATCGATTATATCGTCAGCATTTCCTTCTATACGGCCAGGCTGTATGGCGATTGTTACAACGCCATTACTAATTTCTTGTTTAGGCAGGAAGGCTCTGGCAAGAATAAAGCCTTCGTTTTTGAGATACTGGGTTACTTGATCGGCCAGGGCTTGGAGACCGGAGAAACCAAATTCCCTGCCAATCGCGTCTTTTAATACTTCCTGGAGTTCCTCTTTGGAAACCAGGTCATCCGTTCCGGTAAAACGGATCATCTCGATGGTGACTATTGTTTCAGATTTGCTTGCTGTCTTTTGTTGCACAGGTTCTTGGGGAGTCTTTTCTGGAAATCGTTCAGGCAGGTTCTGGTTTATTTGCTGCTGATCACGAAGGAGTGAACCTGCATCTGGAAGTTCCAGGGCAGAAACTGCAGGTACTGATACTGCACCTGACAACAACCCGAGCAGAAGAAAACGGTAAAAAGGGGTTTTCTTGTGAAGTTGCTTTATTGCGGTAGATTTGATTTTTTGAATAAAGATTGGCATACAATTCCTCAAAGGTGATAAAAATTTCCTTAAGTCTATCAATTTTGGAAAAGATACGCAAATGGATATGCGAGAAAAATTATAGAGATATCAATAGTTAAGGAGTGTCATTGTGACGAAATGTGACCATTTGTGACCATGGCCAATATGCTAAGGTATTGTTACCTGTGGAGGGAAGAGCTGGGGGCTGTTGCTCTGTCATTTATTGAATAGTGTGATGGGGTATCCAGGAAGGGGCACTAATCCTGACAATTTAATGCATGGGTGTGTGGGGGAGAGTCTGACAGGATATGTTGGCGGAAAGACTTTGCAGTACTTACAAACAACAGCTTGATGGTAAAACAGCCCCCCATTAAGCTCGGCGGTTGGGCTATTTTTTATCGTTATGAGGAGTAAATTTTAGAAGCTTGCCTTTTTTCTTTACTGGCTTTGGGCCGCAATTGGGGCAATTCTTACACCCTCTGTTCAGCATACTGTGAATATGTTTTAACAGGACAGTACGGCAATCGGGACAGAGCTGCAGAATGATTTCCTGGTAAATATCATCGAGCAGCTCATTTTCATCCTTTCCTGCAATTTCAGAGAGTGCCATGGCAATAAGTTTGTCCGGGTGTTTCAGTTCAGGGATCGTCTCATCTTTGGCAGCAATAAGTTCAGTGCGGCAATGATAGAAGAGCTCACCATCGGGGAGTGAAACCCCGCAGGAATCACATATTCTTTTTGCTATAGTGGGGATATCTGTCATATTTCTGCCTGTAAAAGTCTGTTTGCGTTCTCACCGAGTATCCCGGAGAGCAGTGTATTGTTCAATCCTAATCCTTTTAATTGGTCGATGCATTCCTTCTGGTCAACCCATGGCGAGTCACTGCCAAAGAGCAGATACTCCGGAGGATGATTGTTGAGCATACGTACCACTTGCTCCTTCTTAAGATAGTGGAGGGCAAAGGAGATTTCCATATAAATATTTCTGCCAATGAGGATCTCTTCCACTTCATCCCAGATATCCCATCCCCCAAAGTGGGTGCTGATAAGCCGCAGGTCGGGAAAGCGGTTCTGAAGAGTGAGTATGGCTGCGGGGTCGACACGGCGGGTACGGGGGAATGCAATATCATATCCGCAATGAACCACAAGCATTAATCCCGTATCGCTGAGGGCTTGGTAGAGTGGGGTGAGTTTTGTATCATTGAGAAAATAATCCTGGTAAAATGGGTGCATTTTGATGCCCGCAAAACCTTCTTTGTGAATGGTATAAATACGTTCCGCGCCACGTGGATCGTCAGGATGGACAGAGGGGAGCGGGATAAAGCGTTCACATCGTATTTGACGTGACCAGTTGAGTATGGGCTCAAACTGTTTGGGGTTGGTGGCAATGGAGCAGATAAGAGAGCGATCGATACCTGCACGTTCCATGGAAGCTGAAAGCGATTCGATGGTACCCCTGGTGTGGGCTTTTATTTTCCCCTCCCCTTCGAGGGATGGGATTGCTTTTGCGGCTACTTCGTCTGGAAAGGCATGGGTATGGAAGTCAATAATCATTTTGTAGTTTATCAGCGGCCACAAGCACAGCATCTTCGTCCGATTTGCCCTGTCCGCATAGATAAGGCTATTGCGGACAGGGCAAACCGAACGAACCTACTGCACCTGTGACCACTTTGGAATTTTGGATGAAGTGAGCCTATATAAAAAGATGATTTTTCTTAGATTGGTATTATAGTTTGCAGCTTCTGCTTTGTAATTAACTCTTTTAGAAAAAAACTTGATGCATGCTTTAGCGCCTGAAAAAAAAAGGAAGACCTGGAAATCATTTGTTCGGTCCCCTCTGTTTGATATTGGACAGTTTGTACTCCTGTTTGCCCTGATCTGCTTGTTTTTTAGCCGTTCAGTACAGGATATGGGGTATCAGTGGCAGTGGTATCAGATACCCCGCTATATATACATATGGGATGAATCCGGTTTTGTTGCAGGGCCACTTTTGTATGGCCTGGGAGTCACCTTAAAGATCTCTATAATCAGTCTTGGTTTTGCCTTTGTGATCGGTCTGCTGACTGCGATACTGCGGCTTTCAAACTCGGTTCCTGGAAAAGTCGTTTCTCGGCTGTATCTTGAGGTGAGCCGCAATACCCCTCTTCTTATCCAGCTATTTTTTCTTTATTTTGTTATGGGCCCGGTTCTTGGGCTGGATCGATTCTGGGGTGCAGTGCTTGCACTCAGTCTTTTTGAGGGGGCCTATGTGTCTGAAATTCTTCGTTCCGGTATTATGTCTGTGGAAAAAGGACAGTGGGAGGCCTCACACAGCCTAGGACTCAGTTATAAACACGCCTATCGATTTATTGTTCTTCCCCAGGCGGTTCGCCGTGTGCTGCCGCCACTTGCCAGCCAGGCTATTTCTCTGATTAAGGATTCTGCCCTTGTCAGTACCATTGCCGTGTATGATCTTACCATGGAGGCACAGGCATTAATTTCCGAAACCTTTCTCACGTTTGAGCTTTGGTTCACGGTGGCTCTTATGTACCTTGTTGTCACCCTCTCCCTTTCGATGCTGGTATCCATCCTGGAAAATCGGATGGCATCGCCCTACAGGTCTGATTTGTCTTTTTGATCACTATGAAATAAGATGTCACATGGTGACTCAATTATTGCTGAATACTTCTTTGGAGGAACAATGAAAACATTGAACAGAAGGGCTCTATTAACTTTTGGACTTATTGCACTGATGGTTCTGGCTGCAATGCCCGTCGCGGCTGGGAAGCTGCAAAAACAGCTGGTGGCTGAATCAACGGTCGACCAGGTTCTACGGCGCGGTGCCTTACGAGTTGGGATGGATACGTTTCTTCCCTGGGCCATGAAGGATAAAAAAGGTCAATTGGTTGGATTTGAGATTGATGTGGCCAGAAGACTCGCCGCTGATATGGGGGTAAAGGTTGAGTTCGTTCCCACCAAGTGGGCTGGAATTATCCCGGCACTGCTCACTGGAAAATTTGATGTTGTTATTGGTGGTATGGGGATTCAGACTAAACGTGCTCTGAAGGTTAACTTTACTATTCCCTACGACTACTCCGGTATGGCAATTGTGGCTCACAAGGAAAAAGCTGCAGGTTTTTCCAGCCTTGAGGATTTTAATAAAGATACGGTGGAAATAGCCTGTAAACTTGGAACTACAGCTGTTTCTGCAGCAAAAAAATATATCCCAAAAGCAAAATTACGACTCTTTGATGACGAGGCTCAGGCCTATCAAGAACTGCGAAATGGCAATGTTCACGCCGTTGTCGGATCTGCTCCACGGCCAGCCTACGAGGCGATTAAATACCCGAAAACAATGTTTCTGCCGATTGAGGGCAATTTTGCCAAAGAACCCATTGGTTTTGCTATTCGTAAGGGTGATTTTGATACGCTTACTTTTTTTAATAACTGGATCACCATAGTCAGCCACGAAGGGTGGCTCGAAGAGCGCCATAACTATTGGTTTGGAACCAAAGAGTGGTCTCATTTGGTAGAGTAGTTTTTGGACGGACACTAAGTTAGTAGTAAATATTGAGAAGTATTGAGAATAAGAAAATGAATAAGGCAGATCATTTTGTTCATCGCTGCACCAGCGACATTCTACACGGTCTTCAAGAGGGAATATCTGAATTTTCCGGGCCGAGCCGTGTGGCGGTGATCTATTGTCTTACTCCACAGTCGAAGCTCTTTATTTGTGATCCTCAGGGGTTACTGAAGGAGTATGACCCGGTATTGGGCACGATATTCTCAGGAGATGGAGAGTGGTGTGTTGATGTTGCTCTGCAAAATGACAGGGCAAAGTATAGCCATATTCTTCCTGAAAAAAACCTGAATCTTGACGGGCTTGTCAGCTATGGCGGGCGGTCCGGGTCTGTTTTTTATCAGATGTGGTTTACGGAGCATCATCCCAATATCTGTTCCATCGGCCCCACCGAGCGCTGGCTTGAATATGCTGTGCTGCGTTTTTCCCATGATATGGCCAATGAGCAGGATCTCTATTCCGGAATATCAGGAAGTTTTCTGAAAGAGTATTCCAATCACGCTGTTCGGGATCATCTGGTAGACGAGTGTAATGTTCGTCTTGGAATAGATTCTGCTATCCGTATTTATCCGGTTTTAAAGGTTATTTTAGGAATATCGAAGACTTTGGAGGAGGGGGCTCTGCCGAATGGAGCTCTTCTCTTTGTCGAGCCGAGGCTGATGGGGCAGCTTTCTTTTCTTGCACGTTTCCACGCGAGTGTACAGCCCAAGCTGGACAATTTCAAACATGTTCGGAAATTGCTGCAAAGTGTAGAAGGTTCAGACAATTGTCTTGTCTCCGATGGTGTTTCAATTGTTGGAATTGCCTCAGCCAGCCGTTTGAAATTCGCTATCCTGGTGGAGTTTTCTGGTGATTATGGTTTTATTAAAATAGGGCAGGAGACCGTTTGCAGCTTTTCAGACGGCAGGTTTCACTCCACTACCAACAGGGCTAAGCTGGTTGAAGTTGAAGAAAGTCTTCTTGAGTCAGACTTATTGGACAGTGACTCCGTTTATAGGCTTTTTCAGATTATCAGTGCTCTTGTTCATAATGCAGAAAAGTCCTCCCATGGCTGTACGCTGGTGATCGATCTTGAAAGCCGCTCTCTCGATATCCCCGGTCAGAAATTCGAACAGCCCCTTGATCTCTCAGATAAGCGTCTGCTGACACTGGCAAGCTCTCTTTCTGCCGTGGACGGAGCACTGCATATCGATGGTGATTGTTACCTGCACGGTTTTTCCTGCCTTCTCGATGGCCGTACTATTCTAGGCGAAGACCTTGCTCGTGGTGCACGCTATAATTCGGCTCTGCGGTTTTCCAAGGAGCATTCCGGGGTGATTGTGGTAGTGGTCTCATCGGATAGACCGGTTTCAGTTATCAGACGTGGTCTTGAAATAAATGGTCAGTGCGCTTGGCGACCACCGGAAAGCTGCATCTTTGAACCAGTATTGCTGGATGAGTGGTTGAATGAAGCCTAATCGAGGATTTGATTGTTTCTGGGATGTTGGTTAGTTTTGAAATCAGCTTTCTTTAGACCATTACTTCTGGCAGTCTTTTTATTTATAGGGGGATCATTTCTATTCAATTATTTGGTCTTCAATAGCAATGAATCTCCCTCGTTACCTGTCCCACCGCTTGAAAGTAAAACTTCTCCGCTAGTCCTTGATCAATCGAGCCACCAGCAGAACGGCCCTAAAGCAGCTGTCACAATCTCTGCAATTGTTCTGAAGGATACCCTGGAAAAAGAGGAACCGGAACCCAGCAGACTATTATCACCCAGTGAAAAAATGGGCAGACGTATTGGTCAATCAATGGTGTATATTGTTTCTCCTCTGGGGCGAGCTACAGGTTGTTTTGTCGATGGAAATGGACATATTCTGACGGTAAAACAGATCATTGGACCCAGTAAAGCAGTAGTGGAGAAGGCTGGGAATGAGAAGGGAATTCTAGATCAGATCATTGCTCTTGAGCAAAAAAGGCTACGCACTATTCGTCAACAGATGACGCTTCTTCCGCCGGGCTATGAAAAAAAGAAATACCAACGTCTGTCAGATGAAAAAAAGAAGGAACTTTTTAGCAGCCTTGCCAGAAGCAGGGAACTTGAGACGTTTTTGCAAAATAGTGCCGGGCACTCACTGGATTATAATGCTGACATTCAAGTCTTTTCTCCGGACGGCACACAGTTGGAACTGCTAAAGGTAACTCCTAGCGTCACTTCCGATATGGTATTGCTTCAGGTGAATACGGCTGGTTTGCACTATACGCCACTGCGTCCTCGTACTATTCCGTTAAAGGCCGGGGACACGGTTTTTAACGCTGAATATCAGGAGCAGTTTGCTCTTTTGGTACAACAAGGTCATGTGTCAGAGAATAGCAGTGCTGAGAATAAACGGAATATCTGCACCGATATTTCTCTTCAAAAAAGGAAAAATGGCGGATTACTGCTGGACAGGTATGGCAATGTCAGTGGTTTGAATAACGGGTTGGCCGCAGATATCAGAGCAGGAGACTGCTCCATCCCCATACTCACCGTTTATGAGGAATTTGATGCCTTTCTTATTCCTCAGATACGGGCTGTACGATCAAAAATAATTGTGAACGGTGCCATGCTGTAACGCTAGAATAGCATCTTGTTTATGTATTCTTTATTAGGGAACTCTTTTCCTTTAACAAGTTGCCGGGTGGAGAAATCATAGATGAGTGCGCCATCCTCGGTTAACGCTATCAGGTAGGCACGGACTTTCCCATCAGCTTTAATTTTGCCCCATGGTTTATTGTTTTTGGCAGTCACTACACCGATAAGTACAGAAGCTTTTACCTTGTATCGTTTTGCCACGGCAATATTGGCTATACTGGACATCAGCATTGTATAGGTTGCACCATATGCTGCGGGGAGTTCCGGTTGGCTGGCAAGCTCCGGAACCTGCTTATCTATAAAATCCTCCGTCGCTGCTCTTAGTTCATTGAACCAGTTGGCGGTGATAAACATATAGCGTTTATCACTGACAACAACATCTTGGAGTGATGGAAATCTCTTCTGCAGTTGTCTTTTAATAAATTCACCATAGAGGAGCTTGGCTTTTCCGTCTAGCGCTATGATTTCAGGAGGCGGCACTTTGCGTAATTCCACACTGTTTCCGGCGTGAGAATTTTCTCCTGCAGACAGGAAAAAGGCTGTAACAAGGCAGAATGTTGTTATAAACAGTGTGTTATACATTTTCAAAATAAAAATACCTCCTGGATAAACTGTTTATTTGGATACGCTTCCAGACGAACGAATTGACCATTTTGCGGCTCGATAATAAATAAGCCGTTCTCGGTGACAGCAAACATTAACGCATGCATCACCCCCGGCAGGCCTGCCCATTCCTTTTTGGCATCCACCCGTAACCAGCCGACCGCTCCTCTGGTATCGAAGTATCCTGCTTCCCATATGCGTACCGTGGTGAGTGCATTCAGTAATGCACTGTAGTTTTCACAATCCCATGTGTCAGCTTTCCCCTTTAATTTTGCCTGTCGAATCAAAGTAAGGAAAGAATCGGTCATATCTTTCAGCCAGGCATGCTGTGGGATAATATACTGTTTTATGTCTCTGTCCCGATAAAGTACTTTGAATTCTTTACTCTGTTGTTGGAATAGAGCCTCGATTGTATCAGCTGTAATATAGCGCACAGACTGGTCATTATTGAGGGCAGGGATAAACGTGCCGGGTATGGGAAGGATATAGGTATCATTTTTTTCCGATAGTGCGCTCCCTGAAAAGAGTAAAAGTGTGAGCAGGCACAAAAAACCTGTCACTAGCAACTTTTTACAGACTATTTTCAAATGCATACGTTTAAGAAAGATCATTTTAGTCCTCTTTATTGGCACATCATATTCATGCAATAGAATATGTTAGCCTAATATGGGTTCTGGGAAAAGTAAAAGAAATATGATAACTTATTAGTCGTAGTATAGCACCATAACATCTCTATCGAAGAGATTGATAAATGGCAGTTTTCAGCACTATTCAAGTGGTTGAGCAATAGGGGGTTTTGAGACGCCCCCTTGTTCGTATGGTACGAGAGGTTCTTGATGCTCTCACAAGAAATCTTTATCTGCATAGAATAGAAAGTCCCTTTCTAAAAAATGCTCGTCTCCTTATCAACTATTGGTAATTCGTTTCAAGTCGAGTAGATTTCGGAGAACTACCCTTGGTGAATAGTATAGTAGCAGATATGTCCTATAGTCAGTGAGATAATTATGTATTTAAAAAATTATAAAAAGACGGCTCTTAAGTGGAAGGAGCAGGAGATAAGCTATGCGGATCTTCTTCGGGAAGCGGTCTGTTTTTCAAAGCTTTTTTCAAAGACAGCTGAGCGGGTTCTGATATTCTCAGAAAACAGACCGGAGTGGATATACAGTTTTCTCGGTGCATGGAATAATAATTGCGCCGTTATTCCGGTTGATTATCTTTCAACCGTTGAAGAATTAACCTATATCGCAAAGGATTGTCGGCCAGACGTTATTTTTTGTTCCCGTGAGCGAGAGTCCGTTGTCCGTACTGTTGTTGAAGCTATCGACTATACTCCTCTTGTTCTTGTGTACGAGGATGTGGTGGAGACAGCAGAGACTACGGCAGGAAGCGATTTTGTTGAAATTGACTTTGCAAAAGAGAGCCTGAATAACACTGCACTGGTCATTTATACCTCTGGTACCACCGGAGACCCCAAAGGCGTAATGCTTTCCCATGAGAATGTGATGGCAAATGTGGAAGCGGTTTCCATTGGAGTACCCATTTATTCCATCGATGAACGGGTTATGCTTCTGCTACCTCTCCATCATATTTTCCCTCTCCTTGGTTCGCTGGTTGCTCCGTTATCGGTTGGTGCGACTATCGCAATGTCACCATCCTTGCAGCCACAGGATATTATTGCCACCCTCCAGGATAATCAGGTCACAATTATAATCGGGGTGCCACGGCTGTATAAAACAATCTGCAAAGGTATTGTTGATAAAATTAACCAAAAGAAAATTGCCCGCTTATTCTTTTCTGTTGCGGAAAAAGTGAATTCCCAGGCGTTTTCCAGAGTACTTTTTAAGGCCGTACATCAAAAACTCGGAGGGAAGCTGAAATATCTGGTTTGTGGTGGTGCTGCACTCGATCCCGATGTGGGCAGGAATTTTATGACCCTGGGTTTTGAGATCCTTGAAGGATTTGGCATGACGGAAGCAGCCCCGATGATCACCTTTACCCGTCCGGGACATGTGACCATTGGTTCTGCCGGAACTGCAATGAGTTGTACTGAGATCGAGATTCGAGACGGAGAGATTGTCGCTTCTGGCAAAAATATCATGCAGGGCTACCTGAATCGTCCGGAAGAGACCGCAGAGGTTCTAAAGGATGGCTGGCTCTATACCGGAGACTTGGGACAGCTTGATGATCAGGGGAAGATTTATATAACGGGTCGTAGGAAGGAAATTATCGTACTTGCCAGTGGCAAGAATATTAATCCGGTTCTTGTTGAACAAAAGCTGGAGAGTTTAACGGACTGCATCAATGAAATTGGAGTCTTCGTAAAGGATGATATTCTGCAGGCCGTTATTCAGCCAGATCTTAAAAAAGTCAGGGCGGGTGAGATCACGGATATGGATGATTTCTTTCGCTGGAAGGTTATCGATGCCTATAATAAAACAGTCTCCCCGTCAAAGCGTATTCTGAAATTTACTCTTGTCGACGAAGAATTACCTAAAACACGGCTTTCCAAGCTGCGCCGTTTTCAGTTACCCGATCTGGTGGGGAACAGAGAGGCGCGGAAAAGCGATGCCAAACAGCCGGATTTTGAAGAGTATCTGATTATTAAAGGCTTTATTGAACGCCAGAGTAAAAGAGAAATCTATCCAGATGATCATTTGGAAATTGATATTGCGATGGACTCGCTCGATCAGGTGAGTTTGCTTGCCTTTTTGAAGTCCACTTTTGGGGTGGAATTGAGTGAAGAAAAATTGATGTCACACCAGACGGTTCGATTGCTCAGTGAATTTATTCAAGAAAAGAAGAAAAAAATAAGCGTTGAACTGGCGAACTGGAATGAGATCCTGAAGGAAAAAGTTGATTTGAGCCTTCCCAGAACCTGGATAACAGCAAATATTTTCAAGAGCTGCAGTAAGCTCTTTTTTAAGGGGTATTTCAGGTTTACCGGCGTTGGGCAGGAAAACATGCCGAATACACCGTGTATAATTGCTCCTAACCATCAGAGTTTTTACGATGGCTTGTTTGTGGCCTCTTTATTAAAGGGAGAAGTTTTCAGGAATACCTATTTTTATGCCAAACAAAAACATGTAAAAAATCCTCTGGTGCGGTTTTTAGCGGATAGAAATAATGTTATTGTGGTGGATAGAGATTCAGGATTAAAAGAGTCTATTCAGAAATTGGCTGAGGTTTTAAAGAAGGGAAAGAATATTATGATATTCCCGGAGGGGACCCGGAGCAAGGATGGAACTCTTGGAGATTTCAAGAAACTCTTTGCCATTCTCAGCAAAGAACTAAACGTTCCAGTCATTCCCGTCACTATAAATGGTGCTTATCAGGCCCTGCCCGTTGGATCTCTATTCCCGATACCTTTTCGTGAGGTGTCGGTGAGCTTTCAACAGCCTATTTTTCCAAAGGAGCACACCTACGACTCGTTGACGGAAAAAGTATATCAACAGGTGAGAGGCGGACTGCGTTGAAGTGGGGTGGACAGCTGCAGAGTTTGTCGATTTTGGTTTCCATTGGAGTCCATAAAATTAGAAGTGTTGTGCCTGATCAGAAAATTCTATGACCGGTGTCTATCTTATACGAAAGAACAGTATCTTTCTCGATGCTGTTGTTACGGCCTCACTCCTTCTCTTTATGGGGTTTGTCGGCTATCGGGTGACCGTCGCGCTGAATTATAACTGGGAGTGGGGAGTAATCCCCAATTACCTGCTGTATTGGGATGAAGAAAAGAAACGTTGGGTGAGTAATATTCTACTCGATGGCTTTTTCACCACCATTCGTTTGAGTCTCTGGTCGATTTTCTTTGCCACACTGCTTGGTGTTCTGATGGGGGTTTTACGTACCCGGAAACGGCTTTTTTTCCGCTTGATTGCTCGTAGTTACGTGGAGCTTATCCGTAATATCCCTCCTCTGGTTCTGGTCTTTATTTTTTATTTTTTTGTTTCAGATCAAGTGATGCTCCTGCTCGGTGTGGATGAATTTATCCGGAGCAGAACAGGTATAACGGAACAGTGGCTTGGTTTTCTAGTTGCACCACCTGAGCTTTTTACAGCTTTTATTTCAGGTGTTTTTACAGTCGCTCTGTTCCAGGGCGCTTATATTGCCGAGATTGTACGGGCGGGGATTCAGTCCATCGACAACGAACAATGGGAGGCTTCAGCGGCACTTGGCCTCACCTGGTTGCAGCAGATGCGCTTTATCGTGCTGCCCCAGGCTGCAAGACGGGTGCTGCCGCCACTTGCCAATGAATTCATTAACACTATCAAGTATTCATCCATCGTCTCCATTATCTCCATTCAGGAGTTAACCTTTCAGGGGATGCAGGTGATGTCCTCCACCCAGCGGACTAATGAAGTATGGCTGACCATCTCTTTTATGTATTTCATGCTCTGTTTTGCGGTATCACTTTTTGTGCGCCATCTTGAAATATCCATGGCAGAAGTCAAGCTGTAAAAGCTTAAGGCAGTCCGTTTTATTGAATCTGATTGAAGACTAACGTGGTGCGGTCATGTGATGCGTTGGTAAAAAAGTGCTCGGGAGAGCCGACGTCAATAATCTGGCCCGCATCCATAAAGATTACACGATCAACAACAAAGCCTATTTTACGGGGAAGTACAACTATGGTCATCCCTTGTTTGGATAGGGTTTTCATAACGTCGAGTACCTCACCAATGTTTCGGTTATTTTAATACCCCCTTACTATGAAGCGTTGGATAGAATGGAAAACTGCTAAAAGTTGTATTTCTTTGCCATATCTGCTACATTTCGCTCGAATTTAGTCATCTCTTTCTTACGACCTCAGCAATATAAAAATAAGGGTAACCTATTCAGCAGCACTTCAACTACGTCTCTTTTAGCCTCTTCGAATAACATTAGTATGCTTCGGAGCCCAAAATAAACGAATTTGATGCACTGCTAAACAGTTACCGTTCTGAGTTAAGGGTAATTAGTTGCCCTCACTGAATAGTTACAAAATATGGTTTATTCAAAAGTCTGCCTTCATACCTTCGCTTATGCTCTTCCACCCCGTATTCTGACATCCGATGCTATAGAAGAGCGCCTAGCACCACTCTATGAACGTTTGAAGCTTCCTGCGGGAAGGCTGGAACTGATGAGTGGGATACGAGAAAGGCGGTTGTGGGAGCCTGGAACCAGACCGAGCCAAGGAGCAGCGCTTGCAGGACAGGCGGCCCTTGATAAGGATGATATTGATCCGGAATCCATAGAATGTCTTATTTTTACTTCGGTATCAAGGGATATGATGGAGCCGGCAACGGCTTCTTTTGTCCATGGTCAGTTGGGATTGTCCGAGGATTGTTTACTCTTTGATCTGTCCAATGCCTGTCTTGGTTTCCTTGATGGCATGGTGATGCTTGCCAATATGATAGAGCTTGGGCAGGTGCGAAACGGGCTGGTGGTGGCCGGAGAGACCGCAGAAGAACTTGTGGAATCAACGATCCTGGCACTGCTTGCCGATGAAAGTCTGAGCAGAAAGAAGATTAAACCCGCCTTTGCATCACTCACCATCGGTTCGGGTTCCGTTGCTCTCTATATGTGTAATCTGTTGCCCGGCATGAACAAACCGCGTTTGATGCGCGGGGCCTGGAAGGCCAATACCAAACATTCTGATCTCTGTCAGGGGGCGCAAAGCGGCACAGAAACCACCCTTATGAATACCAACTCCGAGGAGTTATTGATTCGTGGTGTTGAAACGGCCCATTTAACCTGGCAGGACTTTGCTTCCATCCCTGGCTGGAGTGCGGAAGATATTGACAGATTTTTCTGTCATCAAGTGGGCACTGCCCATGCACGACTCCTGTTTGATACATTGGGGCTTGATCTGGAAAAGAACTTTGAAACGCTGCAGATACTTGGGAATGTGGGGTCGGTTTCTGCACCTATAACCATGGCCATGGCTATTGAGCAGGATTGTTTTCGTCGTGGTGAAAAAGCGGCAATGCTCGGAATTGGTAGTGGCATAAATTGTCTTATGCTCGGACTTGAATGGTAAAATAAATGGCCACAGCGGCCCATCAGCACATGATCAGGCTCGGGCATATAGGGCAAACTATTATGCCTGGGCCTGATCATGCACATATGAACTGCTGTGACCATTTATTTCGGAATTAGTATAGTAGCTGGGTGAGAAAGATTATGGATTCAGTTTTAACAGAGGAACAGGGGCAGAGCCTGCTGCAGCTTGCAAGAGAGACCATTGGGGGAAGGTTGGGCTTAGCTATAGAGATGACAAGCGTAGGAGATGCAGCGCTTGATGCTGAATATGGAACCTTTGTTACCCTTAAAATCGATGGTGCGTTGCGCGGTTGTATCGGCAACCTGTTACCGAGTGGCTCTGTGGCAGAAGGGGTCAAGCGCAATGCGGTCAGTGCAGCCTTTCATGACAGTCGTTTTTCTCCGCTTACAGCAGTAGAACTTGAGAAGGTGGAGATCGATATTTCAGTACTCAGTCAGCCGCAGAAACTGGAATATACCGACGGGGCGGATCTGGTCAGCAAGTTACGGCCGGGAATAGATGGGGTGATCCTACAGCTTGATGGCGCGGGCGCTACTTTTCTCCCCCAGGTTTGGGAGCAACTGCCAGCACCGGAGCTATTTTTGGGCCAGCTGTGCCGTAAAGCGGGACTTGTTGATACGGCCTGGAAGAATTCCAATCCGGTAATTGAGACTTATCAGGTACAATGTTTTGAAGAGGAAGAAGGATGAAGGAAGTAGTGCTCAACGATGAATTGAGTAAAGAGGTTCGCGAAATCTATAAAGAGATGGAGTCGGATTACGACGTGGTGGCCAAAAGTCTGAATTTTAGCTGTGACGGCTGTCCGGATAATTGCTGTGACTCTTATTTTCTTCATCACACCTATACTGAATGGGCCTATCTCTGGGAAGGTTTTCGCAAGCTTGATGCTAAGCGACAGCAGGAACTTATGAAACGCTCACAGCAGTATATTCTTGAGTGTGAAAAGGCGGAGGCTAGAGGGGAGCGGCCCCAGGTGATGTGTCCAATAGCCGATGATGGTCGCTGTACACTCTATACCCATCGACTGATGGTGTGCAGGACCCACGGAGTGCCAGCTTCCATGAGACGGCCAGACGGGCAGACCTTAAGCTTTCCAGGCTGTTTTCGCTGTCAGGAGATTGTGACTAAAAAGTTTGTCCATGATTCTCAGGCTCCCCAGGTGGAGCGAACGCCACTTCTCCAGCGTCTGGTTGGGGTGGAACGAGAATTTATGGGAGAGAAACTTCATCTTTATCCACGGGTGAAATTAACGATTGCCCAGATGTTGGTAAATGGTCCTCCAGCTATTCCAACGCCTCACTGCGAACGTCCTGGAATAAAAACCTGATGTATAATCCAGGTGAAGAGATTATACAGATTGTTGATCGTGACAATATGGAAGTAGAAGCTTTACCCAGACGTATTATGCGTGAGCAGGGCCTTATTCATCGTGCCTCCTATATCTTGGTCTTCAACGACCGGGAAGAACTCTTCCTGCAAAAAAGAACGGCCACCAAAGATCTGTATCCTTCCTGTTGGGACGTGGCGGCAGGAGGTGTGGTACTTGCAGGAGAATCCTACGAAGAATCGGCGGCAAGAGAGCTTGCAGAGGAACTTGGCGTTGATGGCGTCTCCATGAGTCCGCTCTTTGATCAATACTTTGAAGAAGATGATAACCGGGTCTGGGGACGGATTTTCTCCTGTGTCCATAATGGCCCTTTCCAGTTGCAGAAAGAAGAAGTGGCTTCCGGCTGTTTTATGACTGTTTCTGATATTTTTAAATTGTCAGAAGATGAAGAATTTACCCCCGACGGAATTGATATACTGCGCAAGGTCGCACAATAGATGAATAAAAGACAAATTAAACAACGACAGAACAGAAGAAAAAGAATTCGTAGTATTCGAAAATGTGGAGTTATTTCAACAACAACCTTTGTAAAACCAATCAAGAAAATCATAAAAGTTGACAAAGTTGAAGTTCCCACGGCTGTTAAAACAGTTGCACCAGCCCCGAAGCCGCAAGAAAAACCCACCGGCAAACCGGCACCGTCTAGACCTCCTCAAAACAGAAGGCAACAGGAGGACAAGCAAGCACCCAAATGGACACTTTCGCAATTTCCAGTGGAGCCGGAGGAGGGGAAATCTCGTTTTCATGATTTTAAACTGCCTCCTGGGCTTATGCATGGAGTTGCAGATCTGAATTTTAGATACTGCACCCCTATTCAGCAAAAATCTCTGCCCGATGTTATTGCCGGGAAAGATATCATTGCCAAAGCCTCTACAGGAACAGGAAAAAGTGCCGTATTTCTTATCGGAATTTTCGCACGCCTTATTCGGGACCAGCAGCAGAAACGAAAAAATGGAACACCACGAGCCCTGATTATTGCCCCAACCAGAGAGCTTGTGATTCAGATTGCAAAGGATGCAAGAGCCATTGCCAAGTATCTCCCCATGCGCGTAGCTGAGGCCTATGGTGGTACTGATTATGAACGGCAGCAGAAAAATATCAGGGACAGGCCGGTGGACATTCTGGTGGCAACTCCCGGACGCCTCCTTGATTTTTCCCGGAAGCAGGTGGTTCAGTTGAATCAGGCTGGTATTATGGTTATTGATGAGGCTGATAGGATGCTTGATATGGGATTTATTCCAGATGTGCGATCCATTATTCACCAGACCCCCAATAGAGATAAGCGGCAGACCATGATGTTTTCGGCAACGATTACTGAAGAAGTCACCCGGCTGGCATCTCAATGGTGTACCAATCCCATTTCAGTGGAAACCGAAGCTGATCAGATGGCGGTGGAAACAGTCACACAGATTGTGTACACACTCACAAAAAATGAAAAGTATCGTGTCCTATACAATATTGTGCAGAGTGAGAACTGTGACCGGGTCATTATCTTTACCAATATGAAACGGGATGCCAAACGGCTCAATGACCAATTACGCAAGGATGGCGTTAATTGTACTCTGCTTACGGGGGATGTCCCGCAGCAGAAAAGAACTGCCCGCTTGGAAAGTTTTCGGAATGGAAAAATTAAGGTTATGGTTGCAACGGATGTTGCGGGTCGTGGAATCCATATCGATGGCGTCAGCCATGTTGTGAATTTTACCCTCCCCTATGAACCAGAGGATTATGTCCATCGTATCGGACGTACCGGCCGTGCCGGAGCCGATGGGATATCTATAAGTTTTGCAGATGAAGAGAGTTCCTTCTATCTGATGGATATTGAGGAGTATATTGGAGAAGCCCTTCCCTGTATTCCGCCGGAGAAGGATCTGCTAAAGCCGATTGTACGACAGAAGAAGCGCTAACGTCTATCTGTTTCTTCAGATAGTAAGATGGTACCCGATGGTGCGCTGCGTTTCTATGCTTAGCTTTTGAGTTTCTTTTCAATTCGCTTGCGAGCCTCAGCAGAAAGCGCATCACAGGAAGTTTCGTCCTGTGCAGCCTCTTCTAAAAAGAGGGATCGGATCAGTAATAACTGTTTCCGGTACCGTCTGCAGAGGGAGCACATCATCAGGTGAAACTGAATACCCATCCGTTTGGATAACGGCAGTTTTCGATCCATGGATTCAGAAACCAGAGCGGATACTTTTTTGCAACTGAATAACCAGTGACGCATTATTTCCTCTTCTTATCTTCAGCAAACCAGTTACTTTCCAGACAACGCCTCATCAGCAATCTTGCCCGGTGCAGAATAACCCAGCAGTTGCTCTCTCCTGTTTCAAAACGCTTACAAATTTGCTTTGTTGTAGCACCTTCCAGTTCACGCATTCGGTATACCAGCGACAGCTTTGTGGGCAAATCTGCCATGCAGGCGGTAATCACTGCCATAAGCTCTTTCTGTTCAAACACATTCTTGGGGTCATGTTTCCAGTCTTCGGGTTTTACTTTCCACTTTTCTTTTGTATCAAACATACTCCCCGGACTAGAGGCAAAATCATCCAGATTTGCCCCGTTCTGTTCAGGGGTGAACTTTCTGTAATAATCTAGAATTTTATGGCTCTTTTGAAATTTGAGTGGGTAAATTAAGAATATTCCTTGTAGGCTCAAGCGAAAAACACTCTACAAAGGATGATGTTGATGAAAGAATTATTTCAGCAGGCCCTGGGAATTGAATCTCCATGG
>Ga0208901_1000175_pt1 | contig 42030 bp, 32 predicted proteins | sample AntAceMetag02UKF_FD_184764 | JGI IMG/M metagenome (GOLD analysis project Ga0208901, IMG submission 184764) | Saline lake microbial communities from Ace Lake, Antarctica - Antarctic Ace Lake Metagenome 02UKF (SPAdes) (version 2) | ecosystem: Environmental > Aquatic > Non-marine Saline and...
CCAGATCCGGCAGGATATATTCCAGAATGTCCAAAGGGGTGCTTGGATTGAGGGCGAGGCCTGCTTTCACTTCCTGCTCTTTGATGTGTTGAATGGTCCGGTGGATATGCTTGACGGCTTCAGGGTGTACCGTGATGATAGAGGCCCCCGCGGCAGCGAAATCATCAATAAAGGAATCCGGGTCAGAAATCATCAGGTGTACATCCAGGGGAAGGTTTGTGGTTTTCCTGGCGGCCTGTACGATTAGCGGTCCCATGGTGATATTGGGCACGAAATGACCGTCCATCACATCGATATGGATGTAATCGGCGCCTCCCGCTTCCACTTTCCTGATCTCTTCTCCGAGAACGGAAAAATCCGCCGATAGAATAGACGGGGCAATTTTTTTCAAAGGTCGCTCCTGTTCTGAATGATATTTTCAGTAAAAAATAGCCACACAGGCACAGAGGAATCAATTTTTCCCAGGGGTGTTGACGACCTTTTTCCCTCTGTGTTCTCTGTGCCTCTGTGGCAAAAAAACAACGGTGTAAGCGCACAGGTCGAATTTTATCCGATTACTCTTCGATGGTGATAGCGTCAGCTGGGCATTCTTCCGCCGCCTGTCTGACAGCGTCTTCGAATTTTTCAGGGATTACATCCATCTGAACAATCGACATGAGTTCGTCTTCATCATACTGAAAGACTTCAGGGCAGAGGATGTTGCAGTTTCTATCGCCCATGCAGGTTCCTTTTTCAACGCTTGCTTTCATGATTTTCTCCTTTCTTGATGGTTAAAAGTTCGTGCTTTCATGGCGAATCAAATGCGCAATAATTTGGTGTCCCTGTTTGATAAGCCAAACATAAATATAACACCGGACGGCCTTCAAAGCAACTTTTATTGAGTGATCAGGTTCATTTCGACGTCTTCCATCAGTTCTCCAAGGGGAGAAATTTTTGTGTTGGAAATTTCTCCCAGCAGTTCCCGGAGCCTTTTCACGGCCAAAGGGATGTAGGCTTCAAAATAGGTCTTGCCCATGACCTTCGAAAGGAAGGAAAAGGCACCTAAAATCTGAAGATTTCTGAGAACTGCGAGAGGATAAAAATGCCCCATGAAAGAATCAGATAAATCGGGTCTGCGTTCATCGAGAAGACGCAGGTATTCATCAAGTATTTCTTTTCGTCTGTTAGAGGGGAGGTCGGTGTATGGATCAATGATGAGGGATGCAAGATCATAGCCCAACGGACCGAATCGTCCACCCTGCCAGTCAATAATACCTATTTCATCTCCTGATATCATGATGTTTCTTGATTGAAAATCTCTGTGCATGAAAAAGGAATTGTCGGATTTGGAAGCGGTCTCTGCAAGATATTCGAAAGACGGATTGAGTTCAGGGCATTCATTTTTCAGGTGGAGATAACCGTGAAGAAAGGCCCTTGTGAAGTAATTTGCTTCATACTGGAGCATAACTTTTCGGTCATATCTCTCTGTCTGGCAACACCAGCGGGTCTGAAAGCCCTCGGCCCCCTTGATCTGAAGAGAGATGAGGTTCCTCAAGACCTTTTTGTAGGCGGGCATGGGATTATTCGTTGACAATGCGTAATCCTGCAAGCTGATTTTCCCCATATCTTCCATAAGGAACCATCCTTTTTGAAGGTCGAAATGGTAAATCTCAGGGATTGGTATCCCTTTTGCGCGAAGATGCTCTCCGATCCGCAGATAGGCATTGTTTTCGGCGATGGAAGGTGCGTCAATGGCGGGATTGGCCATGGCAATAAGGGACCTGTCTGGAGAGAATATTAAAACGCGCCAGAAAGTTCTCTTTGATCCATCCCCTTGAAGCAATTTGAAAACGGGGTCGTGGGCTGGTGTCTCCTTTTCGTGGAGAAAGTCCAGGACGAATTGTTCCAGAGAGTGTGAATCAAAACTGTTGGTTGATGAGATATCCATGGCTGTTTCTGGCCTACTTATGTTACGGCTCTTAGGTGTCAGGTGTCAGGTGTCAGGTGTCGGGGAAAAACCGGGCTGCATTCATAGTCAACGTAATAACAAATAGTTATTCTCATTATAACCAGAAAGTAGGAGTAGCAGGTACTGAAACCTGACACCCGAAACCTGACACCCCTGTTCCGGAAAAAGGGTTTCTTCACGCTAATCCGATGAGCCACCTCTTTTATCAACGGCTGCGATTTACACCCGGCTCCAGGTCGGGGGTTTCTTGGGTGCCGGTTTTATAAGATGGAGGATTCGATGTCATGGGATACTTCCTTCCCTGAGGTTACAATGCTGTCGATAACGCGTACGCCCTGTTTAATTTTGACATCATCCCAGAGAACAGACCCTGTAATCTCGGCTCCTTTTTCTATTGTGGTTCTGTTCCCTATGACCGAACAGTCTTTGATTTGGGCTTCCCGTGCTATGTGGCAGCCTCGACCGGCCAGAAAAGGTAGTGCCCTTATATTTTCCCTGTTTGCAAGGAGATAATTCTCCACGGTTCCCATATCCCTCCAATAATGTCCTTTGCTCACGTATCCCCTGACATGTCTTCCGTCATGAATCAACTTCCTGTAGCACTCTAAAATGCAGGAAAAACGGCCGGGCGAGATATGTGACAGGACCTCTTTTTCCAGGATATGTATCCCCGTAAAGGCAAGGGCATCGGGAAGGATACGGGAACTTATTCTTTCGATGTTCCCCCGTGCATCCATACCGACCTGGTTGAATGGCTGGTGATCGTGAAGGATCATGGTTACGAGATTCCCCTCGCTCTTATGGGCCTCAAGCGCTGGTTCAAGATCGATGTCTGTCAGGATATCTCCGTTTATAACTATAAAAGGATCTTCATCCCAGAAATCCTCACTGTTTTTTATCCCGCCCCCCGTACCAAGGATTTCGGGTTCCACCCGCACCTGAATTCCAAGGCCTGAGGACCTTCCATTGCTGAGATAGGAAACCACCATTTCATGCAGGTGGTGTGCATTAATAACCACGTCAGTGACACCGAAATTTTTCAGATATTCCAGTAATCTGTCAATTACGGGCCTGTTTGCAACGGGCAGGAGTGGTTTAGGCATTTTCAGGGTGAGCGGCTGAAGTCTTGTGCCAAGGCCTGCCGCAAGGATCATTGCTTTCATGCTGTTCCATTTTGTGTTAAAAGATGAAGAGATATGTACCTTTTCAGTGGGCAATCGTCAATCATAAAACCTAGGCAAAGATATTTGAAATTGGAAATTGGAAATTAGATCGGATGCATCAAATCCTTCTCCCTCTAATTTCAAATTTCTAATTTCCAGTTTCACGGGAACTATACGTATCCAAAAGGGGTTACAGCACTTCTGAGAGATAAACTCTCACATTGGACGCGTAAGAATCTAACGGCAGATGTAGGAGGAGCTTCGCAGAATGTCTTTTTCTTTTGAATATTCCGAGACCGGGCTCGGGACCGGCCCTGTTTTCATGTCTGGGATGCCCGGGCCTGGTCTGGATACTGCAACCGAAACCCTGATTGCTGAAAATGGGCTCGGGGGTATCATCCTTTTTGCCAGAAATATAGAAGATCCCATACAGGTGGCTACCCTTTGCAGGGATCTTCAGCGGGTTGCCATGAAGCATCAGGGGATGCCCCTTTTTATTGGGGTGGACCAGGAAGGCGGGCGAGTCGCCCGTCTCAGGGAACCGTTTACCGTTTTTCCGGGCAACACGGCAATGGGCGATGACCCGGATCCGGCGGCTCGGGCTACCGAGTTTGGAAAAACCACGGCCATGGAGATGAGGCTGGTCGGTCTGAATATGGATATGGCGCCCGTTCTGGATGTGCCGAGGGGAATTCCGGAAAGGTATTTGGACGGTCGAACCTTTGGAAACGATCCCGAAATGGTGTCCTGGATTGGCCGCATTGTGATTAAAACCCTCCAGGACGGCGGCATTATTTCCGTGGCCAAACATTTTCCCGGTCTCGGCATGGCTGCACTTGATCCCCACAAAGATCTGCTCAGTATCAAAGCGGAAAAGGCAGAGATAGAGAGTGTCGATCTTCTTCCGTTTCAAGGGGCCATTGAGGAAGGAGTGATGGGCATCATGACCTCCCATGCCGTGTACTCCTCCCTGGATTCCATAAACCCGGGGACTCTGTCTGCAGAAATCCTGGGGGGCCTTCTGAGGAATAGACTGCACTTCAATGGACTTATCATTACTGATGACATGGAGATGGGAGCCATTCAAAAGGAAAGAGGTGGAAAAGAAGGCGTTTTTTCGGCCTTTGAGGCCGGCGCGGATATTCTGCTGATCTGTGAAGATCAGGATTTGGTGCTGGAAAGCATGGGTGTTTTGAGGAGCAGAGTGCGGGAGGAAGAGTGGGTACGGAAAAGATTGCGGGAATCGGCGGGTCGTATCCTGGATTTGAAGTCAAAGGTTCTCTTGCCTTTTCATGAGATTTCCCTTGCAGCGGTTCGTGACTATTTTAGCCGCGGATCTGAAAGCCAAATTTTATCTGGAGCCCAGACGTGATAGATTTAATATTGATTGCCACCTATTTTTTGGTGATGCTGTTTTTCGGTTGGAAAAGTCGTCACCAAAGTGCTGACGCCTACTGGGTGGCGGAACGGAAATATTCTGCCGGACGCATAACCCTGTCTCTTACGGCTACGATCTTTGGCGCTTCTTCGACCATGGGGATCATCGGATTAGGGTATTCGAGGGGACTGACCGGTGCGTGGTGGTCCCTGATGGGGGGGGTTGCCCTCATCCCCTTAGGTTTTTTTCTGGCTTCACGAATCCGTTCTTCGGACGTCTATACCCTGCCCGATATCCTGAAAAAATCCTATGGAGAAAGTGTGGCGGTCCCTGCGGGGCTGATGATTGCCATCGCGTGGTGCGGAGTGATTTCGGCCCAGCTCATTGCGGGTGCGCGATTAGTGTCGGGTCTTTTCCCGGTGGATTTTGGCTGGTCCTTACTGATCGTGGCCATTGTTTTTACCCTGTATACGTTCTGGGGAGGCCAGCTTTCGGTGATCAGGACCGATAGGTGGCAGTTATTGCTCTTTGTGGGCGGACTTCTTCTGGCTCTTCTTTTTCTGCTGCTTTCCGAAAATCTTTACGCAGTGTTTTGGAAGGAGGTCCCTGCAGGGTACTGGAATTTTCCTGTCTCTTCAGCATTCGGATGGTATGATCTGCTTGTCTTCTATCCCCTTATAGTAGGGCTTCCCTACCTCGTGGGGCCGGATATCTATTCAAGAATCCTGTGTGCGAAGGATCACCGCTCTGCTTCAAAAGCGACCTTGGGTGCTGCCGCCATCGTTGTGCCTCTCTCCCTGCTGCTAGCCTTTTTCGGTCTCCTGGTCAAGGCCAGGTTCCCGGATATTGCACCCGAAGCCGCTCTTCCACACACATTGGATGTTATCATTCCCATAGGCCTGAAGGGGTTGATCGTCGCCGGATTTTTAGGCGCCGTCATGTCTTCGGCTGATACCTGTCTGATTTCCGCCTCCACGATTCTGACCCTGAACGTCATCCGGCCCATCCTGAAAACCGGGCCGGAAAAGCATCTCCGAATCACCCGCATTACCGTACTTGTTCTGGGGGTCATAGCCTGGGGGATTGCCAGTCGGCAGCAGGGTATTATTTCATCGTTGCTCCTTGGCTATACCGTTTTTGTGGGAGGAGTGGTGGTTCCAACGCTTGCAACGTTTTTCAAGGGACGGATCAGGATCACTCCGAGGGGTGGATTATGGGCCATCATTATCGGAGGTGGAACGGCCATCCTTGGTAAAGTACAGGGAGGCGTGGTTATGAAAGAAATCCTCACCGAACATGGCCAACAGTTTCTTGGAAATATTCTGGGCACTCATTACTTGAGTATTTTGCCCGTTGTCCTGTCTGCAGTAGTTTTGCTCCTCGTGAGCAGGATAAGCGGGACAAACTACAAAATAGGAGAAACACGTAATGGATAGACCCCTCGAAGGTGTTCGTGCACTGGATTGCGGCATATACCACGCAGGTCCTGGGGGGCTTGCCATATTAGGCGATCTGGGAGCGGAGGTGATCAAGATAGAACAACCTGAAGTGGGTGATCCCATGAGGCGTTTATGGAGGGTAGGGGGTGTTCCGCTTCATATTGCCGGCGACAGGTCGTTGTTTTTCGAAGGAGCAAACCGGAACAAAAAAAGCGTCACGGTTGATTTGAAAACCGAAAAAGGGAACGAAATTCTGCATCGGCTTGTTGCTCAATCGGATGTGTTCCTTACCAATATGCGCCCGAAGGCATTGGATAGGTTAAAGATGACCTATTCTCTTCTCAGGGAAATAAACCCGAAACTGATCTATGCTTCGGTTTCCGCCTTCGGGCCGAAAGGTCCGGAAAAGGATAGAGGTGGGTTTGACTACCTGGGACAAGCCAGGTCGGGGTTCATGTATTCCATGGGGGAGGCGGATTCCCCTCCCGAAGTTTGTCAATTCGGCATTATTGATCAGGCTACTGCGATCATGGTCAGCCAGCACATCCTGACCGCGCTCTATGTGAGGGAGCGAACGGGAAAAGGCCAGAAAATCGATGCCTCCATCCTGGGGTCTGCCATGTCCCTGCTCTATTTCAATGTGTTGATAGCCCAGCTTACAGGAGGGGAAGTCCCCAGGCACCGGCGCAAGACCGAGCAGGCCATGCGAAATTATTACCAGTGTAAAGATGATCTCTGGATCATGATGACCCTTACGCCGCCGGCGCGTTATTGGAGGTCCTTTTGCCTGGCACTGGAACATCCGGAACTCGAAAAGGATCCTCGTTTTGATACGGACGACCGAAGGTGGGAGAATGCCGAAGAACTCGTATCCGTTTTAGATGCCGTTTTCCTTACCCGGACCAGGGACGTCTGGCTGCAGGCGTTCGGTGAATACGATCTTCTCTGTTGTGGCGTGCAGACCGTAAACGATTTGGACAAAGACCCCCAGGTGATGGAGAATGGCTATCTCGTTGATTTTGATCACCCCACCCTCGGACAGGTGAAGATCCCGGGATACACGGCGCATTTCAGTGAAAACTCCGCCGGTACAACCAGTGCTTCCCCGGACCTGGGAGAACATACTGACGAAGTTCTCACGGAAATTGGCGGTTATACTGAAAGGGAGATTGCTGTTCTACGGCAGGAGGGGGTGATTTAGTCTGGATTTCGGAATGCGGAACGATTTCGCTCTTGTGAAACTTCGTTTGGTTACTGGTTGCTCGTTGTTCTTGATGAAAAGCGAATATCCAATATAGAACAAGGAATGTCCAATGTCGAAGGAAGGTATTCTTCCGATCTCTTTAATTTTGAAAAAGTCAGAGCGAAGCGATTCCACCCTTCAATATTCTGCGGTTCCTTGTTCGATATTCTGCGGTTCTCTTTTTCCGGTTAGATGTTCCAGCGTGGGAATGCCCACTGTACCATTAATGGATGGACATTCGTTAGTTCTTTCCCAGCTCTACTCCCCTTTGGCAGGCGGCATCCACGGCTTTCACGATAATATCCTTCAGACCCGATTCTTCGAATACACCCAACCCGGCGGCTGTGGTTCCACCCGGAGACGTGACCATTTTTCGGAGATCGGAAAGGGAATGTTCCGATTCGCTGGCCAGTCTGGCTGCTCCTTTAAAGGTCTGGATCACCAGTTCCAATGCCACGTCCTGCTTTAATCCCACATTTGTCCCTGCTTCCACCATACACTCCATGATTCGGAAGACATATCCGGGACCGCTGCCTGACAGGGCGGTTACCGCGTCCATCATTTTTTCTTCCACTTCAACGGTAATTCCCACCGCGCTGAATATCGTTTTTGCCACCGCCATTTCTTTTTCTCCGGCAAGTGGTCCGGAGGCCAGGGCGCTGGCGCCCTCCTGGATGAGTGCGGGGGTATTGGGCATCACCCGTATCATGGGAAGATCGATTCCCAGGGAGTCGCGGATCAATTTCAAAGGAATTCCGGCGGCGATGGAGATAATGAGATGGTCTTCTCTGATATCTCCCTTGATTTCTTCGAGAACCTCACGCATGTTCTGGGGTTTAACGGAAAGGACGATGACTGCGCTTTCAGATACCAATCCCGAATTAGATGTGCAGCACCTGATGCCGAATTCCTTCTCTGCCTTTTTTAAAGACGCTTCGATCTTGTCTGCAGCTAACAGATCTTTCCGTTCATAGGCGCCGCTTTTAATCAGCCCCTTTATAAGGGCTGTTGCCATGTTTCCCGTCCCGATAAATCCGAGAGTTTTGCCTCTAGTCATCATGAATCTCCTTCGATCCCATATCTGTATTTGGTCTAAAATTGAGGTTTACGCACGCGCGTGCTCCTGCATGTAGGGCATTTTCCCGGCTTTGTAAAGTGTTTTTGTGGAAGCATTTTTACCAGGAAGTTCATGAAGTGCGCGAAGGGTATCACACATAACTACTGCTTGTGCAATTATTTGCGCTAACGAAGCGAAACAAATTTTCGATATAGCCAAGATGACGCTTCAGAACTACTTTATTTTCCAAAATATATTGCGGTCATAAGGATTTCCGGTGTGACTTCAGAGGTGCTGTCAAGCTACCTGGATATGTAATCCGTATTACCACTTTTCGATGGTGCTGAATTTTGGCGTATGCAGAAAATACCAAAGCATTACATAGCCATCAAAATACAGCATCCCTCCCAGGGTTACCCAAGCCCCCCGACTTGATAATATCACGCGCTTTTTGACCTGCTAATATGTTGGATTTTTGTCAAGCTATGTTAGATGAAACTGATGCAAGTCAGTGGTCGATTTTACATCAGTCAACTCCAAGTTGAACGAAACCGCTCGTTTTTAGCCGGGAGTCGTCGGCCTGAGTCTAAGCTTGGAAGTTATTACTTCTAACGTGTTGGAACCTGATCAAAAAAGATTTTCCGGAAGATCCTAACAGATATTCGCTTGTATCCAATCCCAGGAACCTTGCCGCATTATTGAAAAATATATCGTGTTTCTGCTCCTCAGATAAGAATTGGGTAGATTCAATGGCAGCAATTGACATCTCAACCTTCTTCGGCCATATTATCCATGCATATTTTGGAATATAGTTCTTTCCACTATCTTGAAAATAAACGAATATGTGAAAGGAATCTTAAGAAAATGAAAAGCAAAAATGCCATTGGCCTGCTGGGTCTTTCAGGTTTCATAGTGATGGCGGACAATTGGGTTGTGTCTCCCATCCTTCCCGCCATATCTCAACATCTCAATGTGGACATCGCCAGGGCCGGGCTATTGATTTCGGCCCCCTAGCCGACAGATATGGTAAGAAGCAGGTTGTCAGCTGAGAAAAGAAAAGAGGCCCAGCATTGACTCCAACCATGAAAGCATACCGCTGTGAGATTGATCAGGACTTCTGGAAGGAGCTGATAATTATAGATTATATTTGCAAATGTGCCCGGTGAAGGGCCTTATGGATGTTCGTGTATATTGTTGTGAATATCGGGACGTTTATCGGGGAATAACTGTTCGGTGCCATGAAAAATGCGCTTGCGGTTATGGGAAATAATGAGTGTTGCCTTGGTTCATAGATGGCCACAGGACAGAGCGGATCCCTTGTCATGTTTAAAGATAAAAGTGTTGAATTTTGAGCGAATACTCTTTCATAGCGCCTGTTTATGATATCCTGCTATTCCCATTTCTTTGGAATATACGTCACCAGGTACTAAAAATTGTCGCTGAGTTAAGACCGGAGCGAATAGTCGATCTTTGCTGCGGTACGGGTAGTCAATTGCGTCTGTTAAGAAAATATGGATTTCATGGCGTTGGCATCGATCTCTCGGAATCGATGTTAAAGATGGCGAAACGAGGGATGAATGCGCCGGATTGTTTTTTGAGGGATGCGACGGCCACCGATTTCGAGAGCGAGACCTTTGATCTTGCCATGATCATCTTTTCCCTCCACGAAACGGGATGGACGAATGCTCATGCCATATTGGATGAAGTTCAAAGGATATTGAAACCGGGAGGACACGTAATGATCGTGGATTATGCTCTGGGGAAAGGGGCTCCGAAAATGGCCAACTGTGTCATTGGCTGGATTGAGTTCTTAGCTGGGAAAAGCCACCATCGAAATTTTATCCACTACAAACAGTCCGGCGGATTGGACGTGCTTCTCGGAAACAAATCGCTCTCCCCGGTATTTGCAATTTACAAGGGTTACCGGAGCATTGTCTTAAAAGTCTTGAAAAAGGATTGAAAAGGTATGCAGAAGCTATCTCAAAATCTTTAGCTCATAATTTCTCTAGAAATTGCGTTTTGAATTCGTTTCTTTCCACTTTTTAACGAAGAAACTTAACATGATTTTACTACCGACTCTTTTTGTTTAAATAAAACTCCTGCCAAGCTCACATAAAATAACATGAAAGGCAGTTGCGTGAGAGGTCCGCATATCGCAACGATAATGGCCTCATTGTTGCTGAATGCATTAGTGGCTATTGCCAGGGCAATGACCGTATTTTTAGTGGTTCCTGCTATCATCACAGTTTCGGCAATTTCTCTTTTCAAGTGGAAGACTTTACTTAATATTAGCCCGGAAAACAGACAGGCCAGCAAGAGCAGTGCGGCAGCAGGTAAGACTTTTAAAACCAGGCCGGGCTGACTTAGCAGCAATTGACCACGTTCTGCGAAAATACTGAAAATGATCACGGCCAAGCCAAAGAAAGCAGTTCTGTTTAATATGGCCTTGATCTTTAGAGTCCGCTCTTTTGTGGCATTACGCAAGTAGAATAACCGAAAAATGCTAGTCAGCAATAAAGGGGTGCCGATCACCAGCAAAAAGGATCGAATGATAATCATTGTGGGTATTGGAAAGAATCCTCCCAATAGAAATTGGCTCCATATGGGCACAAATACAAGTGCAAGAGCATAACTTACTGTATAAAACAAAATCGTAAGGCTTGAATCGGCATTGCGCATTTTGGTGAAAATTGGCATTAAGGCATTTCCAGGCACCAAAGCGAATAAGATAAAACCAACAATGACAAATGGCGGACTGTTTTTTAGCAATACATTGCTAAGGAGGTATGCGCATAAGGGGGAAAACAAAAAGCCTATGGAAGACATCAGAATTATGGGTTTAATTTTCTGTGAGATCTCACGCAAAATTGAAACATCCAAATCGATGAAATGCGGAAAAAGGACCACTATCAAAGCTGGGAGAATGAGGCCCTTTAGTTGAATAGCGGGATACGTCCAACTGAGTAACAGGCCCAATATACCTGGTAATGCAGTGAAAAGCAGGAAGTTAATTTTCAATTTTAACCATGTTATTCAGTTCGACCACAGTCAGATGGAAAAAACCATTGTTTATTTGTGTCTGAACCGCAAGACTGGGAAGATGCTAATGTGATCGTCAACAATGTGATTAATGGAATGGATCATGGGCGCCATCACTGAAATTTTCTGGAAATACGGTCTTTAACTTTTTAGTATAGCAAATCTATAACTGGTCCGCACCGAAAAATAATAGAAGCAATTATATGCTGAGGTACTTAAGCTGGGGCTCTGACTGCGAACTATGCTCCGCTTCCATGGTTGTATTCCGTTACTGTGGCAATTGCTACTCGCCTGACCTGTCAGAAACGGCGCCTACATGAGGCACTAATCCAAAATGCTGAACTTATCACCTGTGGAATTTTCCGATTCCATCGAAACTTTTTATTATTTCCCGGTAAAATTCCAGGGAATTGAGATATAGAGAAAAACCAGTGGCCTCAAGGCTGACAGATGTATCCGTTCGTTTGGATTTATGGACTTTCTTGTTTACAAGCGCCTGAAAAACGATCTAAATTGGACCAAAGGGCACACAAGGATAATGCATGTTATCTTTCTGCCGAGATGGATTGAGCGGCAAATTAACAGACCCCCACATGTTGTGGTTATAAGAATTTGCCGTTTGATTTCAGAGTTGGTGACAGCAACAGGGGTAGGTAAGGCCTATTACAGGCTTTTGGTGGCGTGAATTCTTTGCGATATTGAACATCTGATCGCTTTTAACTCTGATATTCTTTTTTGGAAACACTGCTTCGATAGAATATTCTGTGTAACAGCTGGAATGACTTGATAACACGTTTCTTGGCTGTTATCGAGGCAAAAGTACCTGATAATCAATGATTATGTGCTTTCCGTTTTTTCAATTTCTGTGTACTTCTTGGTATTGGACTACTGCGAGGGGGCTGTGAATCGCACTCTTCAACAAACAACAATAAACCTATTTTAAAATGAACATTAGAATATGTAAGTACTCTTTCCTCTTTTTTATAGCAAATGAGAGAGTTTTGAACCAGTATATTGTATGCGCGATTGAGAACATCGTTTTGCGAAAAGATTGCCTAATCATATAAAACGAGTACATTGGACTTTTGAAAATGCTTTGAATATCAAAAATGTAAACTTTTGCGGGAAAAGAGGGAAATTAGATGAATATGTTAAAATTTGGTGTTATCGGGACTTCAAGAAAAGAAGATGAGCAGCGTATTCCAATCCATCCGGATCATCTGACACGCCTTCCAGAACAAATTCGTCGTCAGCTGATATTTGAGGAGGGTTATGGAACGCCTTTTGATATTACGGATTCAGAAATGTCTGATCAGTCAGGTGGTGTTGCTACACGCCACGAACTACTAGCCAATATTGGGAATGTCATCCTTGCCAAACCAGTGTTAGCAGATTTTGAAGAACTAAATGAGGGTGGAATTCTTTGGGGTTATCCGCATTGTGTTCAGCAAAGGTCGCACACTCAGGCTGCGATCGATCGCAAGCAGACACTTATCGCCTTTGAGGATATGTTTGTTTGGGGCCCAAACGGACAGATGGGACGCCACACTTTTTATAAAAACAACGAAATGGCGGGTTACTGCGCCGTATTACATGCCATGCAACTGAAAGGAATAGACGGGCACTACGGTAATCAGCGCAAAGTAATCATTTTTAGTTTTGGTGCGGTCAGCCGTGGCGCAATTTACGCCCTAAAAGCACGCGGTTTTAGAGATATCACAATTTGCATTCAACGTCCCGACCATGAAGTACGTGAGGAAGTACTTGATTGTGAATATGTCCGTATTCGAGAAGGCAATGAAGGTGAAGCGCGCATGTTGGTGGTAGAACATGATGGGAGTGAGCAACCATTAATTGATTTGATCAACCAATCAGAAATCATCGTGAACGGAACCCTTCAAGAGCCAGATCATCCCATCCTTTTCGTTTCAGAAGATGAAATATCTCGTCTCAAGCCAGGCTGTTTGATTATTGACGTCAGTTGCGATGAAGGTATGGGATTCAGTTTTGCCAAACCAACCACATTTAAAAATCCTATGTTTAAAATTGGAAAAGCAGATTACTACGCCGTCGATCATACACCAAGCTATCTATGGGAAAGTGCCTCGCGGTCTATCTCCGCGGCTCTCATTGTGCATTTGCCGACCGTATTAGCGGGGTATGAGAGCTGGCAACAAAGTGAGACCATTCGACAAGCTGTGAATATTGATGCCGGCGTTATTCAAAAACCAAATATTATATCATTTCAGAATCGTGAAACGCTATATCCCCACGTCCCCATTAATATTGAGAAAAACTAAAGTTTCTAGGAAGATTGGATGAAATAGCACATAACAAATCGTTGCTCGCGACACCAAACGCGTGCGCATTCGACGTCGGGTTTCGTTGCTTTGGCAAGTTTGTTGAAATGACATAAATTGTTGGCGGGATTTGGTGCAGCTGAACTCCCCCGTTATTCAAATCAAGATATTTCCAGCGGGCTTTGGATCTTGATGAATTTGTGTTTACCGCTATATCACAACCAGCGCAAACATTGCCATATGAGCTCAATCTGCTCAACAGCCATGGTTCAAAGCATCGTCGAAGATGAGAACAAACGGTCCTACATATTGTGCCCACCTGCGGGACATTTCCTGCTATGTGGATAGTCAAGGCATTTTTAAGAAAAATCCTCTTTTTTCCTGTCTTATGACACCCAAATCACGCTCGGATTCTATCAGTTTAGAGACCTGCCTGAGAATGGGCACGCATGTAGTTCGTCGGAACGCAGGTCTCTAAACTGCGGGTTAGTAGCTGGAAATCCCTCAAAAAAATGATTCAAAATCGCCCCAGCTGGAATACCTTTACCCAGCCTGCTATTCGTGGTCAAATGCCACAAGTGATTTACTCGCTGTAAGGTATCAGGCGCCGTACCCTATATTCGAGGTCCTTCCATGAAGGCCACAAGGTAGGCTACACGGTCGCCTGAATTTAATGGGTTTTTATTCCAAATTAGACAATCTAATCATACCGTTTTTTTAAAAGGCTCTTTAGCAAGTTGCGATACTGCTATAAATCACAATCGATAGAAATGTGTGATATCATCATTCAGGAGGACGTACCGTGCGTCGAAATACATCATGGTTTTCATGATTTCCTGGATGAAGCGAAACCTGTAAATATTTTTGATACATCAGGTGGCTGAAGGTGGGAATATGAGTTCAATCTTACCAACGTACATAGTTCAAAGCATCATCGAAGGTGTGAGAAGAGAATCCACATATTGTGGTCGCCTCCTCGATAGATAGTCAACACGTGACGAAGGGTCTCTATATTATTGTTAAGTTACTGTTTTTTCAAGATTCCGTTTGCCAGCCTTGTAGAAATCGGCAGATCCGGAATTGAAGAGTACGTAATCTTCTCAGGCAACTGGATATGTTAAAGACTGATCAATCCCCAAAGTATTATATTAGCGTGTATCCATGATACGCGAAACTGCTTTCTTCCTGTTCCTCATGCCCTTGTATGTTGATCCACATGCTGTTCCGGGTCTGCCAGGTCAGGTTCTAAGCGCCGCCTGTAGCTCCTTCAAACTGGTGATGGGGGTCTGGCAGGCGTACTGTTCGCATATGTAGGCCGTTGGCCTATCATGGGCCAGTTTCATTTCCTTCAGAAAGGGCGCAAGCTTCTGGGCTTTTTCTGCTTCCGGCCCATCTGAGTGCAGGAGAATTACCTTGTTTGGAAGGAATGTTTTCTGAACAGTTCGAATCATCTGTTTTGTAGACTCTTCTTCCGGGTTTCCGGCTATGACAATCTCCCTTGTGGGGCCAATCATGAAGTCTATGGCATTGAGCATCTGCGTGTAACCCATGGGATAGGCCGCGATTTCCGAGGAAAAGCTTTGAATCAGTGCTTCAGCCATTTGCTCAAGTTTGATATCGCCTGTCATGCGCCCAAGTCTCATGAAGTTGAGGGCCGCAACGGAATTTCCAGATGGCGTGGCTCCATCGTATATTTCTTTGCTTTGGGTCAAAAGCTCTTCATTCCCTTTTCCCATAAAAAAAAGACCCCCATCTTCCTTGTCCCAAAAAAAGTCCAGCATGTCCTGGTTGAGAGAAATCGCTTCTTCCAACCAGGAAATATCAAAGGTGGCCTCATATAACTCAATGAGGCCCCAGACCATGAAGGCATAGTCGTCAAGGTACGCTGGATAGGCAGCCTCTCCCTGTCTGTATCTGCAGAGAAGTCTTCCGTCGGGCCGTTTCAGGTTCCCTGTAATGAATGTTGCTGCCCTGGTAGCTGCCGTGGCGTAGGCCTCATCACCAAATACCTGGTATCCTCTTGCGAACGCGGCAATCATCAAGCCGTTCCAGGCCGTCAGGATTTTATCATCTTTCAGCGGGTGAATCCTTTTTTTCCTATGCTCAAAAAGGTTTTCTCGATAGCTTTGGAGTTTGCTTTCAAGTTCATCCGAATCAATATCTTCTTCCAGGGCGAAAATTTCCAGTGGAACAGGGATATGGGGAATACTTTGACCTTCTTCGAAATTGCCTTGGTCGGTGATGTCGTAGAACCTGCAGAAAATGTCGCCGGCTTCATCTCCGAGTTGTTTCTTCACCTCATCCGGCTTCCATACATAGAAAAGGCCTTCCTCTCCCTCGCTATCCGCGTCTTCCGCGGAATAGAATCCTCCGTTGGGATCCGTCATGTCTCGCAGCACATAGGTGAAAATTTCTTCAACTACATTTTTGAATTTCTTGTCTCCAGTTGCCTGGAAGGTATCCATGTATGCCATGGCAAGGAGAGCCTGGTCGTAGAGCATCTTTTCAAAGTGGGGGACAAGCCACTCCCTGTCCACCGAGTACCTGTGAAAACCGAATCCTATCTGGTCAAAGATACCGCCCCGCCTCATAGTTTTCAGTGTGTTTTCAACCATAACGGATCCACGGGAATCGGGGTATCTTTTGTGCCACCTCAACAAGAAGGTCTTGTTATGGGGGGTCGGGAACTTTGGAGCATTTCCAAAACCACCCCACTGGGTATCATAACTCTTTGCACATTGCTCATAACCGAGCTTCAATGTTTGCATATCTATTTTGCCTGCTGCCGGAGCGTTTTCTTTTTTTGCTTCAATAGCGTTGATTACGGTGTCGCTGGCCTGGAGAATCCGGGGCCTGTCGTTTTTCCAGAGGGACGATAATTTTTCCAGTACCTCAACAAGACCTGCCATTCCCATGCGCCCTGTTTTTGGCAGATAGGTTGCGGCGAAAAAAGGTTTCGCGTCCGGCGTCATAATGATGGTGAGCGGCCAACCTCCACGTCCGGTCAATGCCTGGCATACGGACATGTAAATTTTGTCCACATCAGGTCGTTCTTCCCGATCCACCTTGATAGATACATACTCTCTGTTGAGGACTTCGGCCACTATTTCGTCTTCAAAGGATTCATGGGCCATGACGTGACACCAATGGCAGGTGGCATAACCGATGGACAAGAAAACCGGTTTGTCTTCTTCTCTGGCCTTTTTAAAAGCTTCTTCATTCCAGGGATGCCAGTCAACCGGATTGTGGATATGTTGCAGCAGATACGGGCTTTTTTCATCTGCGAGATGATTCACCTTTCTTTTTTTATTTACTTCCATTGGCTATCTTTCTCCTGTTGGCGCATCCTTTTACTTGTGTTGGTTAGCGCTTTTTAACCGTGAACCGTGAACCGTGAACCGTGAACCGTGAACCGTGAACTGTGAACCACTAAAAACCGGTTTTTTAAATAGGTATGTCATCTGCCCTTAAGCTGGTTTCTGATCCAGTTCGTTAACGTACTCAGGTCCATGGCGCCGGCCTGGCGAGCCAATTCCTTTCCATTCTTGAAGATAATTGTTGTAGGGATACTTTGTATTCCAAACCGAGCCGCAAGCGATCGTTCATTTTCCGTGTCGACTTTGGCAAACCGTATTCCCGGTTCCATTTGTGCCGCGGCGTTTGCAAATACCGGCGCCATCATTTTGCATGGTCCGCACCATGCGGCCCAGAAATCTACGACAACCGGAATATTATTTCGCTCTACGTGTTTTTGAAATGTAGTTTCAGTGAGGCCTACAGGCTTTCCTTCGAAAAGGCTCTGACGGCACTTTCCACATTTGGGGTTGTGTCCGATTTTTCCTTCAGGAAGGCGGTTTACAGCGGTGCAATGGGGGCATACAATATGCATCTTATTTTCCATAATTCTCCTCTCTTTAGGCTAAACACCTCAATGAAAATAGTATTTATCCCAGTGAAATAGTTGTCGCATTTCCGAGGATAAATATTTCATGGGTAAATCCAAATAACGGGTATTCTTTGATTATAGACATCATTTGCGGTAATTACAAATGGTGTGTAGTTTCCCATGACATTTCCATTATGGCGCCAAATTGGTTCACAGGATATGTGTGAGTTTTCTACATCTGCTTGAAAAGGTGCATATAGGGTTGGCTTACGGTGAGGGAATCAGAGATATTCTTGAGCCGAACCGCTCCCTTTCCGGTGAGGGAACGACTCACACCGGCAATGCGGGTAACATTTACCACGGTTCCACGGTGAATTTGCCAGAATAGGTGGGGATCCAATTCCCTGATCAACTCCTTGATAGGCTTTCTGATGAGATGTTCATTTGTTTCGGTGCGCACCACCGTATATTTGTCGCTGGATTTGAAATAGTAGATCTCGTCTACAGGGATGAGCTGAAGACTCTTTTCGTGCTGGACACGAATCCAGCGAAGAAAATTCGTGCTTTTATGTTCCGTCAGTCCCGCCAACACCCGCTCCACCCCCTGCAAAGCTTCAAGGGCAAGGGGATCAGGGGAGGTGATTTCGCTCTTTAATCGGCTGACGGTCTTTCCGAGCCTTTCACGGGTTACCGGTTTCAACAGGTAATCCACGACCTCGTTTTCAAAAGCCTTCACTGCGTATTCATCATAGGCGGTGACAAACACCACCCGGCATGATCGGGCCACCTTCCGGGCCACCTCCATTCCTGAAAGGCCGGGCATTTGGATGTCAAGAAATGCGATGTCAGGTCCGTGCCGTTCAATGAGTTCCAGGGCTTCCTTCCCGTTCCGGGCCTCGCCCACAATTTGTAGTTCGGGCCAGATCTCCAGAAGCTGGGATCGAAGATGGTTTCGCAATTCCTTTTCGTCTTCAGCGATAATGGCCGTTGTGTTTTCCATGGGGGATCTCGATGGTGACTTTCAGCCCCTTAGGGCGGTTTTCCTCTAAAATGAGTTTTCCTTCCTGGCCGTACAGGGAATGCAGGCGTTCCCGAATATTCATTAACCCGAATCCGGCATCGCTGGTTTCACCGAGACCTTTGCCCGTATCCGCTACGGCTATCCTGATTTTGCGATGGTCGCTGTTCGTGGTGATAGTGATCAGGCCGCCCTCCACATTGTTTTCCAGACCATGTTTCACGGCGTTTTCCAGTAGAGGTTGCACCAACATGGGAGGAATGGCTTTCTCTTTGAGCCCGTTCTCTGACTGGATGTGGTATTGCAACCGATCTCCCATCCGAATTTTATAGATATCGAGATAGGCGCGGGCCATTTCCATTTCCTGTCCGATGGTGGTGTTTTCCGCCCTTGTTTTTGAGAGGGAAACCCTCAGATATTGGGTCAAATCCGTCAGCATGCGCGCGGCCTTTTCTTTATCTGTTTCCATCAGGCTCAGTACCGTCGAAAGGCTGTTGAAGAGAAAGTGGGGTTCGATCTGGGCCTGGAGCATTTTGAGATGGGTTTCAAGGGCTATCTTTTCGCTGTCCAGACGTTTGATCTGTTCTTCCTGCATTTCCGCCCTGGCTTGGGAGATCCTCTCCTGGGAAAAGAAAAAATAGGTGATGATGGAGCCAAATACGATTCCGATAAAGATCAGTTGAAAGAGTAAGGCTGGTCTTCCTTGAAAGATCTCTGTAACGGGCAAACCTGCAAAGAGGATCCCCAACAGTGAGCCGAAGGTGGCGCCCAGGGTCATGGTGATTAGAATCATGAAGAAGTGTTGCAGGGCCGTCGCATTTTTGAGGAACAGGTGACCTGCCATGATGGATGTGCAGATAGAGAGACCGAGGCATTGGGAAAAGATAAAATTGATAGCAAACCCTTTCCCATATTCCAGTTGGGTGAGAAAGAGAGCAATGAATGTATTGAACAGGGCTGTAATCAAAAGGGATTTAATGAACCGTTTTCGGCCCATAACCGTGTGGCCCATGTGGGTATTCGAAAACAAAGGAATCCTCCATCCGACATCCTTCACGCACGAGTTTACATTTTTTCCGAAATGAGGTTGCATTTTCCGATTTAAGGTCGGACGTCGAAACGGATAATCGGATGCCGAAATTGGAAATTCGAAATTTGAAACTTGAAAACGCATTGGACCTTGTTTTTTCCCAATTTCTAATTTCAAGTTTCAAATTTCTATACGAAAACACCAAATCAAGAAAGTGTAAACTACTTTTTGGCTTAAATGAAGGATGCCCTCCATCCATTTTATCTTTCACGAAACGCTTTTTTTCCCAATATACACAGGAAAATCAGATAAGGAAAGGAAGACCTCAGCCGAAGTCTTCCATGATTTTTGTGAATGTGGACTGTCCGCTCCTCAAAACCCCACCGAATCCGCCACCGGGATCCCCCCAGGCGCCTGCAAGATAGAGCCCTTCGACAGGAGTCCTGTTTTTGATACGGTTCATGAACGTGTTATCCATGGCCTGCTCAAATCCGTAGATGGCCCCTTCAGGATTGCGGGTATAACGCCAGTTGGTAAGCGGTGTGGCGGATTCTTGCACTTCAATCATGGAAGAGAGACCCGGCACGACTTCTTTCTCAGCCCTCTGGATGAGAATTTTCGTCCACCTTTCTTTCTCCCGATTGTAGTCGTCTTTCTTTTCGGCCCGGTAGTCTGCTTCGTATTTTCTCCACGGTTCGTAACCCGATAAAAACAGGAGCATGAGGGAAGAAGTCCCGGGTTCTGAATACCCTTTATAGATATTGTCATAGATGCTGACACTGAAGGAGCCTTGTTCCACGGCGCCTTTGAGGCAGGATTCATAATCTGCTTCCGATCCCCGACCAGAGGCCACATGAATACCGGAGCCGTGTATTTTGCCCCTCAATTCCCGGTTCAGGCCCAGCCATACAATAAAAGAAGAGATGCTGGGACGATAACTTTCCAGCTCCTCAAGATAGTCGGTGGGGACCACCCCGGAGGGAAGCATCTTTTTCATGGTGGTCAGGGCACTGGCATTGCTGACTACAGCCTTGGCGGGAAGGATCTTGCCATCGGTGGTCTGGACCCCGGTTACCGCACCGTCCCTGGTCAGGATTTTTTCGGCGGCGGTTTCATAATGAATGGTCCCCCCCGCCTCTTCAATGACGTCGGCCAGGGCATCGCTCAAGGCCTGGGAACGCTTTTCGATGTAATAGGACCCGTTTTTCAGGTATCCACCCGTGGCATTTGCATAATAGAATGCGGACAGCTTTGCGGGGGGGAGTCCATAGTATCCCCACAGGGCTGACAATATGTCTTGAAGCTTGGGATTTTTAATATGTTCATTCAACATTTGAGCGAGGGTCTTCTTGCGGATGTCCCACATCTTGGGATACTGAAAGGGGAAAAGGAGCTTGATGAATTTCCCTTTCTTTTTGCTCAGCTTGTTTATTCCTTCGGAAACACCGATCATTTCTTCCACAAACGATTGAATCCCCTCTTTTTCATCCGGGAAATGTTTGCTCAACATATCTACATAGGCCTGGGGATTTCTCTGAGGAACCGAGAGTTCAAGCCCTTGGGTTTTCAATCGGTAGACTTCGGGAAGTTCCACCAGTTTCAGCCGCCTTAAGACGTCCAAATCTTCCAGGCACCGGGATGTGCCATTATTGTGAATGGAAGTGCCGTGAAGCGAGACTTCAAAGGTGAATTTACCCCCTGCCCGGTCAAAGGATGTGGCATAACCACCTGGAATATTGTGCTGTTCCAGCACGGTCACGGGGAACCCGCTTCTTGCAAGGTAAGCGCCGCAACAGAGGCCTCCAAGGCCGGCGCCGATGATGACAACGGGATAGTCTTCTTTTGGTCCCATTTTGGATGCGTAGGCGGAGATCTGCCTCCAATCCATGGCCAGGGCCGTGGCGGTCATGGCGGAGATAGAGAGAAAGGAACGTCTGGAAATTTTTTGATTTATCATTATGAGCCTCCTTTTAGGTCCTCAGCAATCCACTGGATACGGGTTTCTTGGTGCATTGGATGTTCATGAAATCTTTTCTTAGCGGCTGAATGATTGGGATTCTAGGGTATGGGATGTCTTTGTGCAAAGAGCAAGCGATGAAACCCGGAAAAAAGGGTGCGAAATGGAAGCTGCAGGAGTGAAATGAATTTTTTTCTGCGATGGATTAGGATGTCCACAAAAAATCAAGAAACTTGCCAGGTATACAATGATGAGATAATATTGTGATAGTCTATATTGATACTCTCGTAAAGAGTCCCCAAATCCGTCACCCCCGCGAAGGCGGGGGTCCAGGTAAGCGAGCATGCGAGACTCCGGAAGCACCTGATAGTGGATTCCCGCGGGAATGACGAAAACTGATGAATAATGGTTGAGGAAGGCAGAAATGACAGACTACGCTCTTAAACGATATTTTGGTTTTGATCGATTTCTCAATGGTCAGAAAGATGTGATAAGGAAAATCGTTGCTGGTGAATCAGCGGCCGCCATTTTTCCTACGGGGGGCGGAAAATCACTCTGCTACCAGCTGCCGGCCATGCATCTTGAGGGGATCACGCTGGTTGTTTCTCCCCTCCTGTCTCTCATGAAGGACCAGATAGAATTTCTGAAATCGAAACAGATACCGGCTGCAAAACTGGATTCCGGAATCCCCCGCGAGGAATACCAGGCAACTCTTCAGGACGGAGTCCAGAACCGGATCAAAATCCTTATGATTTCCGTGGAGCGTTTTAAAAACGAACGCTTTCGGAATCAGCTCAAAAGAATGAACGTGTCGCTCATGGTTGTGGACGAGGCGCACTGCATCTCTGAATGGGGGCATAATTTTCGGCCGGACTACCTAAAAATACCACTGTATCAGAAGGAGTTCAATATTCCCCAGATATTACTCCTTACGGCTACCGCAACGCCGAAGGTTGTGGTAGACATGCGTGAAAAATTCGGCATTTCCAGGGACAATGTCATCGGTATGGGCTTTTTCAGAGAGAATCTCCATCTGATGGTTGAGGCGGTGCCTCAAACCGGAAAGAGACAGGCCCTTATTGACGCGTTGAAGGCCGAGCCTGTGGGCCCATCCATTGTTTACGTCACGCTTCAAAAGACAGCGGAAACTATAGCGCGATACCTATCATCCAGGGGGTTGGACGCCCGGGCATACCACGCCGGCATGAAAACCGATGTGAGGGAAGATGTTCAGAACCGGTTTATGCATGGAAACCTGAATACGGTTGTGGCAACTATTGCCTTCGGTATGGGGATAGATAAGAGGAACATCCGGAAGGTGGTTCATTACGATCTTCCCAAATCGATTGAAAACTACAGCCAGGAGATCGGCCGTGCAGGCAGGGACGGGTTGGTATCTATCTGCACGCTCATAGGCAATGGCAGCAATGTCCCGATTCTCGAAAACTTTGTTTATGGTGACACACCGGAAATTTCCGGAATACGCCACGTGCTGGATGCCATAGGAAAGAACGACAGCACCCTGTTTGAAGTCCGCCTGAACAGACTTTCAATGGATGCCGATATTCGCCTGCTGCCCCTTAAAACCCTTCTTGTGTATCTCGAAGTGGATGGGATTTTGAAACCCCGGTATACGTACTTCGAGAATTATCCATTCAAGTTCCTGAAAACGGAAAAAGACATACTCGATGTATTCTCCGGTGAAAGACGGACCTTTGTGGAAACCATCTTCAGGTATACACGTACGGCAAAAGTCTGGTCCTACCCTGAAATCGACGAAATGGTCGAAGCATCCGGATCCAACCGGTCCCGTGTGATTGCCGCCCTTGATTATTTTGATGAAAAGGGGTGGATCGAGTTGCAACCGAAATCCAGTGTGGAGGTCTTTGAAATTGTAGACCGGAATTTTGATGCGGTCAAAATCACAAAACGTCTCGCTGACCTGTTCGGGAATAAGGAAATCAATGATGTGAGGAGAATCCACAAGATGATTTCTCTTTTTGAAAGCAGCGGGTGCCTGGCGATGAAACTTTCCAAACACTTTGGCGAAACCATTCCCCAGCCCTGCGGAAACTGCTCTTACTGCCTCACAGGGAAGTCATCGACCCTTCCAGTTGAACCGTTGCCTGTGGTCACTAAAGCGGATGTGGGTAAACATCTCCGGGAATTGAGAGAAGCATCCAAAAGTCCGGTTTCCGATGACCTTGCCGCACGCTTTCTTTGCGGTATTGTTACCCCGAGACTGATTCAGATGAAGGCAAAACAATTGAACGGTTTTGGCCGTTTTGAGAAATACCCCTATAAAGATGTGAAAAGCTGGGTTTAGAAGAAAGAGAAAAACAGAAACCACGAATCACAAGAATTGCACGAATTAGGGTAAATTATGAAAAAAATAGCTACCAAATTGTCAATTTCTATAGGAATCGTTACCATTGTTTTTACTGCTTTTCTGCTATTTGAGGCCTATTCATTGACCAATAAACGTGTCAGAGGAGTTGTGGAACAGCAGGCCTCAATGGCATTAAAATTTGATCTCGCTATTCGCAAATATGTTGGCGAGAAAATCCGACCCTTAATGTACGAACTGCTGGGCAAAGATGAATTTATCCCGGAAACTATGTCCACATCCTATGTGGCACGCGCTATATTCGATGATGTGCACAGGGATTTCCCCGGCTATATCCTGAAGTTTTCTTCTGATAATCCCAGAAATCCTGTTAACCAGGCCGGTCCTGAAGAACTTAAAATTATTGAATATTTGAATAGCAATTCTGGCTTAAAAAGATGGGAAGGAGAGATAACCATTGATGGGAAACCGTATATGGCCAAATTCAGTGCAAGACGCATGAAAGAAGATTGTCTTCGTTGTCATGGGGACCCAAAAGATGCTCCGGCCTCTTTGTTGAAAAAATATGGTTCGACTGCCGGATTTCATCGGCCAATCGGTGAGATAATCGGTTTAGATACGGTTGCCATCCCAATGGAAAAAATATCTGAACAATTGTGGTCGGAATCAATGCCTGTTTTTATCGTAGGCGGTTTGATGCTCCTGCTCTTTTTCTTAGCGGTTGTCTTTACCACGAGATTTACAATTACCAATCGACTGTCCATGATATCAAAGCATTTTGTGAACGCCGCCCGGCAGGAAGACTATTCGAACATTGAACCCATAAAGATCAAAGGCAGGGATGAAATTTCTGACTTGGTTTTGAGCTTCAACACGCTTTCTGACAGGCTCAAAAAAAATTATTCTTCGCTTGACAAACAAGTAGAGGAACGAACTCGTGAATTTGAGGACAAAAACCGGTTGTTGCAGATCGAGATAGGTGAGCGCAAACGAGTTGAGGAAGCCCTTCGAGAGAGCGAATCGAGATACCGGCTTTTGGTGGAGCAGTCGCACCAGGGGTTGGTTATTGCCCAGGACAACCCCTTGAGATTGAGTGTTGTCAGCAAACCGATGGAGGCCATCACAGGTTATTCGGTGGAGGAGTTGGAAAATCTTGGTCCAGAACAATTGGTAAATCTGATATACCCAGAAGATCGGGATCGATTTTTCCGAAATTTCAGGGGGCATCTTTCTGGAGAAAGGATGCCGGCCGAAGGTGAATATCGACTTTTCCATAAAACCAGAGGCCTCCGATGGGTTGAGATCTCCAGCTCAGGTATCGACTATAAGGATACTCCCGCCAACCATGCCGTCTTTTTGGACATCACAGATAGAAAACGGGCCGAAGAAGTATTGCGGGAGAATCAGGAAAAATCCGTTCGGTCAAAGAAAATGGAATCGCTTGGACTTCTCGCTGGAGGTGTTGCCCACGATCTGAATAACGTTCTTTCCGGAATTGTAAGCTATCCGGAATTGATTCTAATGGATTTACCACAAGACAGTAAACTCAGAAAACCAATTAAGACAATGGAAGAGTCTGGGAAAAGGGCGGCTGCCATAGCACAGGATCTTCTTACTGTGGCAAGAGGTGTGGCCACCCCGAAAGAGCCTTTGAATTTGAATGATCTGGTAGACGGCTATTTACGCTCTCCGGAGCTGAATGATCTCCAGAAATTTCATCCATCAGTGACCATCAACGTGAACCTTGATAGCGGTCTGCTCTATGTCAACGGATCGCCTGTTCATATCAGAAAAGTCGTTATGAATCTGGTGTCAAATGCCTCGGAAGCTATTGAGGGACACGGCAATATCTCCATATCGACCACGAATTGTTATGTCGACAGACCTCTGAAGGGGTATGATAATGTGAACATGGGTGAATATGTTGTTCTAACGGTTTCAGACGATGGGTTGGGGATATCTTCGGATGATCTCGATAGAATATTCGAGCCGTTCTACAGCAGGAAGGTCATGGGTAGAAGCGGTACAGGTTTAGGCCTCGCTGTGGTCTGGAATGTGGTACAGGATCATGAAGGCTATATCGATGTGAAAAGTGGCGAAAATGGCACAACGTTCGAATTGTATTTTCCAGTAACAAGGGAGAAAATTTTAAGCAAGGACCTGACCATGCCCATCGAGGACCTCAAGGGAGGGGGCGAGACGATCCTGGTTGTTGATGATGTGGAAGGTCAGAGATACATATCCTCCAAAATGTTAGAAGCATTGGGTTATCAAGCGAGGGCCGTTTCCAGTGGCGAGGAAGCTGTAGAATATTTAAAGGAAAATTCGGTGGATCTCGTACTGCTTGATATGATTATGGATCCAGGCATAAATGGACTTGAAACCTATGAAAGAATAATAGAAATTTATCCTGGTCAAAAAGCGATCATCGTCAGTGGGTTTGCGGAAACAAATAAAGTGAAGCAGGCCCAGAAATTGGGCGCAGGCCGATATATAAAAAAGCCGGTTACTTTAGAAATACTGGCAATGGCGGTCAGGGAAGAATTGGAAAAGAAAAAGAGCCACCACGAATCACACGAATTACACGAATGAAAAACCGAAAGGAGGAGAACGATATCTTTGAAACAGGTTTGTCGGGTCCATTGCGCTTTGATTTTCGACGCCCAGGTAACCCGCGGATAAAAGAAGTGTGGCATTCGTGCTATTCGTGGTTAAAAAAACACCGGTTTACGAACGGATAAGGGGGGATTTGATGTGGTGGAAGTTATCTTGAGAGAGGAAAGTTATGGGATAATGGGGGCTTGTTTTGAGGTATATAACACCATGGGTTGTGGATTCTTGGAAGCGGTGTATCAAGAGTGCCTGGGGGTAGAGTTTGCAAATCAGAAGATTCCCTTTACCGCACAACCACTTCTTGATCTGAGCTATAAAGGGCAGATGCTTCAACAGAAGTATATACCCGATTTTATCTGTTTTGATAAAGTGATCGTGGAAATCAAAGCGGTCAAAGATCTTTGCGATGAACATCGTGCACAAGTTCATAACTACCTGAAATCGACCGGATACAAATTGGGACTGCTGGCGAACTTCGGTCAGTATCCGAAGCTGCAATATGAGCGGATTGTGAAATGAAGAGAATTACGAATGGCACGATTTGAGAAAAAACTGGAACCACGAATAACACGAATAACACGAATGAAAAACCTGAAGAAGAAAAACAGCAAAAAGACAACCTGGCCGTAAGGTCGATGATGGCATCGGTTTGTATTGCGCGCGGAATCTGCTCCTGAAACTCTCCATTCGTGCTATTCGTATTATTTGTGGTTAAAATAATTTTGAGGAAAGGATGGCCGTTATGACCGAATGGTTTTGCACCATATGCTACCATGAACAAGAAACAGAAAAAGAAACTCCTGAGTTCTGTGCCCAGTGTGGCGGCGGCTCGGCTTCTATCATCTCTTTAGCAGAACAATCCGGCGGAGCCAAAGGCGCCAATGTTTCGGGCCCGATTGAGAATCTGGATCAGGTGCGGGACAGAGCCCGGATAAAATTGAAAGGAATTTGTGCCGTATATCCCTATTGCGACGGGAATTCCGACAGGATCTGTCAACGGGAGGCCTATGGTAAACCGATCGGGTTAGGCGGCGCCGGATCCGGCGCGAGCTTTGCTGCCAACCTGACGGCTCTGACAAAGCTGCGCTTACAAACAAGACTTGTGGGCGATCATTTTGAACCGGACCCTGCCTTTTCGTTCTTTGACCGGATGCTTTCCATGCCCATCATGGGATCTTCTACGGCAGGCATTTCTCGATATAACGATAGCATGGGCGAGGTGGATTTCTGCAGGGCCACCATTCGGGGCTGTCGCGAAGCGGGAACAATCGCGTGGCGGGGCGACACCTGGTTTTACACTCCGGAAAACACGCCTGCTTTGGACGCATTGGAATTGGAAGGCGGATATGGAGTCCCGATTTTCAAGCCCAGAGCCCAGGATACACTCAAGGGCCTGATCGAGCGGGCTGAGAAAGCTGGGTGTCCGGCAACGGGGGTCGATATCGACGGGTGTGGTTCCACCATCATGGCCAGAAACGGACAACCGGTGTTCCGGAAACCGATCAAAGATCTGAAAGAGCTGGTAGCTTTCACATCCTTGCCGTTTATTGCCAAAGGGATCATGACGCCGGAAGACGCCGAAGCCTGTGTGGAAGCCGGAGTTCAAGTGGTTTCTGTTTCAAACCACGGAGGCCGGGTCCTGGATTGTACCCCCGGGGTGGCGGAAGTATTGCCCGCGATTGTTGAACGGGTCGGCAAAAAGGCCTTAATCACCGCAGACGGGGGTATCCGCACAGGGTATGATGTTATCAAGATGCTGGCCTTGGGCGCGGATGCGGTATTGATCGGCCGGGATGTGATCCGGGCCGCTGTGGGCGGCGGCGCGCTCGGGGTCCGACTGCACATGGAGCGATTTCAGACTACCCTCAAACGGGCCATGATGATGACGGGATGTCCGAATCTGTCTGCGGTGAATTCTGATATTCTTTATCGCGGATAACGACAACAGTAAAAGAGCTGCTACCACGAATCAAACGAATTTTACGAATTTACAACCTGAAAGAGGAAGAAAAATGGGAACATGGTAGAATGGTCTCCATTGCTGTATTGATCTGTAATGTACACAGAACCTGCGGTTGAAATGTCCATTCGTGCTATTCGTGTGATTCGTGGTTAAACTCTCTTACTTTTCTTAAATTCGCAGACAGCAAGTATCGCCGGAATGAAAAGGCGATTATGGCGCAATACACCAAACTCAAGGGCACGCGACGGGAAAATCCGGGATCGTAAAAAGACAGGCGGCTGCTGATTATCTTAAGAAATTAGAAGAGATAGGGGTTCTCAGAGCACAAAAAATGGGGAAGGAAAACCTATGTCTAAATACAAAACTTTACGAAATTCTTTCAAAATAACGTGTCGATGGCGGCGACATGTAGCTAAAACGTGTCGAAAAAATAAGCATATATCGACATGTCATCGGGCCATGTCTATGAAAAGGACATCTTTTCATACGTCATAATATGTCCAAAAATCCCATATTCATGGACACGTTTTTGCTATAGAGGCATGGTTTGGACATGAAAAAGAGGCCAAACGGTTGATAAGGAGATCGACGGGAAAAAGGCAAAAGAATGCAGGTTTGCGTCAGAATATCCACAGACCGGGCCACAGGTCAATCCGTATGCCGGGATACTGTTATTCCAGGGCCGGGGCGTATTTTGTGACCATTTGCACGAAAGACCGGAAATGTCTGTTCGGCAATATCGGGAGCCAGGAAATTGCGTTGAACGACGCAGGGCGGATGGTGGACAAATGGTAGACAGGTGCTTTGACAGCAAAGATTATGCTGAAGGGCGCCGTACCTTTATGGAAAAACGTGAATCAATGTTCACCGGGAAATGAGCGTTGAGTTTCCTGGCATGAGTTTGACTGTTTTTATAAGGAAAACAGCGACCACGAATCATTCGAATTGCGCGAATTTACAGTCTGGAAGGGGAGTGTGACAAAATTGAAACTTGGTGGGTGGTGGCGTAGTACAATTGATCTTATAATTGGGGGAATCGGAGTGGGAAATCCCAGGCAGGGAATTTCAGAAGATGCTGGTATTTAGTTTCGGCGTTTGTTAAATTGTAAACAATAAAGAGAGTGTGGGAAAGGAACCTACACAATTTTATGAAATCGAGTGTCTGTATGGCCCAAAAAGGATTTAGATAGTGAATCACATTTAAGAGGGCCGCTAAAATATTTAATTGTCATTGGCGGCGGACAAATTACCGTTTCGTCAGTGTGTAACTCTGGTATTATATCCTATTCAATATTTCCGACCACACAACATTCGATTACTGATCATAACCGTGAAAACAGAAAAACAGACCCGAAAAGAGATCATTGACAAAAAGCTTGAAAAGGCGGGCTGGAATATCAGTGACCCCACTCAGGTGGTTGAAGAATACGACATTCAAGTGGGTCTCACAGAGGGTATAAGGGAGCCTCCGGCCCCATACCAAGGCCATCAATTCAGCGACGATGTCTTGCTCGGCCGGGACGCCAAGCCCTTGGCCGTCATTGAAGCCAAGAAAACCGGCAAAGATGCCGCGCTGGGCCGCGAGCAAGCCAAACAGTATTGCTACAACACCCGCAAAGACAAAGGCGGCGATCTGCCTTTCTGTTTCTATACCAACGGGTTGGAAATCTATTTTTGGGATCTGGAAAACTACCCGCCACGCAAAATTGTGGGATTTCCCAATCTTGATGATCTGGAACGTTTTTGCTACATTCGCCGACACAAAAAGTCCCTGACCGATGAACTGATCAATACCGCTATCGCCGGAAGGGATTATCAGATAAGGGCCATTCGTGCCGTGCTTGAAGGGATCGAACGCAAACAGCGTGATTTTCTCTTGGTTATGGCCACCGGTGCCGGGAAAACGCGCACCGCCATTGCGCTGATCGATGCGCTCATGCGAGCAGCCCATATCGAGCGCACCCTTTTTCTGGTGGACCGCATCGCTTTGCGCGAGCAAGGCCTGGCCGCTTTTAAAGAGCACCTGCCCAACGAACCCTGCTGGCCAAAAGTGGGAGAGAAGATCATTGCAAAGGATCGGCGCATTTATGTTAGCACCTACCCGACCATGCTCAATATCATTCGGGATGAATCAAACCCGCTGTCCCCCCATTTTTTTGACCTGGTTGTCATCGACGAAAGCCATCGATCCATATACAACACCTATGGCGAGATTCTCTATTATTTCAAAGCCATCAATCTTGGTCTGACGGCAACCCCCACCGATGTGATTGATCACAACACCTTTAAGCTGTTTGTGTGTAAAGACGGTCTGCCGACATTTGCCTACACCTTTGAGGAGGCCGTCAACAATACGCCGCCTTACCTATGTGATTTCCAGGTCATGAAAATTCAGACCCGATTTCAAAAGAAGGGGATCAGCAAGCGCACCATCAGCCTGGAAGACCAGAAAAAGCTCATCCTGGAAGGCAAGGATATTGAAGAGATCAACTTTGAAGGCAGCCAACTGGAAAAGCAGGTCATCAATAAAGGCACCAATACGTTGATCGTGAAAGAGTTCATGGAGGAATGCATCAAAGACCAAAACGGCGTCCTGCCGGGAAAAACCATCTTTTTTTGTGCCTCCATAGCCCACGCCCGCCGCATGGAAGAGATATTTGACGCGCTCTATCCCCAGTACCACGGAGAACTGGCCAAAGTGCTGGTATCGGATGATCCGCGCGTCTACGGCAAGGGCGGCCTGCTCCATCAGTTCACCCATAAGGACCTGCCGCGCATTGCCATTAGTGTAGGCATGCTCGATACCGGCATTGATGTGCATGAAATCGTCAATTTGGTGTTTGCCAAGCCCGTTTACTCCTACACCAAATTCTGGCAAATGATCGGCCGGGGCACACGCCTGTTGGAACCCTCTAAAATCAATCCCTGGTGCACCGAAAAAGAGGTGTTTCTGATTCTCGATTGCTGGGATAATTTCGAATATTTCAAACTTCAACCCAAAGGCAAGGCACTCAAACCGCAGTTCCCCCTCCCCGTTCGCCTGGTCGGCATTCGTCTGGATAAAATCGAAAAGGCCGTTGCCATGGAACAGTTCTATATCGGGACTAAGGAAATCGCCAAACTGAGGGACCAAATCAGGGGACTGCCGGCCTCCTCGGTCATTGTTATGGAAGCCGCCGCTGCCCTCGACCCAATCACCGATGATGATTACTGGACCCGTCTCACGCCTCAGAAGTTGGAGTTCCTACGCGCCCAAATCAAGCCGCTGTTCCGAACGGTGTCCCAAGTCGATTTCAAAGCCATGCGTTTTGAAAAAGACGTGCTTGAAGTTTCGCTTGCCCTTTTGAGCGGCGAAAAAGCAAAGTTTGAGGCCTTGAAAGATGGACTTGTTGAACAAATCGGTGAACTGCCCCTTTCCGTGCATATGGTTGCCAGGCAATCGGTCCTCATTCAAAATGCTCAGCAGAACCACTACTGGTCCAATTGCACCGATGATGTACTGGATAATCTAGCCGAAAAACTCGCGCCCCTGATGAGATTCCACGAACAGCAAAACCCTGGCCAAGGCCCCGTTGAATTCGATTTGACCGATGTGCTGCATAACAAGGAGATGGTGGAATTCGGGCCCCAAAATGAGGCCGTCAGCGTGTCCAAATACCGCGAGATGGTTGAAACGCTGGTGCTGGAACTCACCCGCAGCAACCCCATTCTGCAAAAGATCAAAAGCGGCGCACAGATCTCCGTTGCCGAGGCCGAAGAACTGGCCAGGATGCTGAATAAAGCCCACCCGCATATCACCGAAGACCTCTTGCGCATGGTTTACCAGAACCGAAAAGCACGGTTCATCCAGTTTATCCGCCATATTTTGGGCATTGAAATCCTGGCCAACTTTCCCGAGACCGTGGCCAAGGCCTTCGACCAATTCATTGCCGCACACTCCAACCTCAACAGCCGCCAACTTGAATTCCTGCAACTGTTGAGAGACTTCATGCTTGAGCGGGAGAAAATCGAAAAACGCGATCTCATTCAATCGCCCTTCACCATCATTCACCCCCAGGGAATTCGAGGCGTATTCAGACCTCTTGAAATCGACGAGATCCTTCAGCTCACGGAGAAAATGGCCGCATGAGATACGGCAAAACAACGGATGAAGAATTGGCCCTCATCCTTGAAGAGGGCGAGGGCTATACGCTCGAATTCAAGCGCAGCCTCTGCCGCAACCCCAATATTACAGGTCTGTTGTTGCGTTGCGACTATATCGAAAAAATGGGCACCGGCATTGAGCGTATTCGCGCGGCATTGGAAAGGGAAGATTGCCCCAAGATCAACATTCGTTTTAACACCATGTTTACCCTTGAGTTTCCAAGGCCCTCCCACAAGATAACCACTCAAGTCACCACTCAAGTTACCACTCAAGTCACCACTCAAGTCGCTCAGCTTCTTGAAGTATTGCAGGATGAAATGACGCGTGGGGAAATCATGAAAAAGCTGGGTTTAAAAAACAGGATGCACTTCAGCAAAGCATATCTAAAGCCCGCAATGACAAGCGGGCATGTCGAAATGACCATCCCTGAAAAACCCAACAGCCGTTTGCAGAAATACCGTCTCACCGAAAAGGGAAAAACATATGTTACAAAATAACCCCGCTTTAAAAGCAAAAATAGAGCAACTCTGGAACAAGTTCTGGAGCGGCGGCATTGCAAATCCCCTCACCGCCATCGAGCAGATCACCTACCTGCTCTTTATGAAGCGCCTGGACGATCTGGACCTGAAACAGCAGGCCGATGCCGAATTCACAGGCGACGCTTTCACCTCACGGTTTTCCGGCACCTGGGTGCCGCCCGAGCACCGGGATAAATCTGAGAAGGATCAAAAACCTTTTGAGGTCAAAAAACAAGACCTGCGCTGGAGCGAATTCAAACGCATGCACGCCGAAGAGATGCTCACCCACGTGCAGAGCAAGGTGTTTCCGTTTTTAAAAGATATCAACGGCCAAGCCTCCAAATTTTCCCATCACATGAAAAACGCCGTTTTCATTATCCCAAAGCCCTCCCTGCTGGTGGAAGCGGTCAAGACCATCGATGAAATCTTCGCGGAAATTGAAAAGGATTCCATAGAGAACGGCCAGGCCTTTCAGGACATTCAGGGTGATGTATATGAACATCTGCTATCGGAGATTGCCACCGCCGGAAAAAACGGCCAGTTCCGCACGCCGCGCCATATCATCAAACTGATGGCCGAACTGGTTGACCCCCAACTCGGGAACCGTATCGCCGACCCGGCCTGCGGCTCCGGAGGCTTTTTACTGGGGGCTTATCAATATATGGTGACCCGGTTGGCTCTCAAGAAGGGCGTCAAGAACCTACAAACCGATGAGGACGGTTTCAAACGTACCTCGGTCAGCGCCGCTCTCACTGAAAACGCCAAGGAAATTCTCAACGAAAGCCTGTGGGGCTACGACATCGACAGCACCATGGTGCGCTTGGGGCTCATGAACCTGATGATGCACGGCATCGATGAACCCCATATCGATTACAAGGACACCCTCAGCAAGGGTTTCAATGAACCGAACCAATACAACATCGTCATGGCCAACCCGCCCTTCACGGGCAGTATCGATAAAGGCGACATCAACGAAACGCTGAGCCTGAAAACCACCAAAACCGAACTGCTTTTTGTTGAAACCATCTATCACCTGCTCAGAAAAGGCGGCACAGCCGGGATCATCGTTCCCCAGGGGGTGTTGTTCGGTTCGGCCAAGGCTTTTGTGGCAACTCGGCAAATCCTGGTGGACCGTTGCGATTTAAAAGCCGTGGTGACCATGCCCAGTGGTGTTTTTAAACCCTATGCCGGGGTCAGCACGGCCATTCTGGTCTTTACCAAGGTCTACGATAAGGAAGACAAGGTCACCGAATCCGCCACCGAGCATGTCTGGTTTTACGAGATGACCAGCGACGGCTACTCCCTGGATGACAAACGCAACAAGCTGGAAGGATATGGTGACTTGCAGGATATTGTCGAAAAATTTAAAAAACGGAATCCGAAAAAGGATACGGATCGCACCCAAAGGTGTTTTGTTGTACCCTGGCAGGAGATTGTGGATGAAAAATATGATCTGAGTTTGAACCGGTATAAGGAAGAGGTTTTTGAAGAGATTGAATATGAAAAGCCCGGGGGCATTCTAGAGAAATTGCTGGTGAGTGAGGTGGGGAAAGATTTTGACGAAAAAGCGCTTTCCGGGATTCAGGGGGGAATTGTGAAGGAGTTGTTGGAGTTGAAGGGGATGGTGGGATGAAGCTTATACCCCTCAAACAATTGGTAACGATAAGTTCTGGCCAAGGCGCACCAAAGAATGCCGCTGACTTTTCTAAAACTGGAACACCCTTCATTCGAGCAGGAAGTCTCGAGAAGCTCCTTGGAGGAGAACCGGAAGAAAGCCTTGAATTAATAAATGAGAAAACAGCAAAAAAATATCGTCTTAAGCTGTTTCCAAAAAACAGTGTGATCTTTGCTAAAAGTGGAATGTCAGCAACTAAAGACAGGATTTACCTTCTAAAAAAACCCGCATATATTGTCAACCATTTGGCGGTTCTGATTCCGTTTGAAAACGTCAATCCAGAGTTCTTGCTGATTGCACTTCGGAAATTTAAACCATCCAGCTTAATTAAGGACTTTGCATACCCTTCAATTAATCAAACAGAAATAGGATGCCATAAAATTCCCATACCCGAAACTATAATGGACCAAATCCGCATCGCCACACTGCTCAGTCGCGTCGAGGCGCTTATTGCTACACGCAAAGACAACCTGCGCCTGCTGGATGAATTCCTGAAAAGCACCTTCCTGGAAATGTTCGGGGACCCTGTGCGGAATGAAAAAGGTTTTGAGGTTAGAAGTTTAAATGAGTTTTATATAGATCCAAAGAATGGAACGAAATGTGGCCCGTTTGGAAGTGCTCTCAAGAAAAATGAATATGTGAAATCGGGAGTGCCTGTTTGGAACATGGACAATATTTCTAAAAACGGCAGACTGCAACCCGATGTTAGTTTGTGGATCACTGATGATAAATTTGAAGAACTTGAAAAGTATTCAACCATTGATGGGGATGTCATTATTTCTCGTGCTGGAACGGTAGGAAAAATGTGTGTACTGAAGACCGATTACCCCAAGTCAATAATCAGCACAAATCTTATTAGGGTCCGTTTTGGTAAAAGTTTATTGCCCCTCTATTTCGTCTCTCTTATGACTTATTGCAAAGGCCGAGTCGGGAAATTGAGAACTGGCCCAGATGGTACATTTACTCACATGAACACGGGCATATTGGACAAGTTGCATTTTCCATATCCTCCCTTAGTCCTGCAGAAGCAATTCGTCCCCATTGTAGAAAAAGTCGAATCCATCAAAACCCTTTACCAGCAAAACCTGAACGAACTGGAAAATCTCTATGGCGCCCTCAGTCAAAAAGCCTTCAAAGGCGAACTGGATTTAAGCCGAATTCCATTAGAGAAAGTGCCTGAAGAGACCGTTTTCAATACAACTACCGAGCCAACCCCACCCGATCAATTCGCTGAATCAGGCCGCTACGCTCAAATTGGCAGTCGATAAAATGGACAACCAGCATACAAAATTCAAAGAGAGCAACAGCCTGGCAGAACTGCGCTATGATCTGTAAACATAAGGTTGGAAACGAGCATGGATAAACAACCGCTTAAGGAAAGTGAAACCGTTGAATTGAAAAAAAGCCTGGCCGAACTCAAGCAGGGGCTGGTTTCCATAACGGCCATCTTGAACAAACACCAGGCCGGAACCCTGTGGTTCGGGGTCCGCAACAACGGCGCCATCTCCGGTATCGCCGCCAATGAAAAGACTCTGCGAGACCTGTCCCAAGCCATTGCAGCCCATATCGAACCCAAAATCTTTCCACGGATTTCAGAAATAACCATCGAAGGCAAACAATGCATCAAAATTGAATTCGCCGGAGATGAGACACCTTACTTTGCCTATGGCAGAGCCTTTATGCGGGTAGCCGATGAAGACCGTCAACTGAGCGTCAAGCAACTGAAAGATCTGATCGCTGCCCAAAGCCGGGAATCGCTACGCTGGGACAATCAGCCGGGCAAGTTCACCCTGGCCGACCTGGACCAAGCCAAAATCAAGCGCTTTGTGGATCGCGCAAAGCTCTCCTGGGACACCCCGGAAAACGCACTGTCCAAGCTTGAATTGATCAAAGATGGGAAATTGCTCAATCCGGCAAGGCTCTTTTTCGGTATCAAACCCATCCAACTGAGATGTGCGGTTTTTATGACCACCGAGAGTTCGACGATTATCGATCGGCACGACTTTGACGGCGACATTCTCGAATTGATTGAAGAAGCCCAGAAATACGTCCTCAAAAACATCCATATCGGCATGCGGCTTGAAGGGTTGCGTCGCGTGGACGTGCCGGAGATCGCCGTCGAAGCCCTGCGCGAGGCCATCATCAACGCCTTCTGTCATCGCGACTATTACGACCCTGATTACATTCAGATGGCCATATTCAAAGATCGGGTGGAGATCCGCAACCCCGGTACATTGTACGGCAAACTCACCATTGAGGATCTGCGCAATGGGAATGTTTCCCAACGCCGTAACCCATTGATTGCCGATCTGTTTCGCCGTATTGAAATGGTGGAAGCCTGGGGCCGTGGCATGCCTTTGATCCTCAGATATGCCCCGGACGTCGATTTTCGCGAAATCGGGAGTCTGTTCATTGTTGCCTTTAACCGGCCTTCATTTTTGGAAAAGCCGGGTGAAGAGACCGTCCAAAAGGAGCGAACCACTATCCATAAGACTATCCATAAGACTATCCATAAGGAACTTCATCCAACCGAAAAAGCAGTGATTGACATCATCAGAGAAAACCCGGGTATCACCCGAAAGGCGTTGGCTAAACGACTGAACCTGAGTGAAGCCGGCGTGCGCTACAATACGGATAAGCTGCAAACCAAAGGTATTTTGAGACGTGTCGGTGGCAAGAAGGTGGGGAGGTGGAAGGTAATCGAAGACCGATTGGATACATCGAGCGATGGAGAAATTGGGGGTGCGGATGAGTGAATGGCGAGTCACTGATGTGAGCAGTTTCGCTTCTAGTGTGTGCAATGCCCTGGTTGGCGGCCCAAAGGGGTTAGTCGAATTGGATATTTTGGTGGAAACCACCGGTCAGAAGCGTTGGCGGTCGTATGCCTTCGAAAGTTACCTTAAACTTTTCGTAAGTTAAGGAAAACGTGTTTTCTTTAGCTTAGGCGTTGGCCGAGTTAAAAGCCTGACCTTGACGAATCTCGTAAAATGGAGGGCAGAAAAGGTTGCTTTATTGTTGACAAGTAAATACGAATTGGAACTTCTAGGGAAATTTTTCATCAGACAAGATGAAGCGTAGGAGGAAGAAAATGGACTTGAAAGTTTTGGAAGAAACACCACCTTGGGAATGGCCTCAAGATACGGACGAAATGCTATTGGGAATTCTTCGCGATAACCAGAAGGATAAAGCCGATCGCCTGATGGCGGCAGGGCTGGCGGGTGACTATACCGTTATCAATGATGAACTTGCTGCTGCATTGATCTCTATTGTGCGAAACGGTGAGGAATCGGAGGCGATCCGCGCAAGGGCGGTTATATCTCTGGGGCCGATTTTAGAAACTGCCTATATCGATGAGTTTGAAGATCCCGAAGACGTGCCCATTTCCGAAAAAACATTTCACGGAATCCAGGCGTCACTCCGGGAGCTCTACATGGATATTGATGCTCCCATGGAAGTGCGGCGTCGAATTCTGGAAGTTTCGGTGCGGGCTCCGCAAGAGTGGCACCCGGAGGTAATCCGTGATGCGTATTCCAACGCCGACGGCTTATGGCGGCTCACCGCCGTCTTTTGCATGCGATATGTTCGGGGGTTCGATACCCAGATCCTGGAGGCGTTAGAATCCGAAAATGAGGATATTCACTATGAGGCGGTTTGTGCTGCTGGAAACTGGGGAATCGATGCCGCCTGGTCGCACATCGCGAGCCTCGCCTCCAGTGAGCTGACGGACAAATGGTTGCGGCTGGCGGCCATTGAGGCAGTGGCAAACATTCGTCCGCAAGAGGCTGCAGAGATTCTTGCTGAACTGACCTTATCCGATGATGAAGATATTGTCGAAACGGCCCATGAGGCGATGGTGATGTCCGGTTTGTTTCTGGACGAAGAGTACGATGATGATGACTGGGATGAAAAGGTTCTCCACTGAAATATCCCTTCTTATTCACCTCCAGCCATCTTTTTCCGGTCGGAAGGGGATGTTCACCCTCGAATTCGCAAAAAGATTATAGCAGGAGCAATGGAATTGGAAAAAGATTCATCTCTAAATGATTTTCCCGGAAAATGCCTGGAGTGTGCTAAATCATCCAAGCCATTCATTCATGGTGGGTGCAGCTCTTGCCATAATTTGAATTTTCAAGAAGAAATACTTTGCGACCTAAATCGGTCAACACAGGATTCAAATTTTTTTGAATGCCATGCTTTTCAGCCTTTGCTGAAACTGGTTGTGAGATCCGGGCAAGAAACTCCAGCGGTACCCAAAATTCAGTCTGCGGAGAGCTCTTTGGAAAAACTGCTTGATTCCGATAAGATAAAATATCAAAGGGCGTTAGCTCTCCAAAAACTGGCCCGTAATCCTGATGATGTGATACTTGATATCAAGTACCATTTTGTCTGGAACGTGCTTTTCAGAAGGCCAGCCTTTGCAGAGCCGGTACCTATTGTTGACACCATCTGTAAAGCTTTTGCGAATTGTAGTGAGGCAGTAGGTGGTCTTGCCAGCCTCCTCTGGTTGGCTCCGGACCATATCCATTTATATGTGGAGTCGGATGGGAAAGTATCTCCGCATAATATGGCCCAAAAGTTGAAAACGTTATCAGAGGTAGCAATTCTTGAGCGGTTTCCTGGTCTTATTGTATCTCCAGAGGTGAACACCGGGTTGTGGGACGAAGCTTACTTCGTAGAAACAGTGGGCTGAAAGCGGAAAGAGAACTGGAGGTACAAATGAAAAGGATAAAGAACGTTCTGATCTTACTCTTGCTGGGAATAGTTGTTGCGGGTTGCGGTTTGAAGAATCGCCGCGCCGAAAAAATCGACAACCAGTATCCCGAGTGGGGTCAGACAACGGTACAGGCGGTGGCTGCCAGGAAAGTGGCCAAAGGCATGACAGAGCAAATGGTGACGGTCGCTCTGGGGAAACCAGATTTCGTAAACCAAGAAGGGGGGGAAGAAAAATGGGCCTATGGGATTAACGTGGAAGGCGATATAGGGGCTGTCATAAGAAAGCAGGTATTCTGGGTTTATTTCAGAGGAGAAAAGGTGGTAAGAACCGAAGGGAATTGGAATAAGCTGGGATATACCTTCTATGAATGGTAGGTCATTCCAAGGGGATGGCATGCGGGTCGTAAAAAACCCAAAAAAGTTGCGGGCCTATAGACGAGACAATAACTTACAGGCATGATAGATGGCATCTGTCCCGTTGAGCTTCCGGAATGGGTATATTTCATCTTATCGGTCTAAGCGTGTTTGGAATTCGAGGTTGAGTCCGACTCAGCCAGATTTGATCGATCCGGTGAGGTGTCTGACGTGGTTGAATACGGATCGTGTGACCTCCACTATGCTTCAATTCGATGGTAATTGGATCATCGGTATCACTTGCCCACCCATAGACACCGGGCGGATGGACATCCAAGCAATTCCCCAATCGGACACTTCTCCCTTGAGCCCCTATCTGATTATCCACCTGCAACCAGACAGAATCCGTATAGCCGCTGTTTATATCGGTTTTGCCTCTTAACGGGGCTACTCACCTGCCGCGCCTACTAACCTGTGTCGTGAAGCACTGCCGACGTACTCGCGATCAGGTGCAGTAGCATTGTTATGTGATGTTTTGTTATTTTGATATTTTCACGAAATCATCATCATAATTGCCTTGTTCGGCGGTAGGATGGCAGGCAATACAATTAGATCTGGAGCCGATGGATTCTCTCCTGAAAATACTTGAATCTAATTCGTGATGTTTTTCTTGAATGTAAGGTGTTTCCGTAATTCGTAACGGTGTTTGCCCCCTGAGGCTTTTCAAAATCTTTCTTGCTCTTTTGGCAGATGAATGTTCGGCAGCATATGACTGGAGGTATTCACCAATAATATTTTTGGATTTATCGTCCAATGAAACTTCTTCGCCGAAATGGGACGGCAGGTTGGAAAGGATTTTTTCCCAGGATTTGGATGGCAGCAAGCCCGGTTGATAAGCGAAATGGCAAGCCCCGCATTCCTGTTTGAATGTGTCATTGTTTACAGGTGCGAGATATTTGCTGTCCTTTTTTTCATGGTCATCGTTATGATCGGCAAAAGCGCCTTGTAAAAAAGAAGTTGACAACAAGCAAGCTGATAACAGGATGATTATATTTAGTTTCATGGTATTCCCCCTCCTATTTGTAGTATGAGCGAAAACGTTTTATTACCCTAAGGGATATGGAGGCACATTTCCCGATGAGGAACACAGAAAATCGAAAAGCGTTTATAACACCGGCTATAAATAACGGAGCCAAACGCTTCCAGACATCCCACTCTACAATTCGATGCCATGTCGTTTTTAACCACTCTTTTCCTGGTGCTGTATATTCATGAAACCATTCTCTTGAGTACTCTTGGCTTTGAAGAAATGGCATTTCGGTTTTTATACTGGCTTTCTGATCCCCTGGCGTCCAAACAGCAGCATACGATCTTCGACGCTCAGGTTCCATGCATTTCATAAGAGATCGATAATGCCCCCATGCAAAAGTTTTATTCCATTGCCTAAGTAATTTCTGACCTGCAAAAAAATCCCTCCGGCTTTGTCCATCTTCATATTCGTTTTCTTTGGGACCGATAAAAAAGATTCCGGACTCGGTAATGCATCTTCCGCTTATTATTCTGTTCACTTCTCCAATGGTCTGCCAGGAAATGATGTTGTTTCTGTCAACAGTGATTTTATACCGTCCGAGTCGAAAGATGCCAGGATCTTTTGTGTCGACAGCCTCGTTGTCTTTTTTATGGATATATGTATGTTGTTTCAAGTCATTAATAATGCTTTGCCCCGTGTCAAATTTCAGAATGGAGGAGGCAAAACAATAAAATGTAGTTTTAACCCAAGGAGGCAATTTCATTAAATGTTCGTGAAACTCCAATTTCAAAAATCCAGCCTTTTCATGCTCCTTTGGTCCAATTAGCAGAATATTGCCAATTATAAAACATCTTCCGCTGAGTTGCGCCCCTAGAGCGGCATGTGATACCCAAGTCAGCAAAATGTCCCCATGCTCTATGATGACATATTCGCCCAACCTGTATTTGATTTCATGTGTCATTATGTGAAGGTTTGAATGGATTGGATACACATAACCGTCCCAAATCACCGGCAGCAAAAAGCACCGCGAGGAACGAGCGGCGCTTCTTGCTGTCCAAGTACATTTGCCTTGTTAGCATTTACTAATTCTTGGGTAATTAGTGCCATGAGTATGATGCCACTCTTATACCACAAACTATTGGATAGTGTGACTTTTTAATTGCATTTTTTGCGAATTCCACCGCATCATTGTGGTTTACAAAGCATATCTTTGTT